>Ga0307515_10014013_pt1 | contig 14919 bp, 13 predicted proteins | sample 17_EM_MG_FD_194513 | JGI IMG/M metagenome (GOLD analysis project Ga0307515, IMG submission 194513) | Populus trichocarpa ectomycorrhiza microbial communities from riparian zone in the Pacific Northwest, United States - 17_EM | ecosystem: Host-associated > Plants > Roots > Unclassified | place... | reverse complement strand
ACGCTGACCTCAACCTTCTCGTTGCGTTGAACGCCTTGCTCTCCGAGGGCAGCGTCTCAAAAGCCGCCGAGCGTCTGGCCTTGAGCGAATCGGCCATGAGCCGCACGCTGGCACGGCTGCGTGAAACCACGGGCGACGAGATCCTGGTGCGTGCGGGCCGGGCGATGGTTCCCACACCGCGCGCGCTGGCGTTGCGCGACCGGGTCAAGGAGCTGGTCGAGGAGGCCAGCGCCGTACTGCGGCCGGACGGCCCCGACCTGGACCTGGGCACGCTCGAACGCATGTTCACCGTGCGCGCCAACGACGGCTTCACCGAGGCCTTTGCGCATCTGCTCGTGGCACGCACCGCGCGCGAGGCGCCCGGTGTGCGCCTGCGCTTCGCGCCCAAGCCCGACAAGGACGTGCGCCCGCTGCGCGAGGGCTTGATCGACCTGGACGTCGGCGTTCTCGGCGAGTCCGGCCCCGAGGTGCGCGTTCAAACGCTCTACCGCGACCACTTCGTCGCCGTCGTGCGGCAGGGGCACCCGCTGCTGGCCGAAGGCGAGATCACACCCGAGCGATATGCGGCCTGTGACCACGTCGTCACGTCGCGTCGGGGCCGGCCCACCGGTCCCGTGGACGACGCGCTCGCCGCCGCCGGATTGACGCGCAATGTCGCCGTCATCGTGCCCAGCTTCGGCACGGCGCTGTCCACCGCGGCTGCGACCGACATGGTGGCGCTGATACCCGCGTCGTATTTCGAGCACGTGCGAGCCAGCACCGCGCTAAGCGCGTTCGAGCTGCCGGTGCCCACGCAGCACATCACCATCTCGCAGATGTGGCATCCCCGGTTCGAGCGGGATGCGGCGCATCGATGGCTGCGCGGTGTGGTGCTTGAGGTGTGCCGGCATCGCGCGGCGACAGTCTCCTGAAAAAAATCCGTGCCAGCTTGTCGATCCGGGCATGCCGCCGCCGCCCACGGTGGGCGAGCCGATGTGAATCCGGTGCAGGAACATGGCTTCATGGCTGTTTCGTGCGCAGTAGAAAAAAGGGGAGCCGCTTCCGTGGCTCCCCAACCCAAGACCTTTTCAGGTCAATGCAAATGTCGCAGTGTCAGTACGTCAGCCCATGCCCGAATGGGTGGAGGGTGTCAGCCGCTTCGTAGCCGGGTGCATCGGAGGCCTGCGTTTCCAGCGCCGCGGCCTTGTTTGCCAGTGCGAAAGGCAGCTTGCCGGTGGGTTTGAACTTGCCGGTGAGAACGTCCATCAACGCGTTGTCGCTCACCCCGTAGTTCGCGATGATGGCGTTGGCATTCTTCAGGCCGCTTGCGTCATCGAGCACATAGGGCTGCCGGAAGTAAACGCTCAGCACAGCCTTCTTGCCGATGGCAGCGGCTTCAGCCATCGTGTCCTTGATGTCCGCCAGGCTGGGAGAAATCACCCACGACTTGGCGCTGGCCATGCGTGTGAAGTCGAGGAAGTTGGCCTCCCACGGATAGGCCCCGCCGAAAGACAGGCCGTTGTCGATGCCTGCCGGATCGTCAGCGCCCCATGTCTTGCCAGTACGAGGGTTGATGAACGCGGGGTTCGCCCCCGTCGCTGGATCGGAGCTGCGATAGGCGCTGCTGCTGTTCGTCACTTCCACGCGAATGAGAACGTAGTCGGTGTTCGCAGGAACGCTGGGCCTGGTGTTGCCATTCGCGGTCGTGCGGTCGCCCGCAACCACGGTGTATCCACCGTACGCTGCGTCCGAGAGCACGGTGGGGTTGAGATTGATCGCATAGAGGCGAACGGGAGCGCCAGCGCTGGGAGCGCGCAGCGGCAGGGTGCCGTCATTCTTCAGAAGCGTCACCGACTTGCGCTGCGCTTCGAGTGCCTTCGCCCTGAACTCTTCCTTTCCGACGATGCCGTTGGCCAAGGTCGCATCCACGTATGGGTTCTCGAACAGCCCCAGCTGGAATTGCTCGCGCAAGAGCGCTTTTGCCGCCTGGTCCAGCCGTGCCGACGACACGAGCCCGGCGTTGACGACATCGATGATGGTCTGCTTGGAATTGAAGCCTGACAGCACATCGACACCTGCATTCAAGGCAGCAGCAATGCGCTCGTTGGTGGTCTTGCTCTCCAGGCCCCACGCCCGCTGAGCGATGATGCCGGTGTCGGAGTTCACGTAGCCCTTGAAGCCGAGCTTCTCCTTCAGCACCTGGGTTACCGCCTTGCCGCTGAATGCAAAGCCGACCGGATCGAACGTGATGCCGTCGTAGGTGAGGTTGGTCGGCACGCTGTAGTACGGCATGACCGCTGAGATGCCCGCGTCGATGGCGGCCTTGAAGGGCTTCAGATGATCGGCAAAGCGGCCTGCAGGGTAGGCGGCATTCTTGCCGAATGTGTAGTGCGCATCCAGGCCGTCTTGGGCCGGGCCACCACCGGGAAAGTGCTTCATCGTCATGGCGACCTTCGTCGTCGGCGTGACCGGTCCGCCCTGCATGCCCTTGACGAGCGCGGTCTGGATCGAGGCGCCCAGGTCTGCGTCTTCGGTGAAGGTTTCATGCACGCGGAACCAGCGCGGCTCGGTCGACAGGTCGGCCATGTAGGCGTAAGAGCCGCGCAGGCCGATGGCATTCCACTCTGTGCCGATGGTCTGCCCGAAGTCGGTGATCAGTGCCATGTCGCGCGTGGCTGCCAGGCCGGACTCCTTGGGCCATTCGGAGAAGGAGCCCGACGGCTCGTTGATGCCCTGTCGCGCGCTGCGGTCGTAGTGATTCCGCGCGTTCGACTTGAAGACAACGGGAATGCCGAGCCGCGTAGCCTCGGCCATGGCCTGAATCGCGTTGGTGAACTCCGCGGCCTGCTGCGGCGACACCGCAGTCGTGCTGTTGAGCTGCACGCCATTGCGAAAGATGAACCGCGTCATCTTTTCGGTGTTGATGAAGCGGTCGGCGTTGGTGTTGGCCACCGTCTGTGGCGGCACCGGCGCATTCAGCGTATCGATCAGCGTCATCCCTGCCTTCTCTTCCAGCGTCATCTTCGACACGAGGTCGTCGACGCGCTGGTCCACGGACAGCCGCCAGTCTTCGTACTTGTCGAGTTGGCCGTTGCCATTGGCGTCACGGAACTGCTTGCCGTCGACCGTCAGCACCGCCTTCGACCTGACAGCGACTGAAGGCTGTGCAGGACCGTCGTCGTCGCTACCACCACAACCCGCAAGCCCGGCCGCGGCGACAGCCGTGGCGAGGGCAGCGATTTTCACCGGACCGACGCGAGAAGAATAACGTTTAACTGAGTTGACCATCGTGTCTCCAAGGGTATATATATCTGTAAAAATCAGTAATGCGGCCGCTATCGAATGCCGGAACCGTGTTTTTAGGAAAACGTTTAACTTAGGCTCAAATAAAAAGCGGCCTAGCCGCGCATGCGATCTTCGGCCAAAGCGGCCTTGTTGGTCAATCGCATTTACTCAGGGTTTTCACGGATCACTTGGCAGACGTGGACTCGCGCACGATCAGCCTCGGCTGCAGCACGTCATCCTTGAAGCCGATGGGTTCATCGGTCCCTGCAATCACGGCCATCAGCCTGCGCATTGCCAACTCGCCGATGGTTTCGCTCATCATGTCCACGCTTGTCAGTCCCGGATAGGCGTACTGTCCATATCGCACGTTGTCGAACCCGGCAACCGAGACCTGCTCTGGCACCTTGATGCCCAGGATCCGTGCTTCCGCGAGCAGACCGAGAGCAAGGAGGTCGTTGAAGGCGACGACCGCATCGGGCGACTGCGCCCCCAACAACACGGAGGAGGCGAGTCGTTCACCTTCTTCCGTGGACGGTGACGCCGCATCGTGCAGCGTCAGGGTGGCTCCAGAACCTTCCAGCGCGTCCTGCAGGCCCCGCCAACGCTCCGCGCTCCAGAGCGCGCCAGAAAATCCAAGGTAGCTGACACGGCGGTGTCCCAGTTCGCGCAAGTGCTTGCCAAGGATGAAAGCCGAAAGGTAGTTGTCGCAACACACGCTGTGACACGCCGGGTGAGGAGACGGGCCACCATAGAACACGACTGGCGTGTCAGCTGCAATCAAGGTATCGATCACCGGCTTGGGCAGTCGTGCACTCACGATCAATCCGTCGACCCGCCGGCATAGCGACTGCACCACCCCCAGCTCGGGCGCGCGGCTCTCGGCTGCATCGGCAAAAATCAGATTGAGCCCCGCATCGGTGGCGACTCTCGACGCCCCCTTTACCATGCTGGTGAAGTGCGGATTGCGGATGTCCAGAATGATGATCCCGACATTGCCCGTCATGCCGGTGATCATGCCGCGTGCCATCGGATTGGAACTGTAGCCAAGCTCGCGAATGGCACGGCCGATGCGGTCCTCGACCTCGCGCGAAAACTTCTGCCCGCCGTTGACAAACTTCGATACGGTGGCGGTCGAAACCGAGGCCGAGTTGGCGACATCGCGTATCGTCACGGCGCGTCGACGCCGGCGCGGCGTCGTAATAGCTTCTTCTTTGGCTGAGGGAACGGATCGGTTGGCTGCGCTTGTCATTGTGCGGTTCACCCGGCGGTTTAGGGCCTGATGGTAGTGCTACGCCGCTGCAATGACGTGCGGCTGGACGTTCCGCGGTACACGCCTGCGGTTCGTCACCTTCAGCCTACCGCGAACGCGGGATAGCCACGAGGTACTGCTGAACAACCCCGGCGCCAACAAGATCGCGGTGATCAAGACCTTGTCCGACGCTCTGGGGATCAGCCCGAGCGCGACGTCGATGCCGCTGCTCGGGCTGCTGCTGGGCGCCGCGAGACGCAACGCCTCTTCTCGGTCTTCCGCCTCGATGACAACATGCCGCCGATCCGAGGGCGCTCAGCTGCTGGTGGCCGATGCAGGAAGCCACTCTTCGAGCGTGACTTCCAATGTCATGCAGACGGTGTTCGATCCCGCCACAAAGAGGCCGCCATGAACCGAACCTGCCGTGTCGGCGACAACGCCCGTCAGCGCAGCGTTCAAGGAGCCATCGTCCAGCAACCGCACCTCGCCTGCGAGGCTCACGATCTCGACCGCGGGCCCGTGAACCCGGCGCTGGTTGCCATGCGCATCAACGAGACAGGCGTCCACCAGGCTTCCCAATGCGCCGCGCACGAAAGCATTCTTGAAGCCTGCCGAGAGGCAGAACTTCTCGATCGCATGCACCAGGTCCTCATTGGGCGCCACGCGCGCGTAGGCCACGCGTCCCATTGCGCCTTCTTCCACGATCAGTGCCGCGTTCACTGGTGTACCTTCGCCTGCGGCTGCGGTGCGAGCCTCTTCGGGCGGCCGGGCGAGGCTCACTGGTGTACCTTCGCCTGCGGCTGCGGTGCGAGCTTGCTTGGGGCGGCCCGGCGCGGCGCTCATGGCAGAACCTCGGGCGTTGGCTGGATCAACGGTATGTTGGTCTCGCTGTCGAACCGTACGCTCAGCTCGAACCCGGTCCATGCGGTCACCAGAACGCTGATGGGCTCTGTGCCCACGATGCTCAAGTGGGGGACGATGTGCCCGCCATGCACGCCATCGCTCGCACCGACAGCGGCATGGCAGTGGACGACGGCTTTGCCGTCAGGCAGGGTCGCCAGCGTGGCGTTGCCGAAGATCATCAGGGCCGCACCAAGATTGCGAGGCCGGGTGTAGGCGATCACGGCCTGGTGCGTAGGATCTGGCGGCGCAAGGCAATAGTGCAGTTCAGCGAACTGGCCACCCAGCACCGTCATCGAAGCGCTTCTCACGCCGATCTGCAGCAGCGGGACGATGACCGCATCGGCCAGCGTGGTTCCGGGCCCGAGCGACAAGCGGAAGTGTCGAGCGAACGCCGCACTACGGCTTTGAATGCGTTGAGCGTTCAGCGGCCCGGGGTGCTTGATGACACGCGCCCTGGGTTCGACGAAATGAAGCGACGACGAAGTCCGGACGTGCGCAGTCATGACACTTCCAGTGCAGACACGTCTCCGCGTGCCAGCAGCAATTCGCGGATGTCCTTCTTCGCAACTTTTCCGTAGCCCGACTTCGGCAACGCATCCCAGAAGAAGATCTGCCGGGGCCAGCGGTAGCGAGCGCAACGGCCGTCCAGATGGCTCAACAGGGCGGCCTGGTCCGCATCGGTCCCTGCGCGTCGGACCACAACGGCAATGCCTGCCTCGCCCCATTTCGGATCTGGCACGCCCAGCACGGCCACCTCGGCCACGGCCGGGTGTGACAGCAGGACCTCTTCGACCTCGCGTGGATAGACGTTGGAGCCGCCAGAGATATACATGTCCGACTCGCGTCCGGTGATGTAGAGCAGGCCGCGCGCGTCGACTCTGCCGAGGTCGCCGGTATGAAACCAGCCGCCCCGCAATGCCTTGGCGGTGGCCATGCTGTTGTCGCCATAGCCGTGAAAGACGGCCGGGCCGCGGCAGCAGATCTCGCCCACCTCGCCGACCGGCACTGGCCGCAACTGGGGATCGAGGATCGCGACCTCCATCCCGGTGCGGGGCCGTCCGCACGTGCCGACGGGAGCATGGGGATCATGGTCATCCAATGAGTGCATGCTGGGAGGCAGCACGGTGATGCACCCCGTGACCTCCCCCAGTCCGAAATACTGCACCAGCACTTTGCCGAGCTTGCCCAGAGCCAGCTTCTGATCGGCTCGGTACATCGGCGCGCCCGCATAGACCACGAAGCGCAGCGAACGATGATCGTAGCGATCGACGGCCGGGTGCTCGACGAGGGTCTTCACGATCGTTGGCACCGTGAAGAGATTGCTCACGCGATGGCGTTCGACAGCAGCCCAGAACTCTTCCGGGTCCAGGCGCTCTCCACGCAACAGAACAGTCGGAGCACCACGTGCCACGTTGAGCAATGCGTGGATGCCGGCACCATGGGAAAGCGGCGCCACCGCGATCGAGCAGTCTTCGTGTGACGTGCCAGGAATCAGGTCGGCGAGGTGATTGGTCACGACGAATGCCATCTGTCCGTGCGTCAGGACACCGGCCTTGGGCTTGCCGGTCGTCCCCGAGGTGTAGAAGAACCAGAGAGGGTCGTCATGGGCGACGGTTTCTTCGTGGCGGTCGTTGACTTCGAATTCCCGCACGAGGCTCTCGTACGAGAACTCGCCGGGGCGCGGATCATCGATGCAGATGACGTGCTGAAGATGCGACGAGACTTGCCTGACGGCGTCCACGTGTGCGCTGAACCTGCTCTCGTACACCACCACGCTGGCGCGGCTGGACTGCCCCAGATAGGCAACTTCTGGCGGTGACAGCCTGAAGTTCACCGGGACCCAGATGCAGCCCAGCCGAAACGCGATCCAGCAGCTCTCGAATAGCTGCTGGTTGTTGCGCGACTGCACCAGAATGCGATCGCCCTTGCCAATGCCGAGCTTGAGCAACGCCGCAACCATGGCGTCTACCCGCGTGTCCAGTTCGGCCCAGCTCAGCTGTCCGTCATGCTTGATCAAGCCTGGGAGCGAGGGATACAGCCGCGCGGTCTGACGCAGCAGTTGCGCCAGGTTCATCGTGTGTGCGGTGTTCACTGGTGTACCTTCGCCTCCGGCTGCGGTGCGAGCTTGCTTGGGGCGGCCCGGCGCGGCGCTCACTGGTGTACCTTCACCTTCGGCTTCGGTGCGAGCTTGCTCCGGGCGGCCGAGCGCGGCGCTCATGCCGCTTCCAGTGCCGAGACGTAGTTTGCAACCGCCGCGCCGCCCATGTTGAAGACCGCGCCTCTGGCGGCGTTTGGAAGCTGCATGTCGCCAGCTGTCCCGGACAGTTGCATCGCCACCATCACATGCTGCGACACACCCGTGGCCCCGATGGGGTGGCCACGCGACTTCAAGCCACCGGACGGATTCACCGGCAGCCTTCCGTCGCGCTGGGTCACGCCGTCCAGAATCAGTCGGGCGCCCTGTCCATGTTTCGCAAGGCCCATCGCTTCGTATTCCAGCAACTCGGCGATCGTGAAGCAGTCGTGGGTTTCGACCAGGTGGAGATCGTCCAGAGTCATGTCGGCTTGACTCAGGGCCTGTGCCCAGGCCCTTGTGGCGCCTTCAAACCTGGTCGCATCGCGGCGGCTCAATGGAAGAAAGTCGTTGACCTGCGCACGCGAACGCCAACGAATCGCGGGAACACGTGCACCGCTGTTGGGCTCCATCGACAACACCAGCGCGGCCGCGCCATCGGACACGAGTGAGCAATCCGATCGCTTCAGCGGTCCGCTCACGAATGGGTTCTTGTCGGAAGGGGCTCGGCAGAAATCGAAACCCAGGTCTCGGCGCATGTGCGCATAGGGATTCAGCGTGCCGTTGGCATGGTTCTTTGCGGAAATGGCGGCAAGCGCATCGGACTGGTCGCCGAACCGGGAGAAATACTGCGTTGCGATGTCTCCGAAGACGCCGGCGAAGCCACCCGGCTTGCCGCCTTCCTCGCGCACGTAAGAACACTTCAGCAGAACCTCGCCGATCTGAGGTCCGGGAAGCGCGTTCATCTTCTCGAACCCGATCACCAAGGCCCGCTTGACGCGGCCACTCTGCAAGGCATCCAATGCCGCCCAGATCGCGGCCGACCCGGTGGCGCAGGCGTTCTCCATGCGAACCGCGGGCGTGAAGCGCAGCTCGGGAACGGCGACGCCCACGAGCCCCGCGCTGAAATCCTGCGGAACGAAGCCGCCGTTGAAGGTGCCTACAAACACGCCGTCGATGTCGGACGGCGCCACGCCGGCGCTCTCGAAGGCCTGCGCGGAGACTTCCCGGATGAGGTCTTCCGGATCCTTGGCGTCCAGTTTGCCGAACGCCGTGTGGCCCCAGCCGATGATGTGAGGTGCAGTGTCCATGCCTGTCTTTCGGGTCCGTGCGCATGCCCACTGCATGCGCGTTTCGGTGTGACAGAAATTCTAGGAACGAACGACTGCCAAGGGAATTCCGGAATTCAGCTCGATCGATTTGGCTTGCCTATCGAAGTCGACGCGCGAAGCTTGGGCACGTGCTCCAGAAATTCGCGCACCATGAATGACTCGTCGTCGCGGCGCCAGGCCACGCCAGACTCCACGTAGGTCGTCTCGCCCCGTATCGGTCGATAGACCACACCTTCGCGTCGCATCACCTGAACGCACGAGGGCACCAGTGCGACGCCGACCCCGCCCGCCACCATGCTGACGATGGTGTGCTGTTGGCGCGCGTGAAAGAGACGAGGGCTGAACCCGTGCCGCATGCACACTGACACGACGGTGTCGAACATCACCGGCCCGATGTGACGCTCGAACAGCATGAAGCGCTCTTCGGCAAGCTCGTCGAGCGGCACCTTCGCCAGCTTCGCAAGGCGATGGTTCTCGGGCAGTGCCAGCACCAGCGCATAGCGGTTGGTCGGGCGATAGATCAAGGTCGGCGGAAGTGAAGGCGTCGCCAGGCAACTGCCGACGTCAATCGATCCAGCCTCCAGCTCGGCCAGGATGCGGTCGGTGGTGGACTCCTGCAGCGTCAGTCGAATGCCTGGGTACTTGCCCGTGAACGCAAGGAGCAAGGAGGGCAGGAACGAGTAGGAGTCCAGGCTGATGAACCCAAGCGATAGCGATCCGCCCGCGCCCAGCGCAGCCATGGCGGCATGCTGCTTCAGCAACTCCGTCCTGGCAAGAATGGCTCTCGCATCGTGCAGCACTTCCTGGCCCTGCGGTGTCAACACGATCCTGCGCGACGTGCGCTCGAACAGTTGCAGGCCGATCTCCGTTTCGAGTTCCTTGATGGCCAGACTGACCGGCGGCTGCGAGAGGTTCAGGCGACGCGCCGCCTTGCCGAAATGGAGCTCCTCGGCAACGGCGACGAAGCAGCGAAAGTGGCGCAGTTCCATCTGATTTCCAAATTGATCGTTTCGAAAAGAAAACTTTTCTAAATATACGACACGGACCAGAATTCATGCAACGAGCAACACGCCGCTCGATAGAACAGCCAGGAGACATGCATGCACGCCAACACCATTCCGACCATGCGAGCCGCACCCAGATCGGCGCCGGTTCAGTGGCTGATCGCCATCAACGGGTGGGCCACGAGAGCAACGGCATGGCTGGCGGCCACGCTGCTGGTCGCCGAGACTCTGGTGCTGCTCTGCGGCGTTGTGGCCCGCTATGTGTTGCACATGCCGCTGCTGTGGTCCGACGAGCTGGCCACCAGCATGTTCCTCTGGCTATCGATGCTGGGTGCGGTGCTCGCGCTGCATCGGGGTGAGCACATGCGGCTCACCGCATTCGTCAATCGCCTGGCCCCTGCGCGGCGCGCCTGGGTCGAGGCCCTGTCCACCACGATCGTGTGTGCCTTTGTCGCAGTGGTGCTCAGCCCTGCAGCAGAACATGCCCATGAGCAGATGCAGATCACCACGCCCTCGCTCGAACTGCCTGATGGCTTTCGGGCGGCGGCGCTCCCTATCGGACTGGGGCTGATGCTGCTCACAGCCGTCACGCGCATCTGCCAGCAATTGACATGGAAGCAGCTGACCAGTGTCATGCTGACCTTGGCCGTGGTGGTCGTGGTGTTGATCGCATCCAGGCCGATGCTGCTGGCGATGGGCAACTTCAATCTGATCGTGTTCTTTGTGCTGGGAGTGGGGCTCTGCGTCATTGGGGGCGTGCCCATCGCCTTTGCTTTTGGCGTTTGCACCATGGCCTACTTGATGTCGGCGACAAGCATGCCGGCGCTGGTCGTGGTGAGTCGAATGGACGAGGGCATGTCCAGCCTGGTGCTCTTGTCCGTGCCGCTCTTCATCCTCCTTGGGGCCTTGCTCGAGTTCACCGGATTGGCGCGCACGCTGATTGACTTCATGGCGTCGCTCATCGGGCATGTGCGAGGCGGGTTGCAGTACGTTCTTCTCGGTGGCATGTTCCTGGTCTCGGGCATATCGGGCTCCAAGACTGCCGACATGGCGGCGGTCGCTCCTGCACTGTTCCCCGAAATGAAAAAGCGCGGCGCCAAACCCGAAGATCTGGTGGCGCTGCTGTCGTCATCGGGCGCCATGACGGAGACGATTCCTCCGAGCCTGGTGTTGATCACCATCGGCGCGGCCTGCGGTGTCTCGATTGCAGCGTTGTTCACCGGCGGCGTGGTGCCAGCCCTGGTGGCCACCGCGGCCATCACAGCGGTATGTTGGTACAAGACCCGAGGCGATTCAACTTCGGATGTGCCGCGTGCCAGCCCGCGACGCATCGCAACAACCTTTGCGTGGGCCGTCCCCGCCCTCGCGCTCCCCCTGCTGATCCGTGCCGCGGTGATCGAAGGGGTCGCAACGGCAACGGAAGTGGCAACCATTGGCGTTGCCTACACGGTCGTCGTGGGATTGCTTCTGAACATCTTCCTGCGGCAGATGAACTTCAAGCGCCTGTACCCGCTGCTCGTGGACACGGCGGCCCTTTCGGGGGCCATCATGTTCATCATCGCGCTGGCCGGCGCAATGGCCTGGGCGCTGACGCAATCGGGATTCTCGCGAGCGCTGGTGACGGCGATGCAGTCCCTGCCAGGGGGCGCCATCGGTTTCATGCTGGTCAGCATCGTCGCATTCGTCGTGCTCGGCAGCGTGCTGGAAGGCATTCCCGCCATCGTGCTGTTCGGCCCTTTGCTGTTTCCTGCCGCCCGCGCGCTGGGGATTCACGATGTCCACTATGCAATGGTCGTGATCCTGGCCATGGGCGTGGGTCTTTTTGCTCCGCCGCTGGGCGTAGGCTTCTATGCCGCTTGCGCGATCGGCAAGGTGTCCCCGGACGCCGTGGTCGATCGGGTCTGGCCCTATCTGGGTGCACTGATCCTGGCGCTCCTCGTGGTCGCGGCGTTCCCGTGGTTGTCCATCGGTCTGCTCAAGTAGTCCCCACCAAATCCTTGATTCACACACCATGATCCAAACGCATTTTGCTGACGTCGGCACCGTGAAGATCCACTATGCCCTGGCGGGAAGTGGCCCGGCCCTGGTGCTCCTGCACGGCTGGCCGCAGAGCTGGCGCGCCTGGCGGCATGTCATCCCTCCGCTGTCGTCGAAGTACACCGTGATCGCGCCCGACTTGCGCGGACTTGGCTTGTCGTCGCTGGCAGACGATGGCTACGCCAAGCGCAAGGTGGGCGAGGATGTCTGGGCGCTGGTGACCCAAGTGCTCAAGCACCAGCAGTTCTACCTCGCGGGCCACGATTGGGGTGGGCCGACAGCGTTCTCGATTGCGCTGGACCATCCCGAGTCGGTACGCAAGCTTGCCATTCTGGATGTCGCCATTCCGGGTGACGGCGCACCCAATATCAGCCAGGGCGGCCAGCGGTGGCACCACCCGTTCCATCAGACGGCCGATCTGCCGGAGGAGTTGACGCAGGGGCGCGAAGACATCTACCTGGGGTGGTTCTACCGGAACTACGGGCATGCACCAGACGTACTCGAGGCCACGGAGATCGCCGAGCACGTCGCCCTCTATGCGCGCCCTGGCCGCATGAGCGCGGGGTTTGGCTACTACCGCGCCTTGAGCCAGGACATTGCCGACAACCGTACCCGCCTTGCCGCGGGCAAGCTCGCCATTCCGGTCCTCGCACTCGGTGGTGACAGCGGATGGGGCCGGCGCATGGAGGTCGTGGAGTCCGTGTCACGGGTCGCCCATTCGGTCACGGGCGGGGTGGTGGAGCGCTGCGGTCACTGGATGCCGGAGGAACAGCCCGAAGCGGTGGCCAAGCAGCTTTCAGACTTTTTTGTTGACTAGATGGAGACACACATGACAGGTATCACGAAGCGATCGTTCCTGAAGGCGGCTGCCTTGCCTCTGGCAGGAGGCACGGCGCTGCTCGCGCGCCATTCCCACGCCGCCGAGTTCAATATGAAGTGCAGCCACGTGCTGCCGTCTTCGCACCCTACGCATCTTCGGATGCAGGAAGCGGCAGACAGGATACGAACGGAGTCGAAAGGCCGCATCGATCTGCAGGTGTTCGCAAGTGGCCAGCTCGGCACCGACATGGACCAGCTTTCCCAGCTGCGCGCGGGCGCTCTCGACTTTTTCTCGCTGTCGCCACTCGTTCTGGGACGCTTCATCCCGGCGGCGCAAATCACAGGGCTGGCATTTGCCTTCTCCAACTACGACGGCGTGTGGGCGGGTCTGGATGGCGACCTGGGGGCCTGGGTTCGCAAGGAGATCCAGAAGACCACGCTGTTTGCCTTTGAAAGCATCTGGGACAACGGCTTCCGCCAGATGACGTCTGGCCGCAAGGCCATCCAGGCACCTGAGGATCTCGTCGACTTCAAGATGCGCGTGGCTGTCAGTCCCATCTTCACGTCGGTGTTCAAGAGCCTGGGCGCCTCACCGGTCAGCATCAATTTCACCGAGGTGTACTCCGCATTGCAGACGCGGATTGCGGACGGAATGGAGAACTCACTGTCGCTGCTCCACTCCGCCAAGATCTACGAGGTGCAGAAGTTCTGTGCCCTCACCAATCACATGTGGGACGGGTTCTGGATGCTGGGCAACCAGCGCAACTTCGCGCGACTCCCCGCCGATCTGCAGCAGGTCGTTCGGCGCAGCATGAATGACGCGGCGATCAAGCAGCGTGCTGACGTCCGCAAGCTCAATGAAAGCCTGGTCGGTGAGCTCACTTCCAAGGGAATGCAGTTCAACGATACGAAGAACCAGCAATTCAGGTCCAAGCTGAGTGCGGCGGCGTTCTACCAGGATTGGCAGAAGAAGTTCGGCACCGAGGGCTGGGCCGTCCTCGAGAAATACGCTGGCGCGCTGGCCTAGTTTCCTTTGGAGGTCTTGATGACGAAGCAGAATCGCTCTTCCTCTCGCGTTGCAGTGGTCACCGGGGCGGCGATGGGTATCGGTGAGGCCATTGCCACGCGCCTGGCCGAGGACGGGCACACCGTCGTGCTGGCCGACCTGCATCTTGGTGCTGCTGAAGAAGCGGCGCGGCGCATCGCGTCCTGGGGTTGGCGAGCAGAGGCGATTGGTGTCGATGTCGGCAAGCCCGAGTCGATCGAGGAGGCGTTCCGGACGATCGGCGAGCGGCATGGTCGGTGTGACATCCTGGTGAACAACGCAGGCGTCGCCAAGACCTATTCGTTCATGGACTTTCCCCTGGACAACTGGCTGCTGACCATGAACGTGAATGTGACGGGCGCGATGCTGTGCGCACAGCACGCGGCAAGGTCGATGGTGCGAAGCGAGTGGGGGCGCATCGTCAACATCGCATCCGTGTCCGGGCTGCGTGCAAGCCTGGGGCGCACCGCGTACGGCACTTCAAAGGCTGCCGTGATGGGGCTCACCCGACAGATGGCCGTTGAACTTGCGTCCTACGGAATCACGGCGAATGCCGTAGCCCCGGGGCCGGTCGACACGCCGATGACGAAGACGCTGCACTCCGAAGAAAGTCGAAGGCAGTACGGTCGCGCCGTCCCCGCGGGAAGGTACGGGCGCCCAGAGGAAATCGCTTCGGCCGTGGCCTACCTCGTTTCGGACGACGCGGCTTATATCAACGGGCACGTGCTTCCGGTCGATGGAGGCTATGTTGCCGCGGGCCTGATGGAGATCTAGTCTTGGGCTTCCCAGACGCGGTCGAGCGGAATAAGCTCGACGCCCCAGCCTCCTGCCTCGCCCAGGGTGGCGGCCGGATGCATGGCCGCGAGGCGCAACGCCTCCTCGCGGTCTTCCGCCTCGATGATGAACATGCCGCCGACCACCTCTTTCGCTTCGGTGTAGGGGCCATCGCTGATCAGGGACTTGCCCGCACGGGGGCGTAGCGTCATCCTGGGGGCGCCCAGCGAAGCAGACAGCAGGACCTTGCCCGTGGCGCGCATCTGCTCATCCTTTGGCGGGCATTGGCTCACGAGCGCTTTTACGTCGGCGGGTGCCATGGTGGCGAACTGCTCCGGGTTCCAGTAGGCGAGTCCAAGAAATTTCATGCGTCACTCCGTTTTGGTTGATGGTGCATGGACGACGAACGGAGAGCCCAG
>Ga0307515_10014012_pt1 | contig 14919 bp, 10 predicted proteins | sample 17_EM_MG_FD_194513 | JGI IMG/M metagenome (GOLD analysis project Ga0307515, IMG submission 194513) | Populus trichocarpa ectomycorrhiza microbial communities from riparian zone in the Pacific Northwest, United States - 17_EM | ecosystem: Host-associated > Plants > Roots > Unclassified | place... | reverse complement strand
ATATTTGTGTGCACACCATTTTTGGTTTCCCCTGGGAAACACATGAAATGATGCTTAAATATGCCGATGAGATAAACCGTTTCCCGCAGATAAAATTTGTAAAATTCCATCACCTGCATATTGTAGAAGGATCGGTAATGGGTGTAAAATACAAACGCGAACCGTTTAAACTATTTGGCATTGACGAATATGCCGACTTTTTATGCGAACTACTTCCCCGCGTTCGCCCCGATATCGTGATCCAGCGCCTGTTTGGCTTAAGCGACCGCGAACTGCTGATAGCACCAAACTGGGGCTTAAAAAAATCGGAGATCCAATATTATATTGATCAAAGAATACTGAGCCGTGGTGTGGTACAGGGAAGTGCGTTGGTTTAATCCTTTTCACGATAGCAACACCAAACTCATTGCTATTTATGGTAGTAAAACTTATACATCCTGCGCATCTTTTTGTTGATATAAAAAATCATGGTATACAAAGTGCCGTCTGTGTTATATATTAATTTTTCGGTGTACTTGGTTTTCTGCAAACCAACAACGTCAAACCCTATTATTTCAGTGCATTGATTATAGCGGTTAAATTTGTAGGTGCACCAATAATCCTCATCTTTTCCAGGTACAATTTTAGATATATTGATAATTTTATCTCCCTGCTCTGTTGTATCTGTGTTCATCTTATAGCTAAAGTCAGGCGTATTTTGTTTGTAGAAGTAGTCTATCACTTCCAGGTTATTATCTTCATTGTAACTGGCCATATTGGATACATATGTAGGTAAATTATTAGTCGTCTTTGTAATCCGGTAAAGGCGTCCCTTAGCATCATAATCTCTTTTATCACGGTTTACAAACAATGTATCCTGATTATAACTTACATGATATTGCAATCTGCCTATGCTATCGTAAGCAAACTCATGAGTCATGTTTAAACTTCTGGGATACAACTTTCGCTTAGGGTATTCGTATTCAATCTTTTTGCTAATCAAGCCAAAATCATAGTAAAAATACATGTATTTCTCGTCCAAATAATTGTCTTTATCAAAGTGAACCTGGTCGGTAAGATGCCCTTCATTGTTATAATTGAAATTTATGGCTCCCATATAAGTAGAATCAGCAATACCATGGCCGTTCAGTTTATATTCATACTTAACTCTACGTACAACCTTGTTTGCTATAATAAATTTATTCGGAAAATTATCAATGCCTAAAAATTGTTCTATGATTTCCTGCCCCCGCAGGTTATTAAAACAAAAAAGCAAAAGCAACGATGGTAATAGTTTGCGCATAAAGTCTAGTAAGCAACTAAAATATAAAATATTTTCAATTTGCAACATTGCGATAGCTATTTTGGCGTGGATAACAAATAGACGTGCCTGTTATATTCCTGTTTGGTACCAGTTTTGTTAACCGATAGTTGAAAAATTCCATCGAAAATTTCTAACTTAGATACGTTTTGTCACAGAGAGCGCAACAAAATTATATTCCAGCACTAACCGGTGTACGCGCAATGGCTGCCTACCTGGTTTTTATATCGCACTTTGCGTATGTATTTGATGAAAAATTTCCTCACTCTGTGCAACGCTTTTTTAACGAGTTCCACATTGGGGTTACAATTTTCTTTGTATTATCGGGTTTTTTAATTGCTTTCAGGTATTTTGATAGTTTTAAACTTACCAAAGACTGGTTTAAGCAGTACCTTAAAAACAGGGTTGCGCGCATATACCCCATGTATGCCATTTTAACCATCGGCGCTTTCATTGCCTTTTATTTTACCAATAATCAAATTGTTACTGCCGGGCATAACCCTATAGCCATGTTCCTGATGAACATTGTTTTTTTGCGGGGCTTTTTTGATCAGCTTAAATTTACCGGCGTAGCGCAGGGCTGGTCGTTAACGGTTGAAGAATGCTTTTACTTTTCGGCGCCTTTCATTTTCCTGATAGCTACCAAATACAAAAAGTTTTATATCCAGCCCATTGCTGTTACCGGTCTGGGCGTTGTACTTGTATTAATATTTAGCCATGTTAACTGGTATGGCTTTTTTGGCAACTTCACTTTCATGATGTTGTATACCTTTTTGGGCCGGTGCTTTGAGTTTTTTGCGGGCATACAGCTTGCCCTTATTGTACGCAGACAAAAACCGGATGGTAACAGCAAAAAGAAACTCACCTACCTGGGCTTTATCCTGATTTTCGTTTGCGTATGGATCATGTCGGTGCTACCTATTCCTCAGGGACAGGAAGCCGGCCTGCATAACCCGTTGGGCATTATCACCAACAACTACCTGCTGGCTTTATCAATTACGTTGTTTTTTTATGGTATACTTACCGAGACAACCTTGCTGAAAAAGATCCTGGCCACCCCGTTTGTGGAACTGCTGGGCAAAAGCTCTTATATATTTTACCTGGTACACTTGGGTTACATGTACAACTTTTTACATTTTGGCTTTAACTGGCTTAATGATTATACTTTTGCACTTTATGATAAATGGGGGGTGGAGTGGCATTCGCCATTTGAGTACGATAGTTTAAACCTTGTGTATGCTTTTATCGTTTTAAACATAATTTCAATCACTTTATTCAAACTAATAGAGGAACCTTTAAACCATTATATCCGTAAATCAGATTTTCTGATTAAAAACAAATCGCGTAAGCCCGAAAATGAACCGGAAAACATCAATGCTTAGTGAATATATTATGGTGCGTAAATTAAAAAGATACTTGATATTAATCGGGGCGTTATTAGCTTTTCAGCAGGTATTTGCGCAGCACGATTCCCCTGTTAACCCTAAAAAAGAAGATGAGGAAAGCGTATCAACCATATTAAATATTAATAACAAAGAGGGTATATTTAATTCGGTTGCATCATTCACCTTCGACGTAAAAAACACCTATGATACCCAACAGGAAGGCACCGTATCATACCTTATTACCGACGAAAAGGGTGTAAAGGTTAAAGCCCTTTCAAAACCCGTAAAAATTGCCAAAAAAAGCACGGAGCACTACAGCTTTGAAGTCCCTGCGCTTAAAACCGGGTTTTATAAGCTTAATATGATGATCAACGTATCTGATTATGACGATACCACCCGCCGGGCCTTTGGTATCAGGGCCGACGAGATTAAATCTGCATTTGCAAAACCTGCTGATTTTGATAGCTTTTGGGCGAATGCCAAAGCCGAACTGGTTAAAGTAAAACCACAATTTAAGGTAACTGAGGATCCATCACAAAATACTGATAACCGCAGGGTTTTCCTCATCGAAATGAAATCGTTGGATAACCTGACTATCCGCGGCTGGATGACCGTTCCTAAAAACAGTAACAAAAACAAACAATTTTCGGTACTTTTAGGGTTACCGGGCTACCAGGTGAGTTTGAAACCTATTGTAGGGCGCGACGATGACCTGGTGATCATCACGCTTAATACCAGGGGCCAGGGCAATAGCCGCGATGTTATACATACCGAACGCGATGCCTTCATATCATACAATATTGAAGACAGGGATAAATATGTGATGCGGGGCGTAATTATGGATTGTGTACGTGCGGTTGATTTTATTTACTCGCGTAAGGAGTTAAGGCACGATCAAATCCTGGCTACAGGCGGCAGTATGGGCGGCTACCTGGCTATTGCTCTTGCAGCATTGGATAACCGGGTAACCATTTGCTCGGCCCAAAACCCTATCCTGAGCGATGTGCACAATTTGGTTGGTACCGTTGAATGGCCAATAAAAGATATCAGGAAATATGTTGCCGGCAAACCTGGTGTAACATTTGAGCAGGTTTTGCATAACATGGAATACTACGATACAAAAAACTTTGCAACTGATATTAAGTGCCCTATTCTGTTGGGTTTGGGTTTGCTTGATCCCTATGTGCCGCCGGGCAACGGCTTTGCGGTTTACAACTCGCTAAATACCAATAAAAAAGTTATGGTATTTAAAGACCTGGGACACGAGGTGAGCCAAAAATATAAGGATTACGAGGGTGCCTGGATGCGCGATACCTTTGGATTATTTTAAAGATATACCTATGGATAAAAACACAACCCTTAACAAAAAGCTACTTAAATACCTGCTTGCAGTGGCAATACTAATAGCTTTTACGCCACGCAACGGCTATGCCGATGGCTTTCCGGTAAGGCCGGGACGGTTTATTTTATCGCCATCGGTAAGTTACTTTTTTGCTAACAAACAATTCGATTCAACAAGCCACCGGCGGGCATTTGATGATAACGGGCGTTTTCATTCTGTAAGTTACGCGTTTTATAACGAATATGGCATCAGCAGAAAGTTTACCCTATCTGCCCTGGTACCCTATTCCATGAACTACTTTAGTACCGATAGCCTAACCCATGCCATCACCACATCGGGTTTACAGGATATTGAAATCGGCCTGAAATATTACCTGGCCAACATCAATTACAAATACTATTTCAGTATAAAAGCCACCGGTATAATCCCTACCTACCGCAATAATGCAAGCCTGGGCTATGGATACTATGGATCGGAACTTAAGCTTGCCTTTGCCGGCAGCGGGCATTTGTTTGGCAAACAAAGCTATTTTGTTGCCGAAAATGCCATTCGCGAATATTTTGGAAGCGAATCGGTTTTCCAGGACAGGTATAACCTAACCTATGGTTTAACACTCGACAAAAAATTCAAGGAGCAGCTTTCGATAAGTATTGGTGGCTTTTACGCCACCAGCAATAATTCATTTATAAATCCTAACCCACTTATTTCGGCCAATCCTAATACCAGTAAAAACTTTGCGTTTAACCAGGTATCGGCAAGCTACGGGCATGCATTTACTAAAAACTTATCGCTGTTTTTAACCGGCGGAACTTTTATCACCGGACGCAATACAGGTGCAGGAACAAGCCTTTCGGCATCGTTGAATTACAGGTTAGATACCCGGTAGTATAATATATATTTGATACGAATTATGAACAGCCTAAATTCCATTATCCTGGTGTTACAACTCGCCATATTGTTAATAATGGGCAGCGCGAATGCTAAAACAACTGTTCATAGGGCCGATCAGGAAGTATCAACCACGCTTATTGCGGGCAGTAAAGATGCCATTTTTAGCGGCCAGGCCAGTTATACCTTTACGGTAAAAAATGCTACCGATGCACCACAAACAGGTACCGTATCTTACATAGCCCTTACGCCAGCCGGGGTTACAGTTGCAAAAGAAAGCAGGAAAGTAAGCCTGTCCAAACACAGCAACACCAGCTTCGATTTTACCATACCCGAGCAAAAACCGGGATTTTACAAGATCAATTTTATGATCAATGTATCTGATTATGACGATACAACACGCCGTGTGTTTGGCATCCGCCCGGAAGAGATCCAATCACAGCATGGCCGCCCTGCTGATTTTGACAGTTTTTGGCAAACTACCAAAAGCGAATTAGCTGCGGTTAATCCGCAATTCAAGATGACCGAAAAAGCCGATCAGGAAACAGAAAACCGCAAGGTTTACTTAATAGAGATGCGTTCGCTGGACAATATCACTGTTCGCGGCTGGCTAACAATCCCTAAAACCACTATCAAGAACAGGCGTTTTACCACCCTTTTGGCATTGCCAGGTTACCAGGTTGATTTAAAACCCATGTTAGGTGAGGATGATGATATTGCCATTATTACCCTTAACGTACGTGGCCAGGGCAACAGCCGCGATGTAATTCATCCTAAAAGACCTGATTATATTAGCCTGAATGCTGAGGATAAAAACAAATACGTTCTCCGTGGAGCCATTATGGATTGTATCCGCGCCATTGATTTCATCTATTCGCGGCCCGAGCTTGACCCTAAACGTATTGAGGTATCCGGTGGCAGCCTGGGCGGTTTCTTTGCCGCTGCGGTAGCGGGGTTGGATAATCGAGTGCAACTCATCTCATCACAAAATCCTATCCTGAGTGATATCCGCAACCTTGCCGACCATGAAGACTGGCCTATGTACGATTTACACAAATATGCAGGCGAAAAAGGGGTTAAATTTGATAAGGTATTAGACAACCTGGATTACTTCGACATCAAAAACTTTGCGCAAAACATTCAAACCCCCATCCTGCTGGGTATCGGTTTGCTCGACCACCTGGCCCCCCCTAACAACGAATATGCTTTTTACAACCTCATCCCCGGCAAGTACCGCAGGATAATGGTTTTTAAAGACCTTGGCCACGAAGTAGCCACAACCTATGTGCTGAAAGATGGCCACATGATGCGGGATAAGTTTGGCTTGTTTTAAAACAACATTACAACAAATCCTTCAAATGCTTATAGTTGGCCTTAACGGTATCCAATACCTCGTCCATATGGCCGTTAAGCATTAATTTAGTCATGGAAACGGCCATGCCTGCAACCTGTTTCAGTTCAATTTTCGGCGGCATGGCCAGGGCGTTAGGGTCGGTAAAAACGTTTAACAACGCGGGGCCGTCAAAAGCAAGGGCATCACTTATAGCCTGTCTTACATCGCCGGGCTCGGTAACGGTAAAGCCCTTAATGCCCATAGCCTGGGCAACCAGTGCAAAATCGGGGTTGTACATATCGGTTTGCCAATCGGGCAGGCCGGCAACTTCCATCTCCAGCTTTACCATGCCCAATGAGCGGTTATTGAAAACAATGATTTTAACAGGTAGTTTGTATTGAACAATGGTTGCCAGATCGCCTAAAAGCATCGAAAGGCCGCCGTCGCCGCAAAGGGCTATCACCTGCTGCCCTGGCCGCGCAAGCGCCGCGCCTATAGCCTGGGGCATGGCATTGGCCATCGATCCATGATTAAAGGAGCCTATCATTTTACGCCTGCCGGTAGCATTAATATAACGCGAACCCCACACGCATGACATGCCCGTATCTACTGTAAAAATCGCATCCTCGGCGGCAAGTTTATCCAGTACATGAGCCACAAATTCGGGGTGAATTTTGTCGGTTTCGCCGCTATCGTCAACATAGGTTTGCATTTTGTCTTTTACATCGGCATACACTTTTAGCTGGGCCTGCAAAAAGCTGTCATCTTGTTTTTGGGTAATGAGTGGCATCAACGCTGTCAATGTATCTTTCACAGTTCCGCATAAACCAATATCAACTTTGGCGCGGCGGCCAAGCCGTTCGGGCTTAATATCTACCTGCACTATTTTACAATCTGCAGGCATAAACGGTGTATACGGAAAATCGGTACCCAGCAGGATCAGCAGGTCGCACTCATGCATACTGTGGTAAGCCGATGGCAGGCCAAGCAAGCCCGTCATGCCCACTTCATTAGGATTATCATACTGGATATCCATTTTAGCACGAAACGAATAGGCTACCGTAGCATTCAGTTTTTGTGATAACTCCACCACTTCGTCATGAGCATCGGCGGCACCGATACCGCAAAAAATAGTGATCTTATTATAACGGTTAGCCAACGCGGCTAACTCTTGTAAGTCGGCATCTGTGGGTCGGATAAGCGGGATAGTGTTAAAGTTTTGAGTTGATGTTTCTATTTCAACGGCATCCATTCCGGATAAATCTCCCGGCAGACCAATTACGGCAACCCCCTTTTGATGCAAGGCGCTTTGGATACCGGCCTGCAACATGCGCGGCAATTGTTTTGGCGTGGTGGCTATCTGGTTATAATAACTGCAATCATCAAATAGTTTAGTGGTATTGGTTTCCTGGAAATAGTTTGTACCAAACTCAAAGCTTGCAATTGTTGATGCAATGGCTATAACCGGCGCACCCGAGCGGTGGGCATCATACAACCCATTGATTAAATGCACATGACCCGGTCCGCTGCTGCCGGCGCAGCAGGCAAGTCCGTTTAGCTGTGCTTCGGCACCTGCGGCATAGGCACCGGCTTCCTCGTGCCTAACGTGAACCCACTGAATACTGCCTTCGCGCCTTACGGCATCATTTACTTCGTTAAGGCTATCGCCTGTTACCGCGTAAATTCTTTTGATGCCGGCATCTACCAACATCTGCACCAATTGGTCTGCAACTTTTTTTGCCATGGTAATTTTGATTATCTCCGTATAGCTTAACCAAATTACAGGGCAAGGGTTTGCAATTTATCCGTTATTGCTGATAAAATATTTTACACGGCCATCAGGCTTTTTGCTTATAAGTGGCCGAAACGTTTTTCAACATATCAATGATCTCGTTCAGCTTCATCGGCTTGGCAATGTAGTTATCCATGCCGGCTTGCAGGCATATTTCTTTATCCTCGGCCATAGCATTTGCCGTCATAGCAATAATATAGGGTTGCGGCCTGTTGTTTTTTCTGATGTTGGCGGTTGTTTCCAGTCCGTCCATCCCAGGCATTTGTATATCCATCAGCACCACATCAAAATCATTTTTTTCCATTTCAGTCAAAACTTCAAAACCATTTTGAACCATTTCTGGTACGTAACCCAGCTTATTTAAAATGCGCTGTATCAATTTCTGATTTATAGGGTTATCTTCTGCAACAAGTATCTTAAGCGGGTTTTGCACCGCAAAATCAACCGAAAGCATCTGTTTGCTTTTATCTTCAGGCAACGGGGTGTTATTATTTAAGTTTAACGCTATTTGCAGGCTGTTAAATAAGTACTGCTGCTTAGCGGGCTTTATTAAAATAGCAGTAAACAATCCCGGAAACTTTTTCCTGCTCTCGTCGCCTATTGAACTAAGCATAATAACCGGTATTAATTCATTAATGCTCTTTATTGCTTTGGTTAAGCCAACGCCGTCCATCCCGGGCATTTCCATATCGGTAATAACCAGTTGTATGCTATTGTCTGTTATCAATTGGTTAAGGGCTTCTTTACCCGAAGTAGTTGCAGTAACTTTCATCTCCCAGTTTTCAAGCTGGTTTTTTAAAATTTTGAGGTTGGTTTTATTATCATCTACAATCAATACATGCACCCCCGTAAAACCCACGGTAGTATACATATCGTCGCGGGGCGCTTTGGCATTACTTACCCCGGCGTTAATAGTAAAGTTAAAAACCGAACCTTCTGAAGGCAGGCTTTGAACCCATATCTCGCCGCCCATAAACTCAACAAGCTTTTTACTAATTACCAAACCAAGCCCGGTACCGCCATATTTTCGGGTGGTTGAAGAATCTACCTGGCTAAAAGGCTTAAATAAATTTGATAACTTGTTTTCAGGAACACCAATACCGGTGTCCTTAACACTAAAGCCTATCAGTATATTACCGTCATGAGGTTTTGATGCAGCAAACACCCTTATGAATATTTCTCCCTTCTCGGTAAACTTTATGGCGTTACTTACAAGGTTTATCAAAACCTGTTTAAGCCTAAGCTCGTCGCCCACAATACATGCCGGTACATCCGTATCTATTTCGTAAATTAAATCAATATGTTTTTCGGCAATTTTGGTCGAGAACACATCCATCACATTTTCTATGCTTTTACGAAGCACAAAATCCTCATGTTCAATTTCAATTTTCCCTGATTCTATTTTAGAAAAATCAAGGATGTCATTAATCACATTCAGCAAGCTCTCGCCGCAATTGATAATCGTATCGGTATACTCGCGCTGCTCGCTATCAAGGTTGGTTTCGGCCAGTAATGATCCCATTCCTATAACACCATTCATTGGCGTGCGTATCTCATGGCTCATGGTGGCCAAAAAAGTACTTTTTGCCAGGTTAGCTTTTTCGGCTTCTTCGCGGGCCAAATGTTCCTGGTGTTTTTGTTCGGTAAGCAGCTGGTTAAGCACTGTCAGGTCATCGGCCTGCTCAAGCAGTTTATCTGATTTTATAGTCAATTCGGTATTTAACGAATGTAATTCTTCTGATTGCGCCTGTAGTTCTTCGGCCTGCGCCTGTAGCGCTTCTGATTGCGTTTGCAGTTCTTCGGCTTTATTGGCAATATCGGCAGTCCGTTCTTTAACCTGCTTTTCAAGCGCTATTTTTTGCTTGCTGATACCATCGATACGGTGGCGATAATAGGAATAAATGCCAACGATAAAGGTTAGCACAGCCAAAATACGGAACCAAAGCGTTTGCCAGTACGGAGGGGTAATAATAATTTGAACCGAAGCAGTTTTGGGGTTCCAAAAGCCATCGTTGTTTGACGCTTTTACCCTGAATGTATAAGTACCCGGATCAAGATTGGTGTAGGTAGCTCTTTTTGTGGCATCGGCAGTTGTCCAGCTTGTATCAAATCCTTCCAGTTTGTAGGCATAGCTGTTATTTTCGGGTATTACATAATTCAGCCCGTTAAATTCAAACGTAAGTGATGTTTGTTTGTAGTTTAACTGCAGTTGCCTGGTTAAAGAAATATCGGTTTTCAATATCGAATCCTTTTCACCCGGAACGATGGTTTTATTAAAAATTTGAAGCCCTGTAATAAAAACAGGCGGAAGAAAGGTGTTGATTTTGATGTTTTTAGGATAAAAAGTAGTGAGCCCTTTTGTACCGCCAAAAAACATTTCGCCATCTTTTGCTCTTAAAAACGAATTGGATTCAAATTCAATCCCCTGTAGGCCATCATGAATATTAAATTTTTTATAGGTGTGTTTGTCCGGGTTAAACATAGACAGACCATCATTTGCAGATACCCATAGGTTGCCAAATTCATCTTCGGTTATACCCTTAATCACATCATCAAGCAGCTCTGGCTGTTGGCTGTAAGGAGCAAATGCGTTTTTTTTCGCATCAAAAAGATACAAGCCCGTTTGACCGATCCACAAGCGTCCTTTATGATCGGTAAATATTACCCTGATATCGGGCTTCTTGGCCGATCCATTAAAATAATGCGAGAACCGCCTGGTTTTTAAATTATAGCAGTTTAACCCGCCGTCGTCGCCGCCAAACCAAACATTGCCGGCTTTATCCTGGTTAATCACAAAAACGTTATTGCCTAAAAAACTGGTAACGCCATCAGGGTCTTTGGTAACACGCCTGAATTGGTGGGTTTTAGCATCCAGCAGGTTAAGCCCCCCGCCAAAAGTGCCTACCCACAGGTTACCCTCGCTATCCTGGAAGGTTTTAAATACCATATCCGAGCTAATGGTTGTTTTGTCATTCGGATTATTTTTAAAACGAGTGAACCTGGTGCTCCCCGGGCGGAGCCGGTTTAGCCCGCCGGCCCAGGTACTTATCCATAGGTTTTTATCGCGGTCTTCGGTAATATCAAGCACAGCATCCGACCCAATGCTGGCCGGGTCGGCCTCGTTGTATCTGAAATGTTTAAACGATGCTTTCTCCCGGTTAAAAAGATTTAGCCCGCCCCCATCGGTACCAATCCAGATATTACCCTCGCTGTCTTCGCAAAACGACTTAACATCGCTGAAGCTTAAACTATTGGGGTCTTTTTCCTGCCGGTAAGTGTTAAATCTGTTGGCAGCCGGTGTGTACAGGCTGATACCTCCGCGGCCCGTACCAACCCATAAGTTGCCCTGGTTATCTTCAAACAAACCCGATGCCGAGGTTTGTGCAAGGCTTGTCGGATCATAAAACTTATGGGTATAGTGGTAAAAGCTGTCATCTGCCGGATTATAAAGATTAAGTCCTTCGTTGATGGTACCTATCCAAACATGGCCGTCGTGGTCAATAAGCAAACCCGCAAGTGTTATTTCGTTGCCCGATAGGCTACCCGCCGATCCCGGAATATGTTGATACTGCTTAAAGGAACTATTTTGCGGATCGAAAACAATCGCCCCGGCAGTTTTAGTGGCCAGCCAAAGTTTACCATCCCGGGCCAGCTGCATAGATTGTATATCATTAGCTGTGGGGCCAAATTTGTTTTTTATCAGGCTGAATTTTTTTGTGCGGCGGTTATACAGGTTTAAACCCGAATCAGTTGCTATCCAAAGCCTGTTCTTCCTGTCCTCTACAATATAATGAACAGCGCCCGTACTAATACTGTTGCCGTCCTTCTTGTTGTGGATAAAATGTGTAAACAGCTTTGTTTGCCGGTTAAATATATCAAGGCTGCCATCTTCAGAAACCACCCATAAAACATGCTGCGTGTCTTCCAAAATGCAAGCTATCATGCTTCCGCTAATGCTATTTTTATTTTTTGCCTCGTGATTGTAACGCGTAAATGTATTGCTATACGGGTTAAAGCTATTTAATCCGTTTAATGTGCCAATCCATAAAACCTTGTTGCTGTCTTCGTAAATATACTTGATCAGGTTGTCACTCAAACTATGTTTATCGCCCGGGATGTTGCGGTAAACAACCATTTGTTGCCCATCGTAACGGTTTAAGCCATCTTGTGTGCCAAACCACATAAAGCCACGGCTATCCTGCCGCGTTGCAAAAACATAACTGTTCGACAAGCCTTGCTCGATACTGATTTGCTTAAATTTTATTTCGGGCGCTTGTGTTTTACCATCTTTGGGGGATAAAAGGCCTGCAAACAATACAAGTCCCCCAACCAAAAATGTAAACCATCTGTGCGGTTTAATCATCACTATATAAAAAAAATTAATTTAGCTTTATGCTGTTTTTATACGATTGCTTTTAAGTAAAGTTGGCATTAAGTAACATTTTATATATTTATTAAAAAATTGACACTTAGGCGTATATGAACAAGCGCATCAAGATCCGGTTCATATTATTATATTTAATAAAACCCTTATGGCACGCATAGTTATTGTAGCTTACAAACCCAAGCCCGGCAAAGCCCTGGAGTTGAAAGAACTCACCAAAACCCATGTACCGCGTTTAAGGGCCGAAGGGCTTGTTACTAACCGCGAAGCCATAATTATGGAAGCCGCTGATGGCACCGTAATAGAAGTTTTTGAGTGGCTATCGGCCGATGCCATCAGGCAGGCACATGCCAACCCTGTTGTACACCAGTTGTGGGCCGAGTATGCAGAGGTATGCGACTATGTAAACCTAAACAGCCTTGCCGAGGCCGGAAACATGTTTGCAGAGTTTAACACTATTGATTAACAAGCTAGTAACATGCCAATCCAATTAAACAAATTATCCAGATGCCAACAAAGTGTGTATTTTATTGTTATGGTAGGGTTTGCAGATAAAATATAAATACAGAATTTACTTTAATACCAGGGAATATGAAATTTAACCTTGCACCAATCATCGCAATTTTTACCTTTTGTTTTATAGGACTACATTCATTTGCCTATGTACAAAAGGATACAGTTAAAACCAACACCGTTACCGTGGAGCCAGGCGAAGTGCTGCCGCAGTTTCCGGGCGGGCAGGATAAGCTTACGGCGTTTATAAAATCAAAATTGCGGCCATTAAAAGGGGTATCAGGCAAAGTTTTGGTGTATTTTGTTGTGGAAAAGACTGGAAAGCTAAACCATATTAAAGTAATTAAAGGGCTTAGTGCCGAGGCTAATAAAGAGGCAGTGCGTGTTATCAAACTTTCGCCAAAATGGAAGCCGGGTTCGCAAAATGGCGTTGCGCGCAGAGTAGCCTACACCACGCCAGTTACTTTCAGTTGAAGCCCGACTCTATTTATGAAGCAAGTACTTAGCGCTGTTACTATCGCTGCTAAAAATTTGCAGCAATTAAAGCTATTTTATACCGGTGTTTTAGGCTGGGAAATACTCGCCGAAAACGAAAGCGTTTTAATGCTGAAGTTGAAAACATCTGTACTTACATTGTGCACCGAGGCGTTGTTTGCTGATTATACCGGGATACCATCGCACGGAGAAAAGAATAACAGTTGTTATTTCACCATCAACCTTGATTCAGCAAAGGAAGTCGACGATAATTTTATGGTATTGGCCAGGTTAAAAGCCACGATTGTAAAGATGCCCGCGCAAACATTTTGGGGTGGATACAGCGGCTTTTTTACCGACCCGGAAGATAATTTGTGGGAGCTGTGCCACAACCCGATACCCGGAACAAAGGCCTGACTGTTAGTAAAACGCGAAGCGCCATTGTTTCCTTTTACCAATGCTATTAATTAAAAACAAAAAAGGCAAACTTGTTATAAGTCTGCCCCTTTTTTATGTACCAATATATAGTGAAGCCTTTTAACGGCTGCTTGTTTTTGTAGTGTTTGTTACCTATAGTTCTTAATTATTTATGTATATATAGCCGGCTGTTACAACCGTACATCGACTTTGAGCCTTAAGCATTCTGCTTTAAGCTTTATTATTACCTGTAAATGATAGTTAATATCTGGTAGGTACCAAAGTACAATTGCAGTAACCTGCTTTTTATGAGTTCTATGTTTTCCTTTTTCATGATCGTGTTGTTTGATTGACATATCAAAGGTACTGCGCATAGCAGGGCGCATCAATCTCAATAAATCGGTTTTAACAACCAATTTTTCCTGAGGCCGGTTATTACCGTCAGCCGATAGTCATAACGGCGATTGGGGTGAGCTAAATGGAGAGAATTTTATTGAAGCTGCTTAAACTCCGAGGGATTATTACCGGCAAAACGTTTGAAAAAACGACTAAAATGCGAACTGTTATCAAAGTTCAGTCGCTCGGCAATTTCTTTTATGCTGAGGCCAGACGACGAGAGCAGGTATTGCGCTTCCAGGTACATCCGGTTATGGATAACATGCAGGGCGTTTTGGCCTGTCTCGGCCTTTACAATTTCGGTTAAATATTTTGCCGATATAAACAAAGCATCGGCATATTCCTGCACCGTTTTAAGGGTCAGGAACTGATCCTCAACCAGCTTTTTAAATTTATAAACCAGCTGATATTGTTTGCTGAGGTGGCGGGTTGAATGCAGCAGGCAGTTTTCGCAAGCCCGGTTCATTTCGTAAAGTAAATCTGTTAACAGCAACCGTAATATAGGTAAATGAAAAGCGCCTTTCTCCCGGCTTTCGTCGCTTATTTTTTCGTAAAGGGCTTTTAACGAGGCGCAGTTTTTTTGCGACAGACCATAAATTGGCGGATAATCGGGGTTTACCTCCAGCAGGTTATCCAGTATGTTTTCCTTAAGCAGGTTATTGGTCAGGAATTCTTTTTTAAACAACACCTCGTAC
>Ga0307515_10014011_pt1 | contig 14920 bp, 11 predicted proteins | sample 17_EM_MG_FD_194513 | JGI IMG/M metagenome (GOLD analysis project Ga0307515, IMG submission 194513) | Populus trichocarpa ectomycorrhiza microbial communities from riparian zone in the Pacific Northwest, United States - 17_EM | ecosystem: Host-associated > Plants > Roots > Unclassified | place... | reverse complement strand
GTTCATGATAAAGAACAAAGCAATCTGAGTCTTGGACCTTCAAATATACAGCAGAACTAATTCCAAGATCTTGAGAAAACTACATATGTAAATAGTGAAACAAAAATTTTACATTAATTGTTAAAATGAATTAACATCCAATAATTTTGTCAAACTTTCCACAAGGAAAAACATCAGTTAATATTTTTTAAGGTGAAAGACAATTTGAAAGACACAAGCACTCCTGTCTGCAAAAGAGTTGGACTCCATGTCAAGGCCAAGGGTCCAAGTTGCAAGATAGATATAGATGGTCAACCAGCAAGATTGATGGGAACTGATTTAATGCCAAGGCCAACACAAACATGGCAGCGAGGATGTGGCATGTTCCCACCATGGAATTGGCATACCGAAGTTGTCAAAGCATTTAACAATTTCCAAGGATCTACAGACAAAAACCACTTGGAGGAATGTCCATAAGATAATCAAGAGCATTTTGAACCGTCTCCAGTAAAGACAAAAGATTGTGGGATGGAGAACACTCTCAAACTCCAGTAAAGCTATTTTAGCTGATATAATGAAAACCCCATAAAGAACAAAATCCGATAAAACTACCTTTCTTTTTATCTCTCTCTCCTTCTTATCCTTACCAATGTTATCAGCTTCTGCTTGAATACTCTATTTCCTGTCTTATCAGACTCCAAAGTTGGAAAATGGCTATCATCAACATACATGATTGCTGCTTTGCCTTTGTGTACAAATGAGAATTGAAAACCACTCAAAACATTATTATTCTTTGAAACAAATCAATGATCTTAATTAAGAAGGATCTAAAATCAAACACCCAGAGAAAGGAAACAACTATAAGGGTTTGAGTAAATTCACCTTTAACTCCAATATTTTCTAAGCTCATGCATCATCGTCGAGGCTAAGGGTATCCTTGCTTGCTTACAGACAAAGACCTATCACATCTGGAACAAAATAATCTGCAAACTGCAAGGAAAAGAATTATATATAATTCCAAAGTGGGAAATCCACCATAAAATAGAAAAGGAATCACTACTAAATATGCTCACCTGACAGTAACATAAAGGAAAATAGAAAGAGTAGAAAGGGAAAATAATGAATCACCTTTGGCTCTGTCGTTGGTCACCTAGCAGGTTCATAGTGTCACCACTCTGCAAGTCCTTTTGCGTACGTTGTATATATAGTCGTTTATTGCCGATGCAGCATCATCAAGATTCTCACTTCCAAAGAACTTTGGCAGATGATCAGAAAGAAAGAAAGATATCTTTTTTATATAAAAAAAATTTCTAACATATATCATCGGCCATGCATTTGCATGTGAATCTTGGTGATGCAGCACCCGCAAACAACGACTGTCAATATATTTCCATGCACAAAAACTCCTATTAGAGAGTTTAGGCTTCAACTCCATAACCATTATTTATCTTTCAAAACTCTGATTCAGCTGAAGCTAAGGAGAAACAAATACTAATATATGTATATCAAACCAATCCATGTCAAGAAAAATAATTATTTATGAAAAAAGAAAATATTGCACAACACATACGCATTGCAGACCAACAAGCCCACGAGCACGAGCTGATGTGGCCTTTTACCACTGGTTAAGACCAAAAGTGGATACGTGAAGGGGATTGCCCGAGAAAGACTCCTACTACTGTGTTTAACTCAAAACTTTATAACAAGACAAAGCCATTTTTTGGACATCAAAATATGATAATATTTTTATATTATAATAAAAAAAACACAATTACAAAAAAAAAAGATTAAATAATCATAGTCTTTTATCCTGGCTTTAAACACAAGCAACCATGGATTTAAACAATATAAATATAATTTTGTCCTTGTAAGAAAACTGATTAAGTTTGTAATTGAAGGTAGAAATGTCTTTTTTATGGTTTATATTTGTCATTGCAAAATTTATTGGGACAAAATTGTCCCAACATGCTTTTATTTTGTTGCAGTATAATGACTATTTTGCCCTTAAAAGCAAAAAAAAAAAATCTTTGAGTGAGGAGCTCTTTTTTCTTTTCTTTTCTTTTATTGTAAATGAACAATAGAGTTATGATCAGTATACATGCATAGAGGGGTTTTTCCATCTTTTACTTTTTCTTAAACAGTAAAATGACAGAATTAACCTTGCAATTCAAAAAACAAATGTTGTTTGTGAGGGTGTTCTAGTATTTTTCAATCGATTTTGCTGTTATTTTAGGTTATGTCAGGGGTGACTTGATAATTTTAAGTTTTTAATATTGTTAAAACAAGCAGGTAGAGCGTCATGGTCTCCGCGCCATTCAAGTGGCGTGTAAGGGACCGTACGGTGGCCAAAGTATTACTTTCACCGCGACATTAGAAACGCCACATCTTTCTCTTTCCAGCAGTGTGGCGTGTGCTCAAAGAGGAGGTTCGGTTGGGCTGCAGTAGATTTGTTTTCTCTCTCCTATCTCTCTCATTTCCTAGAAAACATGCCTGAACTTCCAATAAATAAAAAATTGTGTCCTCTGGTTTGTAATCTTATCGATTTTAGTTCTCCTTTTTATTATTGTTTATTTGGTTTTTATGATTTTTTTTATCCCTCTTGGTCCCTCTACTTTTAATTGCTATATTTTCGTGCTTTATACTTTTCTTGATTATTTGTTTTGCAATTTTATCCCTTTTAATTTTATTGCATTTGTTTTTTAATTCATTCTTGGTCTTTATTCTTTTGATTGTTATATTCTTATCATTTTCTTGATTTATCTTTTTTTTTTTCAATTTTATCCCTCAACATTTAATTCCATTTGGGTTTTTATCAAATTTTTGTCGTCATTCTTTCAATAACTTTTTTTGAATCCTTTTCTTGGGTTTTTTTTTTCATTTAGCCCCTAATTATTTTCTTTCATTTTTTATATTATGTTTTGGTGTGCATTGTTTCGGTTTTAAATTGTTTTACGGTTGGATATCTTACTTTGTTATTTTTTTATGGTTTCCTTCCAACAAGGCAATCCTTTATTGAAAATTGATTTTTTTTTCAAATTCATCGTTTAACATTTGGTTATTAAGTCCTTAGCTTCATTTTTTTTTTGTACTTTCTTTTTTTTTGAGTTATCACAATCTAATATCTCGAATAATAAGTTAGTCAAGTTAACCATGGTTGTTTCAGATTTTTTTTCCTTGATTTTTTTAACAATTTCATACTTTGCCATTAAACTATTGGCCCATGAGCTATGTGATTATTATTTTTACTTTTCTTTCTATTGGGTTATCCTGAGTGTGGGTTAATTAAGTTAACCCGAGTTAGCTCGCATTTTTGTTCACAATGTTTTTTTTATTTAACTTGGGCCTTTTTTGCTAGGCCTTTCTCTTAGAGGTCTAATTCTTTTTTTTTTCTTATCTCAATCTCATATCACATGTGACGAGTTAGTCAAGTTAACCTAGGTTGACTTAGATTTTTTTTCCCTTGATTTTCTTAAAACCATTTTTTTTCAATTTCAATTCTAAGACTGCAACAACCAAAAGTAAAACCTTTTTTTAACGAACCCTAGACGCAAACTACTAAGTTTTAAACACAAAATAATCAATAACCGGATAAAAAACAGCTAAATCTTAGAAAGCTGAAACTAACAAGAAGAAAGCATATAACCTGATTTTGGAGCCTAGCTCTAATAACAACTGATGTGAACCTCTTGATCACGCGATCAAGTCACTCCCAACGAAGTAGATAACAACCCAGAAATCCAAAAATCAGATTTGATAAAACCTTGACCTAGAGGTAATGTTGTACCTAAGAACCAAAGGTATTGGAAAAAGACTCGGACCCGGAGATAACCTTATATCTAAGAACATTAAGCATGTGAATGACACCACGAAGCCAATTAATCTTTGATAAGTTGGTGTATGATCTTTATCCCTGCAAAGAAATGTTGTTTTACCATAAACAAACAAAATAAAAACTCACATTTATTCTCTAACATGCTGTTGAAATTTTCAGCTAAAAAAACATAATATAGTCTACTCTAACTAACCCTAATAAACCCCATTTGGATTGCAAACTAATAGGCCTAAACTAGAAATCAATTAACATACCCAAATAAAAAACAATTATTCAACACTAAATAAATAAATAAAATAGGATAATAAAAACAAAGTCTTCATGCCAAAATTCTTCCATGTAGATCTTCAATTTTTGCACATTCTTGGTAGATTTTTAGTCCTAACTTCAAACACATCATTCTCTCTCGTCTTGATGAATTAATGGATATGGTTAGAAATCATGAGATGGCTAGTTTCTAGTAAAATATGAATCACAACAAAATTCCACATGTAGCTTCAGATATTTTAAGGCCAAATTCAGACCTGACTTGGTTTGTATCATAAATGCAATTATGTTTTTTAAACTTTTAAAAGATTTTGATGAACCATTATGGGGTTGGTGCACAAATCATAGTAAATTATCAGTTGTTGCACGAGTGTTCATCATCATGTCAAATCATAGGCTGAGTGGGGTTGGTTATGACATAAACATCGAATAGGCTAGAAGCATTTTACCTAAAGGGAATAGGCTAAAAGAAAACTTTTATATTGTTATATCCATGATGAAACCCCCTATCCTAGGATACTAGAAAATTAACATGTGTCCAAACTTTTATATGTTTTGGTACCATGAAAATATAGATTTTACCGAGTGTAGAACTTGTAGGCATACTTGGTATAAATACAAAACTGGAAGGGAAATGATTCTTATCGCAAATAAAAAAATTAAGACACTTGTTAATCACTCATAGGATGTAAAGATTATTCATGTCTCCAAATACTGTTGAGCACATGATATGGAATAATTCACATGATGCGGTAGATGGAGTCATGGTGCACCTTTTAGATGGTGAAGCTCAAAAGTAGTTTAATAAGATACATCATCAGTTTTTAATGGAACCATGAAACACACATATTAGGTTATATACAGCTAAATTCAATCTATTTGGTGCATTTACTGCATCTTACTCTAGTTGGCTGGTGATACTCATAGTTTACAACTAGCCATTAGAATGTGTATGAGGTCGGAGTTCGTGTTCTTATCTACAGTCATACTTGGTCACAATAGTTTGGGTCAGAGTATAGATGTTTGTCTTCAATCATTGATTGATGAGTTGAATCAGATGTGGTCATTCAAGATTTTGACGTCTGATGTCTCAGGGAAATAAAAATTTTAGATAAATACAGCTTTGATGTGGACTTTCAATGACTTTTCTATGTATAAAATGGTATATGATTGGAGCACGTATGGAGAATTAGCCTGTCTATGCTATATGGAAAATAACAACACATTCACATTAACAAATAGTGGTAGATCATCTTTTCTTGATCGCCACTAGAGATTCTTGTTAACCAATCATAAGTATATAAAGAATAGAAATGACTTTTTTATAGATAGAGTTGAAAAGGATATTGTATCGCTGATACCATTAGTGCATAATGTGGTCTAGTAATATGAAGGCATTATCTTTGGTTTTCAATCTAATAAGTAGAAGTTTTCTGGTTCTGGTATGACCCACAATTAGGTAAAACAAAGTATTTTTTTTTTTAGAGCTTCTTTATTGAAAGACTAATCTCTTCCGTCATAATCCAAATGTCATGCATATTGAAAAGAACATGTTTGAAAATATTTTTAACACAGTGATGGACATGAAATGATAGACAAAGGACAATATGAAGGCTGAAATGGATATACCTTTGTTTTGTCACTGTAAGAATATGGAGCTGGTTTATGATAGGCCACATGTCGTAAAGCTCAAAATCAGTTTTGTCTTAAACAAGAATGCACAGTTACTTGTTTACCAATGACTTAAGAGTTTATGTTTCCTTGATGGATATGCTTTGAACATATCTAGATTAATGAATTTGTAGGATGATAGATTGTATGGAATGAAGAGCAATGTCTGTCATATTGCCAAAAAGAATATGAGATGCACTCACAGAAATTAATCAGTTTTTTTAAAGATATATATTTTAACAAGTTGCATACCTAACACATGAAGAAACTTGAAACGAATATAGTCCAGACAATCTGCAAACTTGAGATAACATTCCCTTCATCCTTCTTCGACTTAATAGAGCATCTACTCATACATTTACTGTTTGAGAAAAAAGTTGAAGTTCTTGTCCAATATAGATGGATGTATTAATTCAAGAGTTAGGGATTACATACGCATCCTAAGTAAATTTTTATTATCTTTTTTTTTAATTTAAAACATTCATTTATTCAATTTATGTTTAATTCCATTCATATACTTGTTTAACCTTAAAATAAAAATAAAAACAAGGTGCATGTTGAGACTTCAATATACGAAGCTTATATTATTGAAGAGATTTCAAAATTTATCTCGTACTATTTCGAGTCTCATTTGAGAACAAGAAGCAACCGTGTTTCAAAACATAATGATGGTAGGGAACTGTCTTCGAGTGGGAATTTGACAATATTTTCTCATTATAGACGACTTTTATCCAAGAAAATAGTGAGGGAAGATACTTGACATAATTTGAATTTTGACATGCATATAATTATATATTATTTAACTATGATGAATTGAAACCTTTTATTCAGTAAGTACAATATTAACATGTTGCTGTTTTTAAACAATTTTCTCCTATACTCAATGTTGTGACCGAGCCTTCTGGAGAGCTCAGTCGAGTCTTCACCTAATTAAACTAAAAAACTTTCTTTCTGGTATTATCATGTGTAATAACAGAGACATGGACATCTGTAATAAAGAGATTATTATTATAAAATATATTGTCAAAATAAAATTGGCCAAGAAATTATATTTTTTTCTTACTATTATGATTATAATTTTTATTAGAAATATTATGAATAATAAGTGTCAATCATTACAAATCTTGCATTGGTGATCTGTAATTGTTAAACACTTACAATATATGGATTTCATTGATTTTGAATTAGAACAAGTGAGAATGGCTTTTCAAAAATCAGTTGCCTACAAATTATTTGAAAACAATTTGAACAGAAGGAGGAACAAAAATATATAGCTTGGTATGATCTTCGATGCCAATACAAAGTCTTTTTGGTGACGTTAAATTGCTCTCCTTTTTTATTATTCCATACTTTTCTTAGAGAAAGCTTATTTATTTCTTTAAATGCACTCAAAACGATCATAAATTAATGATGAAATGGCTGCAGCATGATACTTTTTAAATTTAGAGAGTGTATCGTTCATTAATTAAATTTAGAGTGTTGTTCTTTTCGAAATCATAATTTGTAATATTGATTTCTTTGTAATTACAATTTTTCTTTCCCTGTAAGGTTGAAATTGTTTGGGTATTCAGAAATATTTTACATTTTCAAATAAAACCGTAATATAAATTGTTCAAATGCCTGCAGTCAATCGAGGATGCACAACAGGTATAAAGATTTTGATGAAAGGGCATTAGATTTTATTAAAACCAAAGGGTGGCATGGCAATAGGAAAGCTCTCTTGATGATGGCCATGCTCTCTTTCTTCTTCAACGATGGCGATGTTCTAAGGTCTGGTTCCATGCAGACGCAAGACCCGGTTGCTGTGTACTGTGCTGGCATGGCTGTGAACACAAACGAAGGGGGAGAACGTACTCTGCCTGTGTATTACTAAAAAAAAACATCTGAAGTTATTTATAAATAATTTGTGTATATTTAGAATTAATTTGCTCCATTTTTAAATTAGAATCAAACCATATTAAATAATCCGACAGCCTTGTCCAGAATCAGTCTCCAAGAAGACATCATATCCATCAGGAGCGATTCGTCAAAATAATTTTTACTAGTTGAGTAGAGTATTTGGAGTTGTTGCAAGAGACGTGCATGGAATAGAATTTGATGCAGAAATGTTTTTATTTGGACAAGCATGGGAGATGCAATGCATGCAGCCAGCTATTACTGTGCGAGGCCCCAGACTTTTGATTGATATATTATCGTTTGCTGATCAAGACAGATATGACAATTCCCTAATTCCTCAAAAAATTATCAATACTTTGTTTTGTTTTTTTCTTTTTTCATGGGACTTTGGGTGTCTTTTCTTTCTTGAGATTATAAAATAAAAAAGATGGAACTCATTAAACTAAGCTAGAAATTCACTTTTATCTTGAAAAACTGAATTCCTAACATACTAAACTCAACAGCACTAAGAAAGTCGCAGATTATAGAGCGTTGAGATGATCAAAACCTGTAACATGCCACTAAGCTTCTTTTCTCATTTGCACCATTACACCTAATCTACTTTGGAGCCCTGCCCTGTTATGTCTAGCAGATTAGTAGATATAAACACAACTATCATTGAAAACATCCATCCATCCATCCTTCAAATAACTGCAGTTATATTCATTTGCTTGATTGCTTTTGCTGGAATAGAAAAAAAGGCACATAACATGTTCCCAGTCATGCAACTCTACCATGCATTACTGCACACGAGAATGGTGAAATGCCTACGTTACTCTCACCAAGAGACACAAAATGAACATGGAAAAAACAAACATTACAGAGAAGGGAAGGGTTGGGGCAAAATCATTTCTTTACCTCTGGGGTGCTCCGGAGAGAATGGGATCACTAATTACTGACCCATGCTTTCTGATGGCAGGAATGCTGAGTGAACGTTTTCTTATTTTGAGACTGCCTGAACTCAACATTCTCCTCTCACCTTGCTCCACAAGCAGAGAAGAGTAGGAGCATAGTGGTTCAGCCAACTGCTCACTTCTAGTTCCAAGGAAGCGCTCTAAATTCTGCCTGTACTTGTCTATTTTGTTGGGGCTTACATTACCCCCAGAAATAGGGGGCAGCCTATCTTTAGGCTCTTCATCATCGTCTGACCAATAACCATTCTCCTGCACATCCTGCATTGCCAGATCATCATATTCTTCATCTGATTTTGTGTATTCCTCATCAACTGAGCCAATCTGTGCAGCAGGGGAAAAAAACATGCATATGAGGACTAACAAAAATTAAAATGATCAAAAAGACAAATGTCTGTCTTGGTTTTGGTCAAGGCATATTTTAGGGGTTTCCTAATTGTACTTTCCTGAGGAATAGTGCAAGTGACTAGATCATTTCACAGTTTACATCGTAATGTACAATTAGCGAACAGGATTCATACCAACTTAATAATATACCATTCCAATTACTGCGCGGAGTATAAGTTCATGAATGCGAGTATTTTTTCTCCTGGAAATTTTGATATATAGTATTTTTTTTTATGAATAATGTTAAAATGTAGCTATTATAATAAAACATACTAACGCATACCTCTTCATGGTCATGCTTGTCATCATCATCACTAAGATCCTCATCACTGTCCACCTCAGGTGGATCGTCAACTTCTTCATCACTGCCATTCACTGAATGCTCCTCCTTCAGCTGAACAATTAAAAAGTATAAATTCCCAATCAGGAAAAAGCAGTCTATAGAAAATCAATAGCAGATCTTTCATCAATGATGGCTAGACTGTCACTAAGTTTCGTGTCCCTTCAATTTCAAATTATCCATCTACTTCTCAACAAAGATAGTCAAACTAGAAGAGACTAATAACAAGCATTCAAATACCTCCTTGGCAGCCCCATCAGGCTTCCTTGGCGAGCTGCAACAAGAGGAGTAATATCTGCTCCCTGTATCAGTCCCATCAGCCCTGGACTCGTCAACACTTCCAGCATGACTTGTGCCACCATCACTAGGCCAAGCACTGATTCCAAAGTTACCAAACTGAAGATTAACTGGTTCAGCCTTGCCTATCTGCAATGGTCCATACATTGGAGTCCCTATTCCACTGTCAGTCCCATGGCCTGTTCCAAGCTTCCCATTACCATCTACTGAATCAACAGGCCAAGCCTTTGCAACAGACCCATCAGTATTAAGAAGAGCCATCAAATGCCTTGAAGAACCTTTTCTCTGAATAAGCTGAAACATCCCCTTGGAGCTCAATGAATTTGCAGCACACTGGTTCCTGTACTCCTCATCAACAAGAGCAACAGTGTTTGTGGTAGGATCATAAAGCTGTTCTCCTGCATCCCACCTTCGAAGGCAGCTGAAGACTGTTGCATGAATAGCTGCCACACTCTTATCGACATTTGTGTTGTTGATTTTGGGGACAAGATGTTTGTCAGCCCGTTTGCAAAGATAATCTTGGATTGTTCTGATGTTCCGAATGTATTTTACATATTTGTTTTTAGCTGGGTCCAATGTCATGTACTTTGCACGAACTGCAAATCGCTCCAAGTGTTTGTCCTCATTTGTAATGTATATCATGAATGGTATAATTGAAGGGTGTTTCTTCATAAGCCCCATCTGCATATGAGAATTAAAATTAAGAAAAAATATTTATGGCAATATACAAAAGAAGAAACAAAGTTGGCAGAACATCTGATAAGAAGGAATTTATTACCACAAAATTAAGGCTCAAATGAACACCCTCGACCACTACTGATTCTTTCCTCTCTTCCCATGCAGTAATGAGACGATCAAGACTGTCAATCACCATCTCACTTTGTGCCTTGAAACCTTCAACTGCCATTTGTTTTGGACTAATAACCTCAGTAGCACCAGAACTCACCTTTGGTGCTCCGCTACCAGATTTCCCAGTTGTAAAGCCATCAGATACTTCATCCTTTGAACGCAAAGTTCCAGTGCCTGCCAATTTCTTTGCCTTTCTTTTAGCCTTTGCTTCTGCAACAGCCACAGGATCTAAAAACTCCCCAGCATGGTATGTCGAGGCCCAAAGTAGAGGATTTTGCTTCTCATCTACAAAACTCCTCATCATGTGTCTAATAGAATCCGTAGATATCACTGTTGTAACTCCTAACCTGCTACCCTGTATCAACCATGGAAAACACTCAGAATTCTGAACATACACAGAGAAATCCAACTCTTTCATTAAACACGCGCGCACACACACACATTTTTGTTTTTTGAAAGAAAACCCACTATAGCAAGAAACAATGACAGAAGACAAAAACCATTATCATTTCAAGTTACAGATTCAAACTCAAACATGGCTATATGGTAAAATGAATACCAGCAATGCAGACAAAGTAGATTTTCCACAGCCACTAGTACCACACAACAGCACTGTTACGGATTCCTTCCGTTCACGGATTCTGCAATAAAAAGATGGCACATCATTGAATATAGAATTCAGACAAGATGCAATGCATAAAAGAGAGAAGCAAATGAATTCTGTAAAGAGGGAAAGACCTCCTGGACAATAACATAAAGCAAACCGCACTAAACCAAGTTCATATCAAACAATAAAATAAGCCAGAAAAAAATCTCAAAATCAGAATGAGACAGGTTTCCACATGCATGCTTGGACAACACTGCCTTTTCAATACAAACCTGAAAAATAGGGCTATCTAACAATAACGACTTGTGATAAAGCTTGCACAACAGAACAGGTTCAAGAAATAGTCCACAGGCACAGATTACAGAAGGGAGAGTGGAACTCAAACAATAGTCATCATCTACATTTAAAACATTTTTTTTAAGCGAGTGCCCAGAACATTTCGACAATGAAATGAACAGATTTTATTTAATTTCATTCAGAGGACCAAATTTCAACGTGTAGTATTATTCCTTCATACAAAAAACCTCAAGCAACATGTGGCAGCAAATGTCAAGTAGACCTCCATAAAAGAATATTCAAAGCTTCCAAGAATTGCAAAGAATGACAATTAGCAACGTAAAGACCTTGTAAAGGAATAGATGCAGGTAAGTAAACACTGATCTACCTATCATGGATACAAGCAACGTATATGAAAAGGAATAAAAAGATTACACAATTACCTGCAAGCCAAAACCAAGTCTTCCCTCTGGTTAGGCCCCACATACTTGTACTCGGTCAGAGCATCACAAACAAAATTCAAGAAAGCCTCTCTTCTAACGACTACAGTGGTTCGCCTTTTGTACAATTCAAATGGTATGCTCTTATTTCTGTCTTCCTCGGAAACCAAACTATTACCAACCTCTGTTTTACCCAAGAAAACTCCACTGGACAAACCATCTTCCTTTTCGTTATTTCCATTTGAAGCATCCACTCCTGTTATCTCAACTTCTTTCGAATGTGAAACACTTCTCATGAGCTCAAAAACCCTTTGGCTAATCTGAAAAGACGAGTAACGTACTCAGCAAGGTGTCCACTTCTTTAAGAAAAAACAAGAATCAAGTCACTAGTCAAAAGCAATAATTAGTCAAATAATTATGCGCACAACCACTTGAGGTACAAAATAAATAGGCAAATATAAAATAGATCAGTCAACGGAGAACCATACCAGAACTCCAAAAATATATCAGAATTTATAAATGCAATGAGCAGAAAAGGCATAACATTTAAAATTCTTAAAGGTCGAGATGCTATATGCATGATTAATTGTTTCTCAAGAAAAAAAAAATCAGAACTCAAACAGGCAATAAATAAGAAGATACCAAAGAAAACCATAAAGGTAATTACCAGATTGTGTTTTCACCAAGGGTGAAAAACATGACACGAGAAACATAAATTACCATGCCAAACTCTAACACAAGTTATGTTAACATAAAAAATCAATTTCAAGGAAAGTCAAAATAGATATAATGAATGAAAATGACTTCCATTTCCATTTCAAACAAAAATAAAAAGTAATAAAAAACTTGCAGATTTGGAAAAAAACAAAATACAAAGAAAGATAGAAAAGAAATGCAGATCTATCACCCTCCCTCTTTCCCCACGATCGATTGTAATCTACAAGTAATCATCATAATTATTAACAATCATAGCTATGAATCGCAAATCTTTCGAAAAGAAAATCAAATAACATTGCGAATTTCCAAGATAAATTTGACGAGAAAAGAAAAGGGTATTTGTGTTACCTTAAAAGCATGACGTGCTTTACATCCCATGAGTTGCAGAGTACTCTGCAAAACCGGACGCGTATATCTAAAAGAGTCTTTCCCTTTCCCTTTCCCTTTCCCTTTATCTCTTTTTTCCTCCTCATCCACCACCACTATGTACAGCACTTTTCCAACCTCCATCGTCGTCATGTCTCCTCCCCCTCTCTCTTCTCTGCAACCAACAAAAAACACAGAAAAACTTTGAGCAACCCAACTCAAACCTTCTTTTCCTTCTTTCTTTCTACAAAAGAAATCTAAGAAAAGGGAGAAAAGAAAATGGAAAGGGCAATGCAGGTTTTCAGACCTGTAAGTATGTAAAAGAGAATCAAGACCGCAAAACAAGAAAGAAAGCGTTACGATCGGTCATGTGAAGAAGAAGAAAGGATCTGTGTGTGTGTTGTAGGCATCAATGTCTATATGTCTTCGTCACCTGTCCAGTTTTCCGTCCACGCATCGCTCCCTTGAAGCCTCCACGAGTCTCCTTTAATACCCCCTTCCTCTCCTCTCCCATAAGAGAGAGGACAAAAAAATAAGGATGTTTTTCAAATTACGGATTTGGGTTTCTGTTTACTTCGAAATTGCGACCTGCTGCGCGTGTCCGGGCATTTTTATACTCGGTAGGTGGGGACCAGGCACGGGTGTCAAGGAATGCCATGTCATGAGGAGTAATTATTTCGTTTAGTAGGGGTGCTTTTGTCTTTGGTATATTGTTTATGAATTGACGGGGGAGGAGGGGGAGGAGGACATGGACAAGGACTTGTGCTGGCGTATAGTTCCTGTATTTTTGTCCTTGGTGATTAATTTTATCATATGTAATGTATGCTTTCCAATTGAATTTTTGGTGAAATCTGTATGGTAGCTTGGGTTAACGTTAAAAACATGCTTGGTGGAGACACATGTACATGCTTTTATTGAGATACCTAATTTTGAGTGTGTCATGCTTGGTGTTTCGGAGTATGTTAATAGTTGTTTTTTAAAGTATTTTTTATTTAGAAAAACATATAAATAATTTTTTTTATTTTTAAAAATTTATTTTTGATATCAAAACATCATAACGATCCAAAAATACTAAAAAATAATTTGAAGCAAAAACAAAATCAAATTTTAACGAAAAACAGGTTGAAACTCACTGTTAAACACTCATTTACTTCACACACTTTATCAAGGATAATAATTTTTTAAAGATGATAAATAAAAAAAATATAGTTTAATCTAAAGTCTTTTGATTATATTATCTCATTAAACATATTTACTCGAGTTCCCAAATGGAACATTAAATATCAACAAAAGTGTGGTGGAGCATTCAAATATGTGCATGGATATAAGGAAGTAGCTAGGAACTCAAACATAATTTGATATTAATAGAATTATTATGTTTCTAAAAGAAATATATTTTTTTTTATTAATTTATATATTAATATTTTTTTTTTTAGAAACAATTAATACAAGCATGAGGTTTTTCTATAATCTAAAGGATAATAATTAAACTTCTTTTTTAATTTAGATTATAGGAAAACCTTACGAATAGTTTTTGGTGGGTATGAGATACCACTTGATTTTAAAAATGTTAGTCTTTAGGTTTTCTTAATCTATTTCATGAATGGAATCCATGTTATTTTGATGTCATGTTCAACTTATCAATGAATGTGTTGCGATTCAAATTCATGGTTTTAAGGTCAAGCGAAATCTAACATGAATTGGTTTTTTATATTTTAGAGATGCTAAGAAAACCTTCAAAATCAAACAAAAACGCTACTACTTCATCAAGCAGTGGTGCCGATGAGCCAGCTATGTATTTAGGTATCGAACATGAAAAGACATTTATCGACCAAGGCTCGTTCAATAAGGGTCACAAAGCTTGAATCTTGTCTTTCAGATATGATTATTCCGACAATATTATTGTAGAGCAGAAGGCCGACCACATCATATAAGTAATTTATTTTTCACTATTGATGTTATTTCTTTGTATTAAATTATTGTAAGTTTTTCATTAATGAAAATGAAAATGACTTCAATGAAATGATCTTCAAGTTTACAAATATG
>Ga0307515_10014010_pt1 | contig 14920 bp, 10 predicted proteins | sample 17_EM_MG_FD_194513 | JGI IMG/M metagenome (GOLD analysis project Ga0307515, IMG submission 194513) | Populus trichocarpa ectomycorrhiza microbial communities from riparian zone in the Pacific Northwest, United States - 17_EM | ecosystem: Host-associated > Plants > Roots > Unclassified | place... | reverse complement strand
ATTAAGTTCTCCGCTCGTCCACGCGCGCCGGCGGGAATATAAACTCCGGGGAGAGGAGGAAGGGATGGGTACGACGACTTACGGGCTTGTCGGACCTAATACCCAAGCGACTGCCCAAAAGCACGACAGGCGCCCAATCTGTCTCGGCGACTACGCGCTCCGACTAGGTACGACACTGAAGGGGCTGACTGAAGCGGGGGTTCGGTCCGGCTGGCTAGCCCGGCAGTGCTACGGGTGGGAATTAGCACACGAGGGCGGGGGAATGGTCCACACGGTCTTGAGGGCCGAAGTCCGACGGGCTGAGGGGCGAGCGAGCGAGTCGGGATTTAATACGAGCGAGGCGGGGCGCAATAACAAACGTCTATAATCGAGACGTCGAGTGAGGTATGTCCCTCATCGAGTCCGAGCTTAAATACAAAGCCTAAACTACATACATGCGGCTACGAGACTGCAGGAGGCGGTGGAGTGGAAGGCGGTGAGGTGGGTGGCATCGCATAGTGTAGGTGGAGAGAAGCAGAGCTTGGACCCGACCACAACCTCCAAGTTGGTTCCGAGGGGTAAGTTCCTTCGGGTTCGCTAATGGTGGTCACGGATACCAGGCTTGGGAGTTCAGAAGACCTTTGGCTCTGCTCCCGGGCCACTGCGCTCGCTGCCGCTGTCCTCAGCGGGGACTTTTCCTCCTCTTGGGCCTGCCCTCCCCCCTCTTCCCCACCTTCTCAGCCATGGGACGGGACGACACGCACTACTACCTCCGCCTGGACGACGGCTGCTTCCTCACGCGCATAGTACGTGATTTTTGCGGTTTTTACGTGCTCACTCCTCTCTGGGATCGCCCCCATGCACACGCAGCACCATCCCCTCATGGCCGCTCCTTTGTCGCCTCGGGGCTGTGGCTCGGCCGTGCCCTTTGTCTTCCCCTTTCACACATCACACCCCCCTCCCAATTTCACGCTCTTGTAGTACCCCCCGGGGTGCTGCACTTTGGTATGTTTTTCCCCTCCGGTTACCTGGCACATGTACGCGGCGATCCTCCCCTCGGGGTTGCGTCCTGTGTGCCGGAGAACTAACACCCTCACGGGTATTCCCCACATGTCGAGCATGGGTGCCCGGCTGGCTGGAGAAGCCCTCCCGCTTAGAGTGCGGGGGCCCGGTACCCCACCCCTTGACCGCTGTGGATTCGATAGCACCGCAGCTGTAGCCAGCCGCCCCCAAACACCTGGGCCTCGGCCTAGCCCCCGCTAGTCACGCACACCGGCTCTGCTGGTTAGGACGGACTGGCGGTTAGGCATAAGGCAGCCCGGGCATAGGCAGGTCTTGGGCGTCACCACAAGTGCGCGCCCACACCCACCTGGCCTGGAGTAGGGGCGACAACAGCATAAGACATCCGTCGGGACGCCCATATCCTTCTCTAGGGACAACATCCCCAGGTGCTACCCTGATGTCTATCGGACATCCTTGGCTACACGAATGCTCCACTAAGGTGGCCCGTTAGATCTGCCCTCTGCGATCTGGGGTAGACACCTCCCCTTAATTGGTCAGTGGGTCACGCCACTTGAAACAATGTGCCTCGGCACCGTTCGGGTCGGGATAATGAAAGGCCGTAGCCTCTGCGCATCTCAGGGGGCAGTGTGTGCTGTATCCGTTAGGGCCGATCCCCTGGCATGACGGCCGCTGTACCTTAACCTGGGTAAATCAAAGTCGGTGCCTCGGCGCCGTAATAGGATAGCAGTGCCCCATGTGGTCGCCTATTGGGGATTCATTACGCTTGGGAGTCTTTCCCTCCTGCTGCCAGGGTGACGCAGGCTACCGCCCTGTGCCCGGTGGGTACGGGGACTCACCTGTAAGGAGCCTTTCCTTAACTGCGTGACGGCATACACGACAGTATAAACATATAAACACTGGTGGCCTGTCCCACTTGAAAAACCGTCAGGGGACTCTGGCAGCTGCGTGTGTCTCAACACATGCGCCCTCCAGGTCCGCATGTTCATGCCTACTACGCTTTGCGTGTAGAAGTCCTACCCACTAAGCCTTCGTCTCCCGCCCGGACTAGGTTGGGCCTGCACTGGCTGGTCCTTGGACGCCCCAGTTCACATATCCAACACCCCGGCGAGCCTCACCATGCTGTTGACCCATGGCTGGTGTACCCGGGGGAGTGCATTGTAGTTCCGACATGAACAGAGGGACCCCCGGGCCCTCCGCCCCGGATAATATCCGAGTGACGGCACACACTTTAAACGCCGGTGGACGCTTCCCCACTTGAAACAACAGCCACCCCCCTCGTGGCGGAATGCTTCACGGACGTGCCTGATGTGACGCCCGGTACTGACGTGAACGGCCCTAGCCAGGCCTAGCGGAGGCGGCGCATATGGGTCCCGGAGCCCGCGTGTGCTTGACTAATTTTTTCTAAGGGCATTTACTTACCCACACATATCTTTTTAGATAACGACTTTTGGCCCACATCAGCCTTAGGAAGCATGAAGACCGCCTCCCTTCTGGGGGCCACCCTAGTCGACGAAGCGACCGCAATCGCCATTATCGATTACTGCCTCTTTGGCGCCTTGCCCCAGCGCCCGACGTGTTCGCCCCTGCCCCATCCCAGGCGGGCCAAGCGGCCCAGGAAGCCCGTGCCACAGAAGATACACACCGTCCCAACTAGGTGCCCTCTGGATGATGTTGTGCTCCGGAAGCACACGTCACCCAAAGTCACTTCACAGGTCACATCCGCCCCGGCCCGAGAAATCCCTACCCTATGGCGCCCACGTGCCGGACTCACTTTCCCCGACGGTCTCTGCTACCTGAATGCGGTGCAGGAGTACAACTGGCCATCCGCCGTAGTTGAGCTCGGTTACTATCCCGCGGTCGTTGATCTTCTGAACAGCCCCTTGGTGGAGAAATTTAGTACGTTCTTAGTGGAGCAGACCCCTGGGCTCTACCACATGGACGGAAGCTACTCGCGAGGAGGCATGTCGCTTTACAGTGCCAAGCCTTCTTGGAAAGTTGGTGCACACCTACCTAACCGCCCTCACCCGGGCCATAATGCTGGCTACCCGCAACGCGTGATCCCAGACTTGCAGCGCTCGCATCCAGCCCGTGGCCCCCCACTCCCGCCCCAATCGATGATGGCCCCCGCCACCCCGCTCGGCGTGCCGACCCCGAAGCCGAGAGGCCACAGGCCGCCTAAGAGAGGGAAGGCGCCTTTCCACCCCTATGCATCCCGTAATACTGATAGGCGGCCTTCCTCTCCCGCTACTCAATGGAAGAAGGCCCTGGCTGACCCTTTGGAAGAAACCATGGACTCCCTTAAGGCGGAGCTAGACATCTTCCCCTCCACTTTGGCGGTGCCGGCTTGGAAAGATACGCAGGCTTGGCTGAAGGACGCTAAGAAACATAAGGACTTCGATAGGAAGGGGTGCATCCCAGCGCTCACAGAGTTCTTTGCGACAGTCCTGAATAAGGTGAAGTCTGACTACGCCTCGATCCAGGAAGACGAAAGGTTGCATGAGGAGACCCTGGCCGCTGAGTCGGGCAAACTGGTAGCTTTGCTTGAACAGTTTAAGCAGGTGGAGGCTGCTCTGGAGTCCCCAACCCCCGGCTTTGACGTTGCTCAGGCGCGTGCCCATTCCAGAGCCCTAACCGCGCAGATCCAAGAACAGGAGAAAGTGGTTGATCTGCTGGATGGAGGGGCGAACCCGGACGAGACGGATATGGGGGACGACCCCATCGCGGACGGTGCTTCTTTCGTGGAGGTCCCTGAAGACGCCGCCCCCGAGAAAGCTCCGCATCCTTCAGCTAAGGACTTATGGCCTGAATCCAATTACCAGAACTACGCTGAGAGAGTGGGCCCCTTGTTCCCGGCCCCGACCGGCAAGATGCCGCTGGACAGCCTTTTCGTGAAGATGGAGGAGCCGGTTGACTCCAAGTTGTACCTCCCGAGGCCTCTGGAGCTGTACACTGTGGAAGAGCTGGCCAAGGTGGTGCCGAAGGGCCTGCCCCGCTGGAATAACAGGTACGAGGACCCCATGGAGCCCGCGAAGAGTTGGACGTGGAGCGAGTTCTCCCAGATCTACAATGCGCCCGGCTTCCATTTCATGATCGCCAGGGTGGCACAGGTCGGCCCGCAGTATAAGGATCCCAAGCTCAGTACGCTCTGCGCCAAGCTCGCAACGCGCTGGCGGTGCGCAGTCACTTTACAGAAGATGGATCCCAGACAAGACTGGATGTTGTGCACGGTCCCTTCTGACTCGGACGGGGAGAAGGAAGCCCTGAAGTACGACCTGGTCAGGCTCTCGGAGGGTAACGCTGTGTACGTTATCAGGAAGTTCGCCCCGGCAGGGAGAGCCAGGGACTTAGAATGGGTAGTGAAAGGTTCTCTGGCAGATGACGATACCATCTACACTCAGATGCGTAAACGTCTCCTGGACTTCGAGATGGGCGATACCAGGCTCGGCTGGCGTGTCCTGGGTGTCCGGAAAGCAGGTGCCACTTCGAAATTCAGAGGCACGTTCATCCTGGACTCCGCGTCGGTCTACTGGCCGTGGTCAATGGACTGGGGCCACAAGCATGGCTCGGTTCCCGACTCCTCGCCACTCCTGAACTTCGAACCTACCTGGAGCGCGAGGCGCCCCTACGCGTGCCAATGCTGCTACTCCACCGACCACTTCACGGAGGAGTGCCCGCTCCCTTTCATGAAGGTTGGTGGTAACAGCCTAGTTAGCCAGCCAGCCAGGTCTCTCATCATTAAGAAGAAGGCCGCGGAAAGGATTATCTCCCTAGACAGGTCGGCGTGGGAGCTGCCCGTCCCTCCCGCCCCCGGTACTCCTAGAGTCCCCCCTTCCCCCTCACGCCCACTCCCAAAAATTCCCCCTACCCGGAAGACGATCCCGTTGTCCATCATCGAAGAGAGGAGCTCGAGGATGGATACAGATGACGCATCCTCCGCGGCATCAGACGCGAGGTTGTCGATCGCCGCCCCCCCTCCCGTTAATGATCCTCCTTACCAGGTCGTGGATACCCTGGTCAGGTTCCTCACTTTGCAACTGGCCGGAAGTATGACACAAGGGATGGGCCTCACGGAGTCCAAGGTCCAATTCCTCTGTAAGACCCATAAGGGCTCCCTGCCCGTGGTTCTGGCCTCCCTGCGGAGAGACGGCTGGCTTCCAACTTCGGTCTCGGACCAAGTCATGTCGTATGAGTACGGCAGATTCACGGAAGGAGCTTCCTCCTTGCAAGCTGGCGGTTGGTGCATTCCTCTGCTGACGCAGAAGAGTTGTTTTACTGATACACATACGTCTATGACACATTATTGCCCAGGCTCCATGCCTATACCCATACAAGGTGCTGTGCACCAAGTAGACCCCGCAGGCAATGCCGCTGCTACTTGTACGAGAAATTATTGCCGTGTTTACACCCATCTCGGGACCTGACAAACGCCTTAGATCAAACCCCAGTAATGCTTCATGCTGTTCGTCTCGCGTCACCGGTACCGGAGGCCGGGAATGGTTCGGTAGCCATGAGCCGTTCGCATGTCAGTGATACCCCTCCACAGGCGGAAGCCTTGCTGTCTCAGAGCACCGCCAAGCCCGCCCTGCAGTCCCCTCTCCAGCCCCTCTCGCAGGAAATCCCGATCAGCCCAACCAAGGCAGCTGTTGCTACGGTGGCCTCACCACACAGCGATAAGCAAACCACAGAATATACATGGCCGGCGAGCCTTTTGGATGTGGAGATGACCAGCGGGAGTGAACCGGATCATACCACACTCTTGCCCGACAAAGATATGAGCAAGCACCCAGCGGTCCGAAAGGCCTTGACATCTCTAGCGCTTGGGCGAACTATGGAACAGGACAAAGATGATATCATGGCAGGCGTACCACTCCCAGTCATCTCTGCCCCCCTCCTACCCTCGCTGGTGCCCTTGAACGAGGAGGAATCGATCCTCTTCTCAAGTATTAAACCTCTACAAGGCGCCGCGCTGGTCAGAGCAGCAGGTATTACTGCAGAAGACGTAGGCGGCCTACCCGAGAAGAAGGGAAAGAAACGGAGCAATGCCTGGCATGTTCCGAAAGCCGCGACCCCAGTCTCGGGTGAGATATCCCCCCACACCATGGAGCCTCATTACGACACTCGCTCTACGTCCGATACATACGAGGACCTGCCGTTCTCACAGAACCTGAGGCGAATGACATCTGCTTTCCCTTCCATGTCAGAGGAGCACTTATCCCTCACCCTGGAAAAACATGGCAACGACCTCCCGACCGCGCTGGCCTGGATGCAAACGATAGCGGAAATGAAGCACATCAGAAGCACCCTCATGTCGGCGTACCCCACAGCCTCAGTAGATGAGATAGAATCCGCCGTCAAGCTCTACAAAGGCGACTTTATGCTGTCGTTTAACCTCCTGGGTGTGGACCACGAGCCTACGAGTGAGTGGTCGGAGTTTTCGTTCGTACGACGGAAAGGAGTTATGGACATCGAGGAAGAAGCTGCTGAGGTCATTTACGATGATGCCGCGGCGCGATCCTTCGAGAACCAATGGTGGAGGACTTGCATCCAGATAAAGCGACACAGAGTCTCCCACTCTGAGGAGGCGGATCGTCTCTGGGGGAAGCTGGCGCCCATAGCGGTCGCCCCAAGACCCATCTCCCTCCGTTTCCTTCGATATGTCAACGATCTAGGGAAGTACAACATGGATCGACCTGCCTTTAGTAAAGCATTGGGAGTTCTACGCGCACAGGATGAGTTTGGTGGCCTGGTTGCCCTTCTGGGAGAACCCGAGCCCTGCTTTGACGGAAGGGAGGCGAGCATCCCAGCCATTGCGATACTGCACATCCTAGTCGGAGATGGATTGGCGTCCCCAGCGGCGGCTGCATGGCTCGCGCTGAGCGTCTTTAAGGACAAAGAGTCATACGACAAATACATCCCGCTGTTCTTCGGCTTTCCTGCTATAAGGAGGAAAGTGTGGAACAACAGGAACGTGTACATGGCGGCTAGCGTCAAGACTATAAGTCGGCAAGGAAGTGATCCCGGTTCGAAGGTCGACACCACAGCGGCACGGGACACTTACATGAGCGCGGTGCCGGGCACCATCAAGTACGCGCTGGAAAAACGGGGAGAAAAAGGAGTTAGGTCCTCACCCAAGAAAGGAAAAGCGGACAAGTCCTCCGTAGAATCCCGAGGTTCCAGAAAGAGTAAGCGAGCTCGAGGAATATCGCCCAGCAGGGACATCCCTGAGGAAGAAGAGGAACAGGAAGACGCGGTGAATGCTGCCCCGGATGAAATTGACCAGGATTGATAGGTTTCCATTTCCCTCTCCATATACTTACTTCATGACTTACATGCACTTGACCATGTACATTCTCGCGGATACGTTGACTGCGGACTGGCTTCGATTTCTGTAACCCCTTGATGCTCACAAATTTTCTCGGGCGATTCTGTTATTATGAATGTTACAGCTCTTTTTCTGCGACACGCTGGACCAATGATATTCACACCCTGCGGATGACGACCTTTACACTACAAAACTTTAGAGGGGAATTAGCCATGGCCCTCCGGCGTTCCCCTATTACTGATCAGGTCACTTACGGGGCACTCCCCCTCCACAGCTCCATGGACTACAAGCTCGCAACGTCAAGACGTCCCGCACAGGCTGTTGGCTACCCGGCTCAGGGCCGAGGGGCTGACGGTGACGGCAGAGGGACAGCGGGTACCTCCCTGGCTGGTGTGGTGGCTGCCAGTGTCTCAAACAGCCAGACTTGCGAAAACTCCCACCCTGCACCTCCAAGGCGGAGGGTTGCAGGCTCAAACGGCGATCCGCCCCCCCCAAGCTCAGGGTCAGGCCAGACCTCGGCCCCTAAAAGGACCAGAGGGAGGCTCCCGGATGGGGCCGAGGTGGAGCCAGAGGACCCCCCCTTAGTGCTGACTAAGAAACCCTTTAAGATAGCCACATGGAACATGTGCGGGCAAGGCTCTCGAGCCGCGCCCAAAGACAAAGCCAAAATGCGCTTGGTCGAACACTTGCTAACCTTAGAAGACATTGATATATTAGTTCTGACGGAAACACACACGACATTGCTCCCTGTCGGTCGGCGGGTGCAAGTCCTGGAGCAGTCCGGTTTGGCGCACAGGGCTGGCGTGGCAATCGTGGTCAAAGCTGGCTCGGGTTGGGAGGTCCTGCACAAAGAGGTTATAGTCCCTGGATATGCGATAATGGTTAACGCGTCCCACAGAACTAGCAGAGAGTCACTCTGGATTCTCGGTGTTTACGGTGATATATCGGGAGGCCAAACATCCTTGGTTGAGTTCTACGAAAGGCTAAGCGAGAGGCTGGGGGCTCTTGTGAGGCGACAAGCTAGAACGCATTGGGGTGGCTGTTTCGCGGCCGGGGACTGGAATTTCGTGGAGTTTGCGGGGGACAGGTTCCCCACTGCCCACCCGGACAGGGCACCGGTCAGATTACTCACCGCGTTTAATGCCATTAAGGCACTTTGCGGCCTTGCTGATACCGCAGGTCCGGATCCCGCCCTGCCTCTGTGGTCTTACAGCAAGGCTACGGCGCACGGCCGGGTGTACTCCAGGCTGGACAGGATATACCGCCCGGTACGAGGGTGGTCGGCCGGTAAGGTGGTGCCCTTGGACACCGGAGCTTCGGACCATAGGCTTATTGTAGTACCGGTGTACCCGAAGAAGCCAAAGATTGAGAAAGCCATTCCAGCGCCCAGGCTGCCGAACCTTGACATACTCGACAAGGCAAAGAAGTTCTGGCCAGCGGTCCTGCTAGCATGGGGCACTTTGACCTCCCAGGGCCCGGTTACGCTAGAAAAATGGGCCGAGTTCAAAAAGACCGTCCTAGACAAGGGTTTGAAAGAGGTAAAAACTATGAAGAAATCCGGTAAGAAGGACTGGGTAGCGGCTATGAAACGGGAAGCGGTACCGCCTGACATGATAATGAGCGCGGTCACGAGCGCTAACAGGCAACTGTGGGCCAAGCGGCGCCCACCAGCCAGGACTGCACCAAAATGGCCCTGCGCTATACCTGCGTACGAGCTCGTACCACAGGCGAGCAAACACTTTGTCGCCAGTGAAGCATCGCCCTGGCAAGTCATGACAAGGAAGCAGCACCCCACCGCACCGCAAGATAGTAGGAATACTGCGGTGAAGTTCCTAGCCCCACACAAGGATAAAGGCGTCGCCGATCTTTTGAAGGAGCGAGCGTCCAATCTGGAATCCTCCACGAAAGCTAAATGGGAGAAAATGACCAGGACCCACTCATCCGAATGGTTCAAGCAATCGTCCAACAAGGAGCTGGATGAGAGAGGCAGCCGAGCCTCGGTTTCTGTGGAGGGGCTGTGGCGGCCAGCTGACGATACTGCCCAAACGAGCCTAGCCGGTATGACAGAGATAGCCAGAGATTACTTCTTTGACCTACATACCCCGGAGCGAACAGACCGAGAGAGACTCGAGGCACAGCAGGTGCTGCTGGAGGAGGTCAGGCTCCAGAGCCTACGACGCCCCAACCCCGAGCCGGAGGATATCTTGGAAGGGCCTTTCACGGAGAAGGAGATGAGAGCCCTCCTGTCGAAAATGCCGAATACCGCCCCAGGCCCAGACGGCATTCACTACAGCTTCTGGAAACGGCTCATTGGAGTCCTCACCGGGCTACAGGATAGCGACGGGCCGCCCATGACGTTCTGGTCGGCGTTCGCCGACCTAACTAGGGACATCGCTGAAAAGGGATCCTCCAGGGCAGGTTTCAAAAATGCTAACATCAGCCTATTCTATAAAAAAGGAGACCCTACCTTGGTGGCTAATTACAGACCAATCTCATCTATGAACACGGACTGTAAGATGTACACTAACTTGATTAACTCGAGGCTCGCCCCCTGGGCGGTGGCCAAGCTCCACCCAGATCAGAAAGGCTTCGTGCCGGGGCGGCTGATGAATGAACACACTAGGCTGGCCTCTGAGGTTGCGCACCTCTGTGACGCGACGGGCACCCCGGGTTTTATAGTCGGCCTGGACCAAGCGAAGGCTTACGACAGGGTGGACCAACCCTGGCTCTTACAGGTCCTGGTTGCGTCAGGGCTCCCCCCTGACCTTATCCTGCTAATTAGTGACCTTACCAACAACTGTAAGTCTAGGGTCCGCATCAACAGCGGTTATAGCCCATACTTCACATTGAAACGGGGTGTGCGGCAGGGTGACCCGCTGTTGTGCCTACTGTTCAACTTCTCCATAGAGCCCCTGGCCATTAAATTAAGACAGGTGGTCAAGGGCCTTGCCATGCCTGGCCTCGCACCCGTGAGAGTCATGTTGTACGCTGACGACATTAACCTTTTCCTTGGGCAGAACGACTCTGTACAGGAGATATCTGACTGTCTGGAATCTGTTTCCAGAACTATCGGATCAAAGTTTAACATGGAAAAAACGGATGTTAAGCCAGTGGGCCCACATGGATTCCAGCTTGTGTGCTACACACAGCAGGACATGGGTGGCCAGTCGATACCAGGCGCACACATCCTGCCACCCGCGGGCCCCCTACGTATACTGGGGGTCTGGGTCGGCAGCCGGGATTTCGCCTCAGGCAGATGGGTGCAAATTGACAAACACGTAAAGAAGATCATATCGCAATGGCGGGCGATTGGCGCTTCTGCGAGGAATAGATCACTCCTAGCGAAAGCCCTCATGCTCTCCAGGTGCCATTTCCTTATGGATGGTAATGGCATACCGCCGAACATGCTTAACAAGATTGGGAACAAGATAATGAACTTCGTCCGGGGGAAATTCTCCGCGATGGCCTACAGGACCCTGGAAGCCCCCTTGGCCGAGGGAGGCCTCAATACACCTTCCCTCGCGACCCGGAAGATGGCCGCTGACTTAAAGTTTCTGAGTGACCTGGTCACCGGGGATCAGAGAGTGCCCTGGAAGCAGTGGACCTGGATGGACCTTAAGTTGGCTTCAAATTCCAGTAGAGCCGGCACGCACGGAGGTCTTAACCCCTTCCTACAGCAGGCTTACACGATGCCCTCCCTACTACAAGGCAGGGTGTCCCAGGCATTCATGACCGCTAGGAAGTTCGGACTAGATATGGTATGTGCTGCCCCGTCCAACACAGCAAGAATGGGCGTGCCTATCCTTAACCACCCAGCCCTACCCAGGCCGGGCTCACAGAGGTTCAAGAAACTGCTCGGCCTGGGAGATAGCGGAGTGCGGAAGGTAATCCACCTTTACGCCCCCCCCCCCCTTAGAGGGACGGGTTTGAAAAAGACAGTATCGGCCATGAAGGAGCTGGTGCACGCGTCGAGCTGGTCGCCACTGAGGAATCTGGGCACGCTCGGTACGCACCCGAGCGTTAATATCTGGCCCAACATGAACGGCCCCCTCGGATGCGTAAGAATCTTTACAGCCCCGAAATCAATCATAGTAGGACGAATTGTCAAGGACGCTTACAAAAAGACCAGAGTGCGGGATCACATGGTGGAGTACACTCCTGCCGCACCACCAGCCGTAAGGAAGGCAGACTCTATCACCTTTGAGAGGGATATACATGTCTGGACGGATGGGTCTGCTAAGGACAATGGCACTGACGCCTGCACTGCAGGGTCTGCATGGGTGTCTGACATGCAGTTCCAGGACACTGTCTCACTGACAGGGGCGACCCTCTCTAACAATGTCACTGAGGTTGCAGCCGTGGTGCTGTGCCTGATGGCATGGCGGGATGCTCACGTGGTCATCCACACTGACTCTACGTTCGTTCTGGGTTTGCTGGGAGGTGGCCTCCTGGCCTTGGAAAGGGACGGATGGGGTGATGCCCCACGACATCTCAGTAGAGGGCCTCCGACGCCCCTCCTGCGAACACTCCTGTATCTATTACGGGACAGGACAGGGAGACTGCGGTTTGAGAAAGCCAAAGCTCATGGAGATGACATCATGAATAACCTCGCTGACAAGCTCGCCAATGATGGACGTATAAAAGGCAGGCCTCTGGATATTGGCTCTTTGACAGTGCTGGATGGGTGGGTTGATACCGCCCCCGTCCTGTGCCACCAGCCCCTGGATTACCTAACCAAGTTGGTGGTGCGCGCGCGTGTAGGAGCGCCTGCGAAAACGATAAAGTTCGAAGCCTTTTCTGATAGATGGATGGTCACCCTGGGCCATATGTTTGGGGTGGTGTTGGACCCAGGGAATTACATCGGGAAGGTATGGAGCCTGACCATCCCCGAGGGGATGAAAGAAGTGCTCTGGAAAGAGATGAACGGGGCACTAGTCCTTGGACACAGATATTATGGTCAAGGGCACGCTAAGTCTGACATGGGTAGGTTCTGCCTGTGTGGGATGGAAATGACTCTGGGACACATTCTCCTGGGTTGCACCGCCTACGTGTTGCAACCCCTGATGACATCTCTGCTGACAGTTTTGGATGCTTTGCACCCTAATTCTAGCTTTAAAACGCTCTCTCCTGACTCCTGGGGCGCGTCACCATGGTTCCCCCTCCTTGCGCTGAGGGCGCTAGAGGAGGCTGCTTACCCTATAGTAAAAGGACGGAAGGGAATACTCAAGAGCCTGAAGAAATCAAGGCAACAGCGAGAATGGATAATAGGTAACTATTACTGGGCCCTGTGGAAGTGGCGCATGAAAGAGATCCACGATGCGGGTTTCAAGTTCGTGCCTGCGAACTGCGTGGCTTCACTGCTTGATACGCTGTCCGCCCCAGTCCCAGTGCATATGCTGAGGCAGACGGCAAGGACGATGACGGCAAGGAACCGCCTGACAAGGACCCTGCCCTTGCGACCGCCCCCCTGGTGGGCGATCTGAGACAACTGCCGCCCCCCGTGTCCCACCTCCTGGGGCAGGACGCTGGGGTGCAGCTCTCTGGCAAAGGTAAGTCGATCTTGCGCGCCATTCAGGCGCCGATCATAAATGAGCGCCCGCGCCGCCTCCCTACACGAGAGGCGATTCTGCGAGCTCTTACAGATGGCGCCTACGCCTAGCGTAGGCCACGTCCCAGGTCACACACGAGACGTCCCCCATCGTCCTCATCACCCTTTCTTCACCCTCTGGGGACAGGTTCCACTCCTGTCGTAAGGTGGGGAATAGTGGGTCCTGTTTGAGCTCACATAGGGCAGACGGCGGGGCCCCAGGGAGGGACATTAAACCATTTCTGGGCGGTCCGGTAAGGTGCGCCCTGTCAGCCGCAGGCAGGGGTCATCATCACCGATGTCGGACAGGAGGCCCCCCGCAGGTTTAGTGGGTATTCCACGGTCGCTCCGGCCGTTGGCGACCCCCACACTCCTGGCCACTGAAGCCTTGGAGCCTCAGTCCATTGTGCATGAGTGCCGGGAGACCAGTTCACTCGTGTTCATGGTCGTGAGCTGGGCTGTATTGGTGCCTCCAACAGGCGACAGGGTCTTAAACTAGATTCCTGCGGGTGACGGTAGGGAGAGTTCTAGAGAACAGGCGGTGCCAGATGATGGGGCGCCACTCCACAGACCTGTCAACTGCAGGGGCCGGGAGACCACTTCCCCTCATTGACTTGTCATGCAGTCAGCGGCAGAGCCGCCTCCCTGACCCACAAAAAAAAAAAAAAAAAAAGTGGAGAGAAGCAGACAGGTCCTCGGGCACAGATATTACGGTCGTGGACACGCTAAGTCCGATATGGGAAGATTCTGCTCTTGCGAGGAGGAGATGACTCTGGGTCACATTCTCCTGGGATGCAGCGCCTACGTATTGCAGCCATTGATGGAGTGCCTGCTGACAGTCCTGGGCACTCTGCACCCTACCTCTGGCTTCAAAACGCTTTCCCCTGACTCTTGGGGTGCGTCGCCCTGGTTCCCCCTCCTTGCGCTGGGGGCAATAGAGGACGCGGCCTACCCCATAGTAAAGGGGCGGAAAAAGATACTCAAAGATCTGAGAAAATCTAGACAACAGCGGGAATGGATAATAGGTAACTACTACTGGGCCCTGTGGAAGTGGCGCATGAAGGAAATCCACGATGTGGATTTCAAATTCGTGCCCGCGAACTGCGCAACCTCCATGCTTGATGTGCTATCCACTCCGGTCCCGGCGCATATGGTGAAGCGGGGAACAGCAGACGAAAGCAGCGAGAAGCCGCCTAACGTTCCCCCTAGCTCCGTACCCGCCCCCCTGGTGGGCGACCTCAGAAACTTGCCGCCCCCCATATCCCACCTCCTGGGGCAGGGCGCTAGGGTGCGGCTCTCTGAAAGGGGTAAGTCAATCCTGCGCGCCATTCAGGCGCCGGTCGCGAATGAGCGCTCGCGCTGCCTCCCTGGGAGGGAGGCAATTCTGCGAGCTCTCACGGATGACGCTTACGCCTAGTGTAGGCTTGGTCCAAAAAATCACTAACGAAGCGTCCCACATCGTCCTCATCACCCTTTCCTCACCCTCTGGGGGCAGGTTCTACTCCTGTCGTAAGGTGGGGAATAGCAGGTCCTGTCTGAGCTCACTTAGGGCAGACGGCGGGGCCACAGGGAGGGACGTTAAACCACTTCTGGGCGGTCCGGCAAGGTGCGCCCTGTCAGCCGCAGGCAGGGGTCATCTTCACCGATGTCGGACAGGAGGCCCCCCGCAGGTTTAGTGGGTATTCCACGGTCACTCTGGCCGATGGCGACCCCCACACTCCCGGCCTCTGAAGCTGACAGAAGCCTTCCCCCAGGGTGCCGGGAGACCAGTTCACCCTTGGGCGGCAGTTCAGCTGTATTGGCGCCTCCAACAGGCAACGGGGTCTTAAACCAGATTCCTGCGGGTGACGGTAGGGAGAGTTCTAGAGAACAGGCGGTGCCGGATGATGGGGCGCCACTCCATAGAACTGTCGTGTGCAGGGGCCGGGAGACCACTTCCCCTCTCCGGCTTTTCATGGTTTCGGCGGCAGAGCCGCCTCCCTGACCCACAAAAAAAAAAAAAAAAAAAA
>Ga0307515_10014009_pt1 | contig 14921 bp, 5 predicted proteins | sample 17_EM_MG_FD_194513 | JGI IMG/M metagenome (GOLD analysis project Ga0307515, IMG submission 194513) | Populus trichocarpa ectomycorrhiza microbial communities from riparian zone in the Pacific Northwest, United States - 17_EM | ecosystem: Host-associated > Plants > Roots > Unclassified | place... | reverse complement strand
TTGCAAAAAGAAATCATCACTAGTTTTTTTTGGAAAAAAAAATCTTAGTTTGTGTAAATTTAATGCAGTTTCTTTGTTTCTTTTAATGTTTCTTGGATTATGTGATATGTATGTGCGCACTCAGCCTGTGTTCAAGCAAAAATTTTAGTTTGTGTAAATTTAATGCAGTTTCTTTTTTTTTTTAATGTTTCTTGGATTATTTGACATGTATGTGCGCACTCACCTGTGTTCAAGCAAAAATTTTAGTTTGTTTTGTTGCCTGTGCATGCACAGTCTGTCTTCACTGTGAAAAAAATGGCAATCTTACTGATTGATGGTTTATAAATTTCTATTATACCAAGTTGTTTTCTTTGTGTTTATTAAGCATATATTCATTTGATGGGTTATAACTATGTGCTGAATCTTGCAGTTTTATGTTAATTATGGTCATGTAGGAATTTAAACAAAAATCATTTTCAATGTGTGCATGTTCACTTTATTTTTCTTTAAGTTTCTTCTTCTTCTTTTTTCTTATGCATTTGTTTTCTACAGCACAAGTTAAATAGAGGCAACCGTGAGAAAGTCCAGCAGTTCATGAGTATAACTGGGACAAGGTAAATCAAAGATTAAATTTGATGTTGCTACTGTACTTGGAATGATCATTATTGAGACTAAACTTTAAATTAAATATGAGGTTCCTGGAGGACCCTTTCCCTTGCTGTTGATACTCCTTTTTTTAAAATTAAAATTAAATAATGGTAGCACGAATTAACTTTCATTGGAAAGATCTTGTGTGCATGTGTGAATAAAGTAAGAATTGTATCCAGGTGCTTTGCTGTTTCTTTTATTTCTATTTCTCATTACTTATCGAAGCAATTTTTAGAATTTAAAATTGAACTTATTGTCTAATCAATATGTTTTACTTATTTAAGGAAAAAGGAAAAAAGAGAGAAAGGAATAGATTTCAGAACATGATATGGGCAATGACCTTTCATAAATGTGACATCTTATTGTTCTTGGGAATAATGATTTGAATGTGTGTTTATGATCTGCACAGGTAGCCTTGTTCCTTTTCTTTTACAGTTTGGTGATTAAAATAGTTATTTTGAAATGCAGCGAGAAGGTTGCTGTTCAGGCTTTGAAGGCTAGTGATTGGCATCTAGAAGGAGCATTTGATGCGTTCTACAGCCAGCCTCAGTCTAGAACATATACTGATTCTAGACATTTGGAAGAGCTTTACAACAGATATAAAGGTGAACAGTACTTATCTACCTACTTCTCTCTCTAGTGGCACTTAAATTAGAACCTTCAGTATGCTGCAATTAATAAATTTTAGATGCATTGCTACATGCTTATTGAAAATGTGCATTTAGATGCCTCAGTCTAGAACATATACTGATTCTAGACATTTGGAAGAGCTTTACAACAGATATAAAGGTGAACAGTACTTATCTACCTACTTCTCTCTCTCTAGTGGCACTTCATTTAGAACCTTCAGTATGCTGCAATTAATAAATTTTAGATGCATTGCTACATGCTTATTGAAAATTTGCATTTAGATGTATTACTGTATGCTTATTGAGGATGTACTTTAATTTCTATGTCATTATATTATACATTGTGCTTATTGAGAATGTACTTTTAATTCTATGTTGTTATATTATACATCTGTTCTTTAATATTAAAAGAGGTATTGATGTTAAGATAATCATTAAGGAATTGGTTGTTGCTTATAACCCTGCCTCATTTGCCACTATTTAGATGCAACCAAATTGATAGTTCTATCCCAGGTAATCTCGGTTCTTCTTCTTTCTTTCTATTTTTCCTCTTACAGAATGCAGTATTCAAACCTAGAGATGCCAAATCTCTCTGTTCCAATTATCTAAAAATATAACTTGCTCCATATTTATTTGATACTCTGTGCACACCATGTAGGATCCAAATTGACAGAGCAGACATAAATGTCTACAATATATATACAAATTGCCAATTCTTTTTGGCTTACAGTGTTCACAAAAGAAAAAATATACTGTTAGAATATCTCAGTTATTTGCTCAATGGCAATTCTGATTATCATTTTTTTTGGAGTACCATTATCTGCATGTGTCTTGGTGCATTTGAAGCATATTAAACTTACAAATAAATCATGTTTTTTGCACATGTATGGATAATGCATAAGTTAGTGGAACAACTTTTTTTTATTGGAAAAGCCCTAATGGTTCTATATAGCATCCAACAACTTACCAAATTTTGTGTGAGTACAAAATTCACTTTTTTCACAAAGATACTCTTTAAAGAACATAGTTACCCTATTTTATATTAATAGGTTAGCGAAATTATGTTTACTCATAGACTTTTGCTCTGATTTGTTTTGCAGATCCTTATGTTGATATGGTACTGGTTGATGGTATCACCATCCTTTGCAATGATCTTCAGGTGCTGCTTTGACTTCCATTTATTTGTTTGATTATAAATGTTGCATCGAATCAGTTCAAAGATTAGAAATTGTTTCTCTTAGATTCTGAAAATAACATCTGAACCTTTCTCATTTGTCAGGTGGATCCTCAAGATATTGTTATGGTATGCGTGCATTTATCTGTCCCAATGCTTTGTTTCTGAGGTGCATGCATCTGCATATATTTTTATTCACTCACATGCATATTCTGGTATTCTGTTGAATTACTTAAACGGGAAATGTAACCTGATCATAGAACAAAAAAGAACATGTAAGACAATTTTGCAAAATTGCAATTGCTTTGCATATGTTATACATTAAATAATAGTTTAATCAGTCTAGAAATTTATATGTTGTTACATTTTACCTGCTTCTTTTATATAGAAATACATTATAGATATCGAGTGGGTATCGGTGATTGTACCAGCACCATTAGCTTTTAAGACTAGGGGTTATAGTTGATGTTGATTCATCTACTTTAATGTCTCTAATTCAAAACTGAACTTGACAATTTTGTTTCATCCAGCTCCTTTACTGTTCCTGCTATAAGTAGTGAAGAAAACTAAAATTTACCCTACAAGTAATATATCTAGAGAAATGTGATTGATTACTTCTCAACACTGTTTCATTTATAAATAACCCCTGTTCAAACATCTTCACCATTGGCCATGTACCTCATAAATAAACTGATCAATTATCCTGATGGAGCTTTAAAAAATTTATCAGAAGATGGACAAGGTTAGTTCACTTTTTTATTCAGCTTCCTTCATGGTCCTTGGCTTTACTTGTCCCTTAAATCTGAAGTAATCTGGCATTTGATGATTGGAAAGATTTGAAGAAAGTATGTCAGTTGTAGTTTCTTGAAACTCGTCTAGAGTATATGTTTTGCTGCCTGCCTGCTTCTAATATAGTGGGTGACAGTTTAAGGAATATTTGAATGGTCTCTCATTTGGTACTTTGGAATTTCAAGCGTTGGTAACTTAATCAGTTTTTCCTAGGGAATGTTTTTGAGCTTTCAGTTCAACGGACGTAAAAAATTAAAGTTTCTCTCCACTGCTTTTCAATGTGGAATCTAGGGATATGAAGTATAACAATTTTAATGTTTTTTTTCTGAAGAAGTTACTGTTTGCATATATACTGGCAAGGAATAATTTATTTAAGCTAGTGATAGGAAAACATAGAAGGAAGGGATAATTAATCAATTGTAATTGAGTAGTTCTTACAAAGTGGTCTAGTGGATTTGTATTTGGAATGGTGGGGTGTTTTCATTAATATGGCGGAGTATGGTAGGAGAATTTTACTCTCACATGATGCATGGCATGAGAGGCGCTTCAAAATTTCTTTTCTAATTAATATCCAACTAATTCAAGGTGGAAAGTTACAAGAGTTTTTTCAAACTTGTATCGATGAAAAAAGACTTGCTAGTGTAAGTAGGTTGTGTAAGAAAATAATATAAATCATATCTTGAGATCTCACCTAACAATTTAAGCTATTAAGTTGAATTGGTTTCTTTGACATGGTATCAGAGCCTTGATGACCAAGCGGTCACGAGTTTGAATCCCGTCACCTCCATTCTATTTGATAAAAATTAAGCACAAAGTAATATGAGTCTGTGCAAGTTTCAAGCCCAAAGAGCTTTCACTTGAAAGGGTGTACTAGAGAATAATATAAATCATATCTTTAAACCTCATCTAACAGTTTAAGCTTTTGGGTAAGATGGTTCTTTGATAGGTCGCACTTGTTGATAGGCTGTGTTTAAATATGCATGGATTCGACCTGGATAAGGTCTTGGGTGAATCAACCCAAACATATCCATTTTAAATGTAGCCCTAACTTGGCTGCTTTCCTAAAAAGTGAAAGTCCTACATGGGATTGGGATTAGGCTTAGTTGGATCCATCATCCCTTGTTTAAAAGTTCCACTTAATGAAAATTTCTCAATTTTGATTTTTAACATATGAAGTGATAATCTATGCATCTTATAAGAACTAGATGTGTCCTTTTTCGAACTTTGGGACAGTTGGGAATGTAAAAGTGGGAATTTTTATCCATTTGCATATTGGTAATGTCATCTCATAATAAAGAGTTTCAAAGTATCTAGAAAGGAAGCTCATGGTAAAAGTCAAACATATAAGCGGCATTCATTACATTAAAGAAACTGCATATGTTCCTGCCTGGAATGCCAACCTGAAAACTGCCCTGCATGGATTGGGCCATTGTAAGGCTGAGCTCTGCATAAAACTTATACTCCTAGTATTCATTAACAGGTACCCATTAACCCATGATGTACCAGTGAATTTTTTCTTCTAATTGTTAACTTGGCATATTGTCAATTACATATGCCAATCAGGGTAAGGTAAGTTGGTGACATGTTATGTCACTTGTTATTGCAGTTAGTTGTTTCATGGCACATGAAGGCTGCCACCATGTGTGAATTCTCCAAGCAGGAATTCATTGGTGGATTACAATCACTGGGGTTAGTGTACAAATTTTTTGTGTGTCCTGTTGTTTCTTTCACTCTAAAGAAGTATAAGTCGATAGCATGGAATTGTTTTTATGTGACTCTAGTTTAAGCTGTATATTATTGGCAGGGTCGATTCTTTGGACAAGTTTCGTGAAAAAATACCATATATGCGATCTGAGCTGATGGACGAACGTAAGTGCAACTTCATAAACTATTAAGAAATTTCCCTGATAAATTATAATTTTAAAATTTCATTCCAGGGTTAGTTGTATGGATTGTATTATTGATCACAAACCTGTGGGCACACAAACTTTGCGCGCACGTGCGCACACACAAAAACCTGATATACATTTGTTTAAATAATTATAAAGAGATTTTTTTTATGTGGTTTTATCACTGAAATGACCTTTCCTCCCATTTTCCAGAGAAGTTTCGTGAAATATACAACTTTGCTTTTGGCTGGGCAAAAGAAAAGGTAAACACTGTTTTGCACAATGAATGTGCCTGGATTTGTGCTTGACGACAACTATTATTTTTTGCATCTGGCATACTTGACATGTTAGATAATTTGCCATTGATATTGAAAATTTGTGTCCAACAATTTAAACAACTGCCTGTCTGTGGCATAAACCAAGCCAGGTACCAAATTTAATGAATAAAGCACTTTAATGGAGTTGATATGTTAGCAAAACTTGTTATTCATGAAACTGTCAGTGATGCTCATTTCATATCTCCAGAAATCTGTTTTCTCGTCACAGTGCCTGGTTTTGTGAGTATTTGTCTTGATGGATGTGAGTTCCCATGTGTAGAATAGAACAAGTCTGTGGTTATCATATGCATACATGATTTAAAGCGTCACAAGTCCAGCTTCAGGAATAGCACAAAAAATATAGTGCTTGCTAGTGGTTGTGGTCAGACCTGATATTGGAATACACTTTCCAATGATTTTTTAATACATTAGGTTTGCCAATCTTATGCTGACTCTGGTGTTTTTTTGTTGATATTAGGGACAAAAATCGTTGGCATTGGATACAGCAATTGGTATGTGGCAACTGCTGTTTGCTGAAAAACAGTGGCCTTTGGTGGATCACTGGTGCCAGTTCTTACAGGTAGCTTTTAACTGCATATGATGATCTATCATTTCAATGTTACTGAAAGCATTCAAGGTTGATTATTCCTAAATTCAGAATCTGTGCTTATGAATAGTGGATCTGGTATCTAGATAAGCTGACTTGTGTTGAGTGGTGAGTATGCAATAGTAATAAGCTAACCAGCTATCAGTCTTGAACGGCTATATTCTAGAGTGATTATGTCAGGAAGTGTTTTAATAAGCTAATCAGTAGTCTTGAACACCTATTTATGAATGGCAAACTGACATGTAATTACCAGTGTCCTTAATAGATATCTTTTAGCACATCAGACATGAATTTAATACTTCTATCACCAATTTCATTCCAGTACTTTCTGTTTTTTTCTCTAGTAAGAGATGACTTTCTAGTAGGTTTGACCATTCATGTTTGTATCAACTATGGTTTTATTTCTAGTCTTATCGATATTTATATTTTCATGAATTATTTATTTATTTTTATTTGATGATGCTCTCAGGCTCAGCATAATAAAGCAATCTCGAGGGACACTTGGTCTCAACTTCTGGAGTTTGCCAGGGTAAGATAAAGCATTATGCTCGCTGAAGTTACTTGCTTGTTTCAACTAATATAAGCTTATACACTCATAGCTAGTATGTTGTGCCATATAGAGCTACTAAAAGGAGAGGGGAAAGAGAAGTTATTCTATAGCTTTAGGTAATTAGATGTTGTACCAACAAAGTCACTAGTTTGAGTATAAAATAATTTGGCTTCTAAGTTTGCAGAATTGAGGATGATGATTAATGGCCCTAACCTGCTTAAATTTGTGACTTGATTGATTTTCTCTTATGACACAGTGAGAGATGTAGAGCTCTATTTGACTAGCCTTAGTTCAGAATTTGTAAAAATAAATGCTTCGGAGTGAAGGATAAAAGGAAACTAAAGTCCTCTTTTCTCCCTTCCCCTCATTCTCGAATCACTTTTCTGAGCTTGGATCATGAGATGTGGATGGGTGACTGAAATTCACAAGTCTTCAAGGCTATTCATCCACCATTTGTATACCCCATTTACACCGCCTAGATGCAATGGATTGCTTGCTTGTCACGAGTGAATCTTGTGGATCCTACCTTTCTGTGTTTAGCTGGCATGTAGAACACACTAGATACCTCATTTTGGGCTGCCCTCTAGGGAATGGATCGCGTACTCTGGAATTCCTAATCAAATTTTATTTTCCCTAAAGGTGGTAAGTTAGATAAATTGAATGTTGGAAGTTATTTTTAGCTCGATGAAATTCTGGAATTATGAGGAATGAATTTAGTTTATACCTTTTTCTTAGTTTATATCATAAAATTTCTTGTTTTGCCAATGAAGTAGAAATCCAAATTGACAATAAATACAGACCGGGGAGTTTTACCTTTACTATCTTATGAAAGATGCAGCAATGAAAATATGGCATGCTTTTCGTGCGTGTAGGACTGTATCATGGGGGCCTGGTCTTGTATGATTGAATCTATTGTCATTGCGAATACTAATCTTGTAGAATGGTTTTCTTTTCAACGCAGACAGTAGACCCCACATTATCAAATTATGATGCTGAAGGTGCATGGCCCTATCTGATTGATGAATTTGTTGAATATTTGAATGAGAATGGCATAATGCAAAAGGGTCGGTCAACTGAATGGAGCCAAAAACGATGATTGACCATGGGAATCCTCTGATGTAGGTCGTGGATTTTTGGCTTATATTCTGTCATTTTCTTCCAACTTTTTTTTTTTCCTTTTTCTTTCCACAAGACCCAAAATGAAAGGAAAAGGAAAGATGCATTGGTATCTGATATCTGAATTTGGCAACCCGCACTTGGATTTTCAGTTAATGGGATTTTCTGTATTAGATCCATTTCTTGTGAAAGCTGAATAACTTGTTGAAATTTCTCAAAAAAGAAAGGTTTGTTGGTGTGTAATATCTCACTTTTCTGTGCTCTATTTTTTGTTTTGATAATGCCACGTCCATGTTTGTGTCTTCCTGTCATTGAAGGTGCAAAATTCTATGTGTCCAAAAGTAGTAGCGGCTTCAAAAGAATTGAAGGTCTTGCAGGTCGCATTTAGATTTTAAAAATCTCGATACGAATTGGAACCTACTTTCTTAAAAAAGAGTCAGAATGTTGCATCGAAATAGCGTCTACTAGCTCCAGTCTTCACTTTCACCTGTCGTTTAATGTGGTCTGATCTTGGAAATAGCGTCTACTAGGGAAGCCTGTAGCCACTAGCCAGGGAAGGGGAAATGGGCATTTGAACCCCTGATCTAATTTGGAACGGGTTATAGGTTTAAAAGTGTAGTAATAAATTGTTTTTGAAAATATTTTTTATTTTTTAAAATTATTTATTTTAATGCAGTCGGGAACTGTATCGGACATAAAATGCATGGAGAATGCCCAAATTGACATTTCTACCAAATTCAAATGCTCAACCCAATGACACCAACCCAAAACATCGAATTGATGAGAGGAAGTCGATCCTCATTTCTTTTCTTTTTCCCTTATTAGACTGACCTCATAAATTTTGATGATTCTGACATTATTTCAGAGTTTGCATGTCCAAATTCACATGAAAAGAAAGACCCAATAGGCCATACAAACAAAAAACCGAATCACTATCAAATTTATAACTACTCTTTCGCAGAAACTTGGAGCATTCACTAAAATTGTCGCGTCAGTGACAGCAGCAGTAAACCTCTCACTCATAGTATTCCCTCCTTTAATTATGCGCTGCCACCAGTGCCATGTGCTCAATCAGGTCCAGCACTCGGTTGCTGTAAAAAAGAGCAATATATATTGTCATGTATCATTACCGTAAAACGACCAGCAATGTACACGTAGTATTCGATACCAGCCTTTGTTTGCACACGCCTCAGTAAGAGAAAGATGCTATACCTGTAACCCCACTCGTTGTCATACCAAGAAACAAGCTTCATGAAGGAAGCGCTCAACCCTATCCCAGCTTTGGCATCAAATATGCTTGACCTGGAATGACAACAAGCGCATTAGAATGCAAATGATGCAGAAGAATCACTGAACTTCGGTTAATTAAATCAGATCAGCGCCAAATAAGATCATGCAAAAGATCTATTTGTAATTCTTAATTATTCACAAGCAAGTCCAGTTTCTATATAAGATAAAGATACCAAAGGTGCGAGCATTCTCAACTGATGATTAAAACAAAAAAGAAATTTTCAAACCCAAATGAGTTGACCAGACAAACTTGACGCAGCTAGGATCAGAAAATGATCGCCACCAATTGCTAATATTTATAGTTGTTTGAAATGAAGCAGCTCAACACAAACACAGGGAAACGAATAAAGGGTAAAGGGGAAGCTTACCTTGAGTCGCCAACAAAATCATTGGAGACAACATCATCATCAGTATAACCAAGAATGCCCATAAGTGGGCCCTCTGATGCATACCTTGATTTGAAAATCAGAATTTTAACTGAGTTATTCCCATTGAACTATAACCAGTAAACTATAAATAGAAGCCCTCCATCCTGGCCCAACCCCAAACCAAAATTGAGAAAAATATGCAAAGATAAAAAAAATAGCAGATTTACTTAATAGCTGCCTTGACATCTTCATATGATGCACTCTTCTCAAGTCGACAAGTTAAGTCCACAACAGAAACATTAGGAGTTGGGACACGGAAGGCCATTCCAGTAAGTTTTCCATTGAGTTCTGGAAGAACTTTTCCAACAGCCTACAATAACCAAAAAAACATGTTCACATGACTTCTTGCCAACAAGTTACATAGAACAAAGTCCTAAGTTAAGATATTCAATATCATACCTTTGCTGCGCCAGTGGAACTAGGAATGATATTTTGCGCGGCTCCTCGCCCCCCACGCCAATCCTTCATTGATGGACCATCTACAGTCTTTTGAGTTGCTGAACAACAAAAGTCACAAATATGTTATACAACTATAAAAGACAGTATGCTAAACAAAAGCACATGAATGCAAGAATATGCATGGGAGACAGACCTGTGGTTGCATGGACGGTTGTCATTAAACCTTCAAGGATACCAAATTCCTCATGAACAACCTGTGAAACCAGTTTAGAGGAAATTAAGGCATATTAAAGAGATAAAGGAGATTATTACATATCAAAAAACAAAACGAAAAAAAAAAATTGCATGAATTAATTGGATCTTCAAAAGTAGTGTAAAGAAATGCAGGGGCCAAAACAGCCCAGAGGTTCTCCCAGCAACTGTTAATTAGAACAAAAAAAAGTGTAATTGAGCTTGAAATTTCAGGATGAGATAAGACCTTCGCAAGAGGAGCAAGGCAATTGGTAGTGCAGCTTGCATTAGAAACAACGTCCATGTTTGGCTTGTATGTCTTCTCATTTACTCCAACTACAAACATCGGAGCATCAGCTGAGGGAGCTGATATGACCACTTTCTTGGCACCACCCTGCAGAGCAATTCACTAGCTCAACTTGCAGCAGTGCATGGATCTCGATATAAAAGAGAGACAGGCAGAACAAAAACTGGGAAAAACTTGAGGGAAATAGCAGTTAATACCAACCTTCTTGTGAGCTGCAGCCTTCTCAAGTGTGGTGAAGACACCAGATGATTCAACCACAAACTCAGCCCCAAAATCACCCCAAGGGATCTCTGCAGGATCCCTGGATTCGATGAGTTTAAATGTTAGATTGAAGAGCTAATATTGCAGTAAAAACTGTATTAGGATTCATACTGACATTTGATTCAAGATGCTAAAATACAAGTTGCAGTAAGCCAACAGTAAGTATTTCAGGTCCTATACAGATATGAGTGCAAAAATAACATCCCCAGATAGTACCTTTTGCTTGTAATTTTTATTTGTTTCCCATTGATTTCCAAGGTGGAATCATCCAGAACCTTGATGGTTCCATTGAAAACTCCATGAGTAGAATCATATCTGAACATATAAGCCTGGATAATGTGAAGAAAAAAAAGGAGTTAATCATAGACAATTCTTTAGAAAATTAAGGAAGCTTCCAATATAGGATTTTCCCCTACGCCCCAGCCCCCCTATTTCCCCGAATGCAACATCTCCCAAATTATCAAATAGCTATAGCTAGATCAACATATACCAACACGCTTGATTCGTTTTAGTCATCTTCAAATTCTCCAAGCATTCTTGCATACCATGGATACACAAAATCCTGTGCATCTATATGATCAGTTTAATCATAAATTTCTATGCAGTTAAGACTTATAGCCCTCTACATAACCAAATTGCCATGTAAATAAACCCACTGAAATGAAACAATAGTAAGAATTCATAGATGTTGATATAATAAAATCAATATCACCGTGGAACACAAGGAAGGAGATCATTATGTGATGTGAAGTTATCTATATGGTGTTGGTGGCTTTTCAACCATTCTGAAGAGCAAATTTTGGTGTTTGAAAAAGAACTCGTGCATCTAAAAATGTCTGAGGTGTTTGAGACAGTTAGCATAACTTCAGTGAACGGAAATGAAAATGAAGGGCACCATCATGACAGAAAGCTTTTGTATGAGCAGACACTGTAAATTGTGGGCAATATGCTAATTCCTGATTCCATGAATCTATGTGAAGTTCACCAAAAAAACATTGGAGCTTGATCCATGCTGGTTGAAATGCATTCAAGAAATTATGAATCAAACACCATCTTCTAATTTCAACATCGCTTCCAGCATCATATGGCAACTCCATAAGCATTCCACACACTATAAGACTCCCCCTCCCCCAGTTTTTCTTTCCAGGACACTGTGCACTGCTTAACATAATTTGCCAAATTCACACAAATTTACAGTAATAATATCATTGATTTTCATTAACAGTCTCATCTGAAAGATAACACAGTACTTGTGAGTAGATATCAGAAATGTAATTGTATAAGGATATTAGTACAATACTTGTGGAAGGATATTTTTACACCGCATTCCAGACACAGTGGAAAAACAATCAAGAAAATCCCAACTTCCAAGCTTAAGTGGTTTCAAGAAAATTATTTTGCTTCCAAGCAATAACAGCACTAGTCTAATATCAAAGTTCAATGACATCCTAACTCCTCGTACACATGCAGTTGCATATAAAAACAACCCATTTAAGAATTAAGACTGCTTTGCTCTTTATTTTTCCTTCGCTAAAAAGGTGCCAGGATTTCAAGGCTCTTTGAGTACCTCACTAACTCGTTAACACATGCAATGCACTAGTCCAAGAGATACTGAACAATTTCCAGAATAATTCCTAGGGACGGCCATTAAAAGGGTCTGCAGTGGGGTTCGCCCAAGCCTGCTCTTATAACTAACACACATGTAAAACAAAAACAGTAATAAAATGAATCACATTAAGGAGGCTAACGTGTAAACTTTGGTCATTCAACAATATCTTCAAAACATAAATTGCAATAAGAAATCTAATCACGAATCCTTTACCATGTACTCAGCATCAATGAAGGGATCATTCACTGCCACCACATCAATATCATCCCTGAAAGTTGCTACTCGCAATACCAATCTACCAATTCGTCCAAAACCTGTACAATTGTAGACTTGACTCCTGTTAGTATTTGAGTTTTTTAGTTATGTTCCAAAGAATGTCAGTTTATACTTCAAGATATATTGTAATCCATGCATCATCTATCAATAAATAAGTAAGACGGAGCAAATATCAAGTTTAATCATCTTCAGGTACCATTGATTCCAATCTTCGTCTTTCCATCAGCCCGTGATCCTATTCAAAGTAAAAACAAATCAAACCAGCACCACATCAGTAAACACAACTCCCAAATCTGTCTAGAAAACGCTAATACAAAACAGTAGTTTCTTACTTAAAACTGTTGGGGGCATTTCGGTAGCTGTGGCTTTGATGGGTTGGATGCTCCTTCCACTGCATGTACTGAATGGTTCAAATGTTTCAGAATTAGCGTGAAGAAAAGGCATGCCCATGCACATATTTCAATATATAGAGAGATTTTAATATCAAAATCTTCAGAACTCAACTGTAAGGAAGATGACCCTGTTGGTACTGAAGCACCAAAAATGCTCTTCGAAGAGTTAAAACGAATGCTTGAAACCTGAAATTATGAAGGAGATAAATAAAGATCAACATTCAATGGCAAAAGGTAAATACATTTCTATATAGTAATAGGTACTTCACACCACTCATCAGCTTCTACATTGTCAAAAGATTAATCTATATATGAAACATTCCTTGTAGAGAACATAAGGTCAAATAATAATGAGTGTTTTTACTGATCTGATGCCAGCTCTTCACTGCTTTTTTTCTTCTTTTTACAAGTTCTTTTAAGAGATAAACAATACTCTGTTTCATTTTCCTCTGTTTTCTCACCAACCATATAGAAAGTATGAAACTCGAAACCACTATATGCGCACCAAAAGGAAGCCATAACTACACTGATACACAGATCATTTTTTTTTAAAAAAAGAAGAAATTATTTCCGCTTGATAATCAAAGGCACGCACTGTTATCTATCTTACTCCACTTTCTTTTCTTCTCTCACCAACCAAAAACTAGAACGAAGGTTAAACAAGGTGTGACTACCGACAGCCTTTCAAAAAGAAGGTGTTGATCAGAGAAAAAAGCACGGATACCTCGAAGCGATCGGACGGTGAAGGAGAGAAGTCGGAACGGGAAGCTTCGATAAGAGGAGCGGCGGGCGTGGATCTGAGAAGGGTAGAGAAAGCCATCTGTACTAAGAGCAACACAAAAACCCTACTGATAAGGCAAAGGTTGGGTTTGCGGCTTTTGAGAGGGAGAGGAAAATGAAAAATCGAAAAAGAAATGGTAGTTGCAGGCAGGTGGTGTTTGATGGTGTTTTAAAAACAAAACGAATGTGTATTTTTTTTTAATAAAACAAGCGGAAACTTTAAGCGGAGTTTCTCACGAGGAATGTGCTTGGCTCGCTTTTTCCTGTACCGATTTTTTTTAATCTTTTCTTTTTAAATAGCATAGTATATTAAAAGTTTTGAAAAAAAATAAAAAATACTTAAAAAATAGGAGAATTTAAAAACAACTATATTTTAAAATATTATTTTTATAGAGAATTACTATTTGAAATAACATTGCATCTCAAAATATATTTAGTGGATATTTCAAAATATTTTTCTTTTACATATTATTTAGCAAAAGTCAATCAGAAGTTTCAATAAACAAAATATAAGATTAAAAATCCAATAATCAAGAAAAAAAATGAAATGATGTGATATTGTAGGAGAAATAAATGGAAGAAGAAAAAAAAATATGTTAATACAAACTTTGGTTTTAACACACTCGTTACTTTTAAAAATATCTCGACGAAACAGTTCTAGTTATATATTGGAAGAACACCAAAGAATATTATAATTAATCCTGAATTAACCTCGAACAAAATTTTTAATAAATTATGACTATATTTGATCGTCTTTTAAGATGTGGTTAGATTTGTCTTGTCAAGATCTTTCAAACAACACTGAATAAATAAAGAACAGAGCTTCGATGTATCCTTGATAATTTTTTTATTATTATTATTGAATATTAAATCTCATTTCTTGATCATTAAATATTTTAAACTATAATATTTTTTTAAATTATAATATTTTTTAATGTTTTTCTAACATGTGTTATTAATTCTAAAATACCGTATTTTTCTCTGAATTTCTCTCTCTCTCCATGCAATAAACCGCGTGTGAGTTATGATAACATGGGAGTAGACATATTGTTTCTGGCGTGAGCTCTCTTTGTATTTTTTTTTTCCCTTATAATATGTGGGTTTTTTAGTGAAATTTATTTATATTACATTTTTATTTTCAAAATATATTTGACTTGATGGCCAAGTTGTATTTTAAAATTAATTTTGTAGAGTCGTCATGGTGCGTTTAGTGAGCAAATTAGATTAAAAAAAATAACTTCTTATTTTAT
>Ga0307515_10014008_pt1 | contig 14921 bp, 17 predicted proteins | sample 17_EM_MG_FD_194513 | JGI IMG/M metagenome (GOLD analysis project Ga0307515, IMG submission 194513) | Populus trichocarpa ectomycorrhiza microbial communities from riparian zone in the Pacific Northwest, United States - 17_EM | ecosystem: Host-associated > Plants > Roots > Unclassified | place... | reverse complement strand
AAGGAGGAGAATTGGTCATGACAACATTCCATGTAATGGCAGGATCCCGCACCGAGATCGAACATCCGGAAATTCGCAGGATCGGCGTAGCCGACGTCTTCGACGCGCTGCGTCTCGGCTGGCAGGACTTTAATGCAAAGCCGTCTCATTACGTCTTTCTTTGCCTGATCTACCCCATAGCCGGCGTCGTCCTTGCCACCTGGAGTTCGGGTGCAAACATGCTGCCGCTGCTCTATCCGCTGGCTTCCGGCTTTGCCTTGCTCGGCCCTGTCGCTGCCATCGGCCTCTACGAGATCAGCCGCCGCAGGGAAATCGGGATGGATACGTCGTGGCGGCATGCCTTCGACGTCCGCCGTTCGCCGGCACTGCCGTCGATCCTTGGGCTGGCTTTCATGCTGCTCATTCTCTTCGTCGTCTGGCTGCTTGTCGCGCAGTCGCTTTATGTGCAGCTGTTCGGCGATGTGCCGGTGACATCGATTTCGGCCTTTTACAACCAGATCGTCGGAACCGATCAGGGATGGAACCTGATCCTGATCGGCAACGCCGTCGGCTTCGTCTTCGCGGTTATCGTGCTGGCAACCGTCGTTGTGTCGTTCCCATTACTGCTCGACAGGGATGTCGGCGCAGTGGCAGCGGTCGAGACCTCGGTGCGTGCGACGCTCGCCAATCCGGTACCGGTTGCCGTGTGGGGACTGATCGTCGCTGCCGGCCTGGTCATCGGCTCGATCCCGGTTTTCGTCGGTCTCGCCGTCATCATGCCGATCCTCGGTCACGCGACGTGGCACCTCTACCGCAAGCTGGTTGTCGCACCGGAAGCCAAATAACCGCGACGCAAACCCGCAATGCCAAAAGTGCCGCTTCATAGGCGGCACTTGCATGGCAGACTTGCGGGTGAACTACCGGAAGTATTTGTAATAGGAAGAGATTTGCGCCGCTGTATTGGAGGACGCATCCAGGCGTATGCCGATTTTGTCGCCGCGATACCACTGGACTATGCCGGTGAGGTGGCCGAATTCGTTGCTCTCGATGGAGACTTCCTGGCCGGTCTTTGCATTGATATCGAAATAGAGCTGGAAACAGATTCCGGCTTCCGACAAGTCCTTGACGATACCCCGGCTCGACCCGCTCTTGCAGGTGACCTCGCCGGTGAATTTCGTTGTCGTGCGTGTCGCCTTGCGCTCTATCGCTTGCTGGTACGGCATGATCCACCCAACTCCTGCTTTTTCATTCTCCGCAATTTCCCACGAAAGACTGACAAAAGGCTTGAGAAATCCGTTCAAAATCGAACGAACTGGGTCGAAATCGGACGTTTTTATCCGGAGGACGGAGGAAAAAGGCGGGGAGCCGATATGGCTCCCCATATGAATAGATCAGCCGAAAACGCGGTTGAAGATCGTGTCGACATGCTTGGTGTGATAGCCGAGGTCGAATTTCTCGCGGATTTCCGCCTCCGGGAGAGCCGCGCGTACTTCTGCGTCGGCCAGCAGTTCCTCGAGGAAGTCCGCGCCCTTTTCCCAGACCTTCATGGCGTTGCGCTGCACGAGACGGTAGCTGTCCTCGCGCGATACGCCGGCCTGGGTCAGCGCCAGAAGCACGCGCTGGCTCATCACCAGACCGCGGAACTTGTTCATGTTCCTCAGCATGTTTTCCGGGTAGATCACCAGTTTCTCGACAACAGCGGCGAGACGGTTCAGGGCGAAGTCGAGGGTGATCGTCGTATCCGGGCCGATGGTGCGCTCGACGCTCGAATGACTGATGTCGCGCTCATGCCAGAGAGCCACGTTCTCCAGCGCAGGCACGACCGACATGCGGACCAGGCGGGCAAGACCGGTCAGGTTTTCGGTCAGAACCGGATTGCGCTTGTGCGGCATGGCCGACGAGCCCTTCTGGCCCGGCGAGAAGAACTCTTCCGCTTCCAGAACCTCGGTACGCTGCATGTGGCGGATTTCGGTGGCGACGTTTTCGATCGACGAGGCGATGACGCCCAGCGTTGCGAAGAACATCGCGTGGCGGTCGCGCGGGATGACCTGGGTGGAGATCGGTTCGGCGACGAGACCCAGCTGTTCGCAGACATATTCCTCGACGCGCGGGTCGATATTGGCAAAGGTGCCGACAGCACCGGAAATTGCGCCGGTGGCGATTTCAGCGCGGGCCGCGACGAGACGGTCGCGGTTGCGGCGCATCTCGGCATAGAAGCGGGCAAAGGTCAGGCCCATGGTGGTCGGCTCGGCATGGATGCCGTGGCTGCGCCCGATACGGACCGTATCCTTGTGCTCAAAGGCACGGGTCTTGAGCGCGCTCAACACGCGGTCCATGTCGGCGAGCAGCAGGTCGGTGGCGCGGACCAGCTGGATGTTCAGCGTCGTGTCGAGTACGTCGGACGAGGTCATGCCCTGGTGGACGAAACGGCTGTCGGGGCCGACGAATTCGGCCAGATGTGTCAGGAAGGCGATGACGTCATGCTTGGTGACGGCTTCGATCTCGTCGATGCGCGCGACGTCGAACGTCGCAGCGCCGCCCTTTTCCCAGATCGTCCTGGCCGCTTCCTTCGGGATCACGCCGAGTTCGGCCAGAGCGTCGCAGGCATGCGCCTCGATTTCGAACCAGATGCGGAATTTGGTTTCGGGCGACCAGATGGCCACCATTTCCGGCCGGGAGTAGCGGGGGATCATGGGCTTTAGCTTTCGTCACGGATGAAGTTGGCTGAGCCTCTAGCAAAGATAGCCGCCAATCTCAACGCTGCTGATCGGGCATCCGCCATGCGAGCCACAGGCTGGTCAGGCCGAGCGTGGCAAATCCAAGCGGCAGATAGAGCCGAATGCCCATGACGACGAACTGATAGACGGCGCTGGCGGAGGTGAAACTGAGCTGGTAAACCCAGATGCGGGTGCCGAATGGCGCGTGCCAACGGGCATAGAAGCCCCGATAGTCCATGGCAAACAGAAAGGCCGTGGCCGCGATGGTGCAGACAGTCAGGCACAAAAAGAAAGCCGCAAAACGGGTTTCCCGGCGTCTTCCGAGCGCGCCGAAGCGTCCAAGCAGCAGGGCGCAGGGCCAGGAGACCACACCACCGCAGAAGAACAGCACGAGAATGCTGCGGAGTTGGAATGTCTCGGCGCCGTTGCGAAGATAGAGCGCCGCGAGCGCCGACACGGCCATCATCACGCCCCACAATGGTGCACCGAACAGAATTTCGCGGACTGTCGGCAGTGAGCCGAAAAGTCGTTGGCGTATTCGTCGCGTCAGGACTGCCGGCTCGTTCATTTCGGCATAGTCGGATGCTCTCATGGCGCCACAGGAACCGGAATGGCGATCCAGCGGCCGTCGCGCCCTTCGAAACCGAAGCTCAGCACCTGCACGAGGGCGACATGGACCGGATCTCCACCCGCGGGATGGTGAACCATGACACCGCCTATGCGATATCCGGTCGGGCATTTGCGGCTGTCGGGAATTTTCGTATCGGCGTGAAGCACGCGATCCGACGTTTTTCCATCTTCGGTTTGAAAGGCAAGGCGAAATCCGATGGACTGGGGCGTTACGTCCTTGCACTGGGTGGACGGCGGCAGGGCGATTTCATCGAGCGCCAGCGTGAACTCTCCACCGATCGGCGGCTCCACGGCATATTGCCGATAGGTCAACTGGTGCGGAGTGCTTTCGATTTCCGTAATTGGATTGAAGGCGGCCATAAGGCCGGGGTTTGCGCTCATCCCGAACTCTTCAACGAGTGGGGCAGCCTTTGCCGCGGTTTCGGCCCGCGCCTTGGCAAGACCGGCATTCTCTTCGTCGACGCGCACCCGGATCGGCGTACCGGGCAGGAATGCATCCTTGCGTGTGTCGATGAAAAACACAGTCGAATAGGGGAAGCCGGAGCCGTCCTCAACGCCGTATTCCTCGAAGGCAAAGACGCTGCCATCCGCTGAGAAGCCGATCGACTGGAACGACGCAATATCACCGGCGCAAGCGGCATCAACGACCAGCGCCGATGCAAACACGGTAGTAGCGATCCCGCGCGAAAATCTCACCCGCGGCCTCCTTCGGCATTGCCGCGCAGAGTGGCGATGGTCTTGCGATAGGCGTCGACATGACCGCCGCTGAAGATCGCCGAGCCTGCGACGAAGACATTGGCACCGGCAGAGGCCGGAAGCGCGATGGTATCGAGCGCAATGCCGCCATCGACCTGGATGTCGATCGGCCGGTCGCCGACCATCGCCTTGATGCGGCGGATTTTTTCTTCCATGGCCGGAATGAATTTCTGGCCGCCGAAGCCGGGATTGACGGTCATCACCAGGATCAGGTCGAGCTTGTCGAGCAGATAGTCGAGCACGCTTTCGGGCGTTGCCGGATTGATCGAAACGCCGGCCTTCTTGCCCAGCGCCTTGATCGCCTGCACCGAACGGTCGAGATGCGGGCCTGCCTCGGCATGGACCGTTATGCTGTCGCAACCGGCCTTGGCGAAGGCTTCAAGATAGGGGTCGGCCGGTGCGATCATCAGATGGCAGTCGAAATAGGCGTCGGTATGCGGCCGCAGCGACTTGATGACATCCGGTCCGAAGGAGATATTCGGAACGAAATGGCCGTCCATGATGTCGAGGTGGATCCAGTCGGCACCGGCGGCAACGACATCGCACACTTCCTGTCCGAGTTTGGCGTAGTCGGCGGCGAGGATGGACGGGGCAATCCGGATCGGCAGGGACATGATGCAAGGCTCCAACTTGTTTTCCGGCCAATAACACCGCTTTTCAGTGCAAACAACATGTGCCGTTGCGCTTCTGCGTTATACGTCCGCTATCTTCGCGACGCCCAGGCCGGCATGATATCGTTTTCCGCGGCCGTAGCATCATGAACGCCGCGCGCGATCGCGCGGGCCATGGTCGATGCCGCGATGGCGCCGAGATCGATGAAATCCTGTACTGAAACGGTTTTGCCGCTTGTCCCCGTCGCCAGCGCGAAGATGAGGTCGCCATCGAGCGGTGTGTGCGACGGCCAGAGCGCGCGTGAAAAACCGTCATGGGCGGCAATTGCCAGTCGTTTCGCCTCGGCCTTGGTCAACATGGCATCGGTAGCGATGACGGCGATCGTGGTGTTCTGCGTTTCTCTCTGTCCGTCGCGGAACTTGATCCGGAGTTCACGGGCATCACGCGGAAAAGGCTCCGGCATGCCGAGCCCGCCGAATTCTTCGTCCTCCTCGAAAGGCGCCGACCAGAAATGCCTGGTATCGCCGATCGTCGCCGAGCCCAGCGCATTGACGGCGACCAGCGCGCCGATGGTGATGCCATTGTCCAGTACCGTCGAGGCTGTTCCGAGGCCGCCCTTGAATGTGGCTGTCAGGGCGCCCGTGCCGGCCCCTGCGGTGCCCGTGGCAAACTCAAGCGCCGCCGCCTGAACCGCCTGATAGCCGAGTTCACGATAGGGTGGATAGAGGCCCCAGTCCTTGTCGCCACCATTGATCAGGTCGAAGAGGATAGCGGCCGGAACGATCGGGATGTGCAGGTTGCCAACCGGAAAGCCGCGCCCCATCTCGCGCAGTGCAGCCTGCACGCCGGAAGCCGCATCGAGGCCGAACGCCGAACCGCCGGACAGAACGATTGCGTCGACCGTCTGCACCATATTGTGCGGCTCGAGCAGGTCCGTCTCGCGCGCGCCGGGAGCGCCGCCGAGCACCTGAACGGCAGCGACCGCCGGCTGATCGCAGACGACGACGGAAACGCCGGATTTCAGGCGATGGTCTTCAGAGTTGCCGACCTTGAGGCCACCGACATCGGTGATCGAATTGCGTGGCCCGGCGCGCATCATTCCGTTCCCGAGACGGCCGGCGCCGGGATGAACCGGTTGTTTTGCCATAGCAGCAGACGATAGGAATTGTCGGCCAGTTCGTGATTGGCGCCGAAACGGATGGGGCCGACAACGGTCGGGTATGGCCCCTTCATCAGCGCGTCGACGACCGGCTTATTGTCCTTGCCCGCCTGGTCCTTCGCCTGCTCCAGAAGCGTCACGGCGGCAAAGGCGGGGAGCACATAACCCTCCGGCAACAGTTTTGCCGCCGTCATGGCGTCGATGGTGACTTTTGCCTCGGGCAGGGTGGCATAATCGGGCAGCGCCACGGTCAGAACGCCGTTCGCCAGGGGAACCGGCTGGTTTGCCGCCTCCAGGGCCTCGCCGCCCATCAACGTCAGCGGCACCTGTTCGGACGCGGCGTCGCGCGCGATGATGGCGGTATCCGCGCGGTCACCGCCGGTGAACACATGCGTCGCCCCGCTCTTGGCAAGGCGGCGGACGAGGCTGACCTGCTGTTCCTGGGCCGGACGATACGTGTCGGAGAAGACGGGGGTAAGGCCGATTTCAGCCAGCGCGCCGCGCACGCTTTCGACCAGTTCGCGCCCGTGGATCGTCCCGTCCTCGATCAGCGCCAAGGGTTCGTTCTTCCAGCGGGAGAGAATGATCTCGGTCACCTTGGCGGCTTCGGCCTTGGCGCTCGGCACCAGACGAAAGAACGGCCATTTCTTTTTCAGCGCATCTTCCATCAGGATATCGGAGCGCACGCTCAGCGTCAGCGCAGGGATCCCGGCCTCGGCAAGCGCCGGCAGCGTCGCCTCCAGGCTTTCGGTACACAGGAAGCCGATCGCCGCTTCCGCGCCGCTGGCCAGCAGCACCTTTTTCAGGTTTTCCGCATCCTTCGGCTCGCAGGTTTCCGGAATCGGAATGATTTCCGAGCCACGGTCTTCCGCCTGGAAGCGTGCACCGTCGAGCATCTGTTGTCCGAGAAGTGCGAACGGTCCTTCCACCGGCGCGACGACGGCGATCTTCAGACCCGCAGCCCAGGCGGGGACGGTCGGCACCGATCCGGCAATAAGGAGGCTGACGAAGATCGAACGATACATGCGCTTTTCCAGATGAGGATGGGCATGTTTTAAAGATGTGGCAGCAAGGGTCAAAGGAAAAGATCGGAACCTTCGCCGGGTGGACGGCAATTGCCGCGATTGGGGAAGAAAAACCACGCGATGGGTTTCATATTCCGGCGCAATGTCTATGTGTTAGAGGCGAACATCGATCTGGAGACTGCCGTGTTGGACAAGACCCAACTGGACCCGCTCACCTACCGCGATGCCATGAGCCGGCTGGCCGCTCACGTGCATATTGTCACGGCTGCGCATGAGGGTGTGCGGCGCGGTGTGACGATCACGGCGGCCTGCTCGGTTTCCGATGATCCGGCGACGCTGCTCGTCTGCCTCAACGGCGCCAACCCGCGCAACGACATCTTTGCCCGCAGCGGCAGCTTTGCCCTCAATCTTCTGGGCGCCGACCAGATGGATCTGGCTCATGTCTTTTCGGGCAAGAACAATGTCGATCCGTCCGCGCGATTTTCACATGGCACCTGGGAGGAACTGAAGACCGGTTCCCCGATTCTTCGCGAAGCCGTCGCAGCCTTCGATTGCCGGCTGATCGACATCAAGACGGTGGCGACCCATATCGTGCTGTTCGGCGAGGTCGTTGCCGTCACGCTCGGCGCGCAGAAACCGGCGCTTGTCTATCTGGACCGGGACTACCGCACGTTATAGATTTCCTCCAAGGGAGCCGAGGAAACATGAAGACGTACACGAACGGCGCATTGCCTGCCTCCATCGCCGAAACAATGGAGATGCTGGAATCCGGTGATTATCTTGCCGGAACCGCGCTTTCGACGGTGCTGTTCCTGTCTCTTAGAATGAAGCGGCCGCTGTTTCTCGAGGGCGAGGCCGGTGTCGGCAAGACCGAGATCGCCAAAGTGCTTGCAAAAGCCCTCGACCGGCCGCTGATCCGGCTCCAGTGCTATGAGGGACTCGACATTTCCTCGGCGGTCTACGAATGGAACTACCCGGCGCAGATGCTGGAAATCCGGCTGTCCGAAGCCTCCGGCACAGCCGATCGCCAAAAGATCGAAAGCAACATCTTCTCGGAAAAATACCTGATCCGCCGTCCCGTTTTACAGGCGATCTCGGCGGAGGCCGGCAAGGCGCCGGTATTCCTGATCGACGAACTCGACCGCACCGACGAGGCGTTCGAGGCGTTTCTCCTTGAAGTGCTGTCCGATTTCCAGGTGACAATTCCCGAACTCGGGACGATCCGCGCGCAGGAGCCGCCGATCGTCATCATCACCACCAACCGCACCCGCGAGGTGCACGACGCGCTGAAGCGGCGCTGTCTCTACCACTGGGTGGATTATCCGAAGGCGGCGCAGGAGCTGGAAATCATCCGCCGCAAGGTGCCCAATTGCAATGAGCGCCTGTCGCGCGAAATCGTCGGCTATGTCCAGCGGCTGAGAACGATCGATCTGTTCAAGAACCCGGGCGTCGCCGAAACCATCGACTGGGCGACGGCGCTGACCGAGCTCGACCGGCTGGCGCTCGATCCGGAAACCATCGCGGATACGCTGGGCACGCTGCTCAAATACCAGGACGACATTGCACGGATAGAAGGCGGCGACGGCCGCAAGATCCTCGACGACGTCAAGGCCGAACTTCTGGCGGCAGGCTGATCATGGCAACGGCGGCTCAAGCGAGCGATGGCGCTATTCTACCATTGCTCCCGCAGGGCGATGGGCGATTTGCCGACAACATCGTCTTCTTCGCCCGGGCCTTGCGCAAGGCGGGACTGAAGATCGGACCGGGCGCGGTTGCCGATGCGATCGAGGCCGTCGCGTTGATCGGTGTCGGATCCCGCGAGGAGTTTTACGCCACGCTGCAGTCGATCTTCGTCAAGCGCCACGAGGATCAGGCTCTCTTCGACGAGGCGTTCCGGCTGTTCTGGCGGTCACGCGATCTGATCGGCAAGATGATCGCCATGATGTCGCCGGTGGCACCCGATTCGCGCGAGAAGGAACGTCGCCGGGCCGGAGAGACCCGGATCAGCGACGCGCTCCTTGCCGATCGCGATGCCCAAAGACCGGTGCGCGACGAGCCGGATATCGAGGTCGATGCGCGGTTCACCGCGTCGGGTCGCGAGCTGCTGCGCAGAACGGATTTCGCCCAGATGTCGGCCGCCGAGATTTCGGAGGCGAAGAAGGCGCTGTCGGCGCTGGTGCTGCCGATGGACGAGGTCAGGACGCGACGCTTCCGTTCCTCTCATCGCTCACGGCGGATCGATCCGCGCGCCACCATGCGCGATGCGATGAAAACCGGCGGCGACCTGATCCTGCCGCGGTTTCGCGAGCCGAAGACCATCCATCCGCCGCTGGTGGTGCTGGCCGATATTTCCGGCTCGATGAGCCAGTACACCCGCATCTTCCTGCATTTCCTGCATGTTCTGACGGAAAAGCGCCGGCGCGTTCACACATTCCTGTTCGGAACACGGCTGAGCAATGTCACCCGGCAGATGAAGAACCGCGATCCGGACGAGGCGCTGGATGACTGCCTCCGTGCCGTCAGCGACTGGTCCGGCGGTACGCGGATCGGCCAAACCCTGCACGAATTCAATCGCCTCTGGTCACGCCGGGTGCTGGGGCAGGGCGCCATCGTCCTCTTGATCACCGACGGGCTGGAGCGCGACGACGTCGGCGATCTGGAAATAGAGATGGACCGGATGCACCGCTCCTGCCGGCGGCTGATCTGGCTCAACCCGCTGCTGCGCTTCGACGGGTTTGAAGCACGAGCGAGGGGTGTCAGGGCAATGTTGCCGCATGTTGACGAATTCCGCGCCGTGCATAATTTGGCAGCGGTTTCGGATCTGGTCGAAGCGCTGTCGGGCCGGTTTTCGCGCGATGCCGATCCCCGCCGCTTCACGGCGCGGCGCTAGAGCGCGAGAGAGGAGAGCCTATGTTGAACCAATCTCTGTTTCTCGATCCGCTGACGACGGCCGAGCAATGGCGCGCGGAAGGGCGCGGCGTGGCCATCGCCACGGTCATCGAAACCTGGGGTTCGGCGCCAAGGCCGGTCGGCAGTCACCTCGTTATCGATGCTGCTGGCAATTTCGAGGGGTCGGTTTCCGGCGGTTGTGTCGAAGGCGCGGTGATCGGCGAAGCGGCCGAGGTGATTGCGTCGGGCACGGCAAGGATACTCGACTTCGGTGTGGCCGATGAAACCGCCTGGCGCGTCGGTCTGTCCTGCGGCGGACGCATCCGCGTCTATGTCGAAAGGCTGGGATAAAGCCGATGCTGCTCGATCACCTGTACAAGCTCAATGCAGCACGTGAATCCCGGCGTGCTGCCGTCACCGTGACGGAGTTGGCTACCAGCAGGTCGACACTTTTTCTGGAAGGCGACGCAACGGACGAGACTGTTGCTCCCGCCGTCGAATCCGCACTGCGAACGGGCAAGTCCGGCATCGTCGAGATCGGCGACCGGCAGATGTTCATCAATGTCTATCTGCCGCCGCCCCGTATCATCGTCATCGGAGCGGTCCATATCTCCCAGGCGCTTGCCGGCATGGCGGCGATTGCGGGTTTCGACCTGACGATCATCGATCCGCGCAGCGCCTTTGCGACGCCGGAACGGTTTGGCGAGACAAAGCTTGTTGCCGAATGGCCGGAAGATGCGCTCAAGGACACGCCGCTCGACGCTTACACAGCACTGGCGGCGGTCACTCACGATCCGAAGATCGACGATTTTCCGCTGAAGGCGGCGCTAGAGGCCGGCTGTTTTTATGTCGGCGCGCTCGGAAGCCGTAAAACCCACTCCGCTCGGGTCGAGCGGTTGGCCAGGCTGGGTGTGGACGAAAACGCCATCGCCCGTATCCATGCGCCGATTGGGCTCGACATCCGCGCCTCCAGTCCAGCCGAAATCGCCGTCGCAATCCTCGCCGATATCATTCAGGCACTGCGCACGCGCGACGTGACCACCGGCCGAAGAGGCGCGGAATGAAATTCGGTCCGGTCGGCGTTTCTGAGGCAGAAGGGACAGTCCTTGCCCATGCGGCAAAGGTGTCCGGCGGGCGCCTGCCCAAGGGACATCTCATTTCAGCGGTCGATGTCGAAACGATGCGGGCGGCGGGTCTCGCAGAGGTTGTTGTTGCACGTCTGGAGCCCGGCGATGTGCTGGAGGACGAAGCAGCGTCGCGGATTGCCGGTGCGATCGGCAGAGATCACCTGACGTTTTCGCCGGCAGCGACCGGGCGCGTCAACATTCACGCGGCTATCGATGGCCTGTTCGTCGCCAGCCGGTCCGTCGTCGATTGCCTCAACCGCATCGATCCGGCCATCACGCTTGCCTGTCTTGCCGATCATGTACCGGTGCGATCCGGCGACATGGTGGCGACGATCAAGATCATACCGCTCGCCGTCGCCGGCAAATTCATCGATGAAGCCGCAACCCTTTTGCGCGCCGGGCACGCCTTCAGCGTCAAACCGTTTATCGCGCATCGTGTGCTTTTGATCGCGACCACGCTGCCGTCGCTGAAGCCCAGCGTGATGGACAAGACCCGCCACAGCCTCGAAGCACGCTTGCGCCCGTCGTCGAGTACGCTGGAACAGGAGCAACGGGTGGCACATACCGCGGAGGCGGTCGCCGCAGCGCTTTCGCAGGCGCAGACGCGCTGTGACATGGCGATCGTCTTCGGCGCGTCGGCTGTCGCGGACACCGACGACGTCATTCCGGCGGCGATCCGGCTTGCGGGCGGGATCGTCGATCATGTCGGCATGCCGGTCGATCCGGGCAATCTGCTGGTTCTGGGAAGGGTCGGAGATATTCCTGTGGTCGGCGCTCCCGGCTGTGCCCGCAGCCCTAAGGAAAACGGTTTCGACTGGATACTCAACAGGTTGTTAGCCGGAGAATGGCCGAGCGCGGCGGACATCACCAGCCTCGGTGTCGGCGGTCTGCTGATGGAGATTCCGACACGACCATTGCCACGCGCCTTGACCGGCATCGAGCGGAAGGAGATTTCCGTTGCCATCATCGTGCTTGCTGCCGGCAAGGCGAGCCGCATGGGTGCATCGGGGCAGCACAAGCTGCTGGCTGAGTTCGATGGCGTTCCGCTGGTGCGGCGCAGCGCCGATGCCGGGCTCGGAGCCGGCGTCGAAAACGTCATCGTCGTGACGGGGCATCGGCAGGCGGAAATCCGCGCCGCGCTTGCAGGGCTCGCTGTCAGAACCATCGAAAACCCGGATTATGCATCGGGCATGGCCTCGTCGCTAGTGGCCGGCGTCAATGCGGCGAGCGCTGACGTCGATGGGGTTTTGATCATGCTCGCCGACATGCCCTCGGTCGGAGCCGGTGACCTGCGTTCAATGATCGCCGCGTTCAAGGCGGAGCAAGGCCGGGTCATCATTCGCGCCGTCTCCGGCGGCAAACGCGGCAACCCGGTGATCCTGCCACGATCGACATTCGAGGCTGTCAGGCAGTTGCAGGGCGATGTCGGCGCGCGCCACATCATCGAAACATGCGGGCTGCCGGTGATCGATGTCGATATCGGTCCGGCCGCGCATCTCGATCTCGATACGCCGGAGGCGATTGTCGCCGCCGGAGGCATTTTGAAAGGCTGACCGAAGATGGACAATGCAGCAATCGAGGAGATGTTCGCAGCGCTCGGCCCCGTGACGGTCAAGCGCATGTTCGGCGGCAAGGGGATCTATTTCGAGGGCCGCATCCTGGCGCTGGAAGTGGATGGTGACATTCTGCTCAAGGCGGATGTCGAAAGCGCGCCGGAGTTCGAGGCAGCGGGAAGTTCGCAATGGGCTTATGACGGTAAGGGGAAAGCGGTGAAAATGCCTTACTGGTCCATCCCGGAAGACGCGTTCGATGATCCGGACGAGATGGCCCGCTGGGTTCGGCTGGCCTATGAGGCAGCCCTGCGGGCTAAGAAGTAGCCATTGCCCGCAGCGCTTTCACCGCATCCTGCGCAAACAGGGAGAGCGGTTGCGGCAGGGCGTCGAGCGGATACCAGCCGATCTCGGAGAGCTTGTCCGGTTCCGTCAGTTGCGGCTCGCCGGAGAAATCCTCGGTCACGTAGATCAACGACACCCAGTGCTGCCGGTCGGCCGCAATCAGCTGCTCGCTGAGGCAGAGGAAACGCGCAGAATGGATTTTGAGGCCGCTTTCCTCTTCGGCTTCGCGGCGTGCGGCATCGCCGGAAAGCTCCAGGTGATCGACCTTGCCGCCAACGATACTCCAATGGCCAGCTTCCGGTGCTTTCAGACGCTTGCAAAGCAAAAGCTTGCCGTCATTCATGACGGCAAGCCCAGATCCCACACCGGGAAAATCAATGCCTGGATGCGCCATGCGAATGCCGAAAAATCAGGCCTTGCCGGCGATCAGCATGAAGGCCGGAATGTCGTCGCCGAAGCCGACCGGCGTCGGGCCGTCGTCCTGGTCGCGGCGATAGCGATTGCGGCGGTCGCGGTTGTCGTCATTGGCAGGATACGGCTGGGGAGCAGGACGGTTGCTGTTTCGGCCGGCATTCTGCGGTTTCGTTTCTGCCTTGCGTTCTGATCTCACAGGTTCTGCCTTTGCTACGACGGGTTCGATTGCTGCTGCTGGTGCTGCTCGTACTACCGGACTATCGTCCGATTTGGTGTCCGATTTGTGACCGGCCACCGGCTGAGCGGCGATCGGGCGGGGAGCGTGGTCGCGATCTCGGTCGTTGCGGCGTCCGCCGCGCTTACCGTCACGGCCGCCGCGCTCCGGCTTGCCGCTCTCATGGCTTTCCATCGGTGCGGGCAGGGCGGAAAGGTCGCCGTTTTCCCACTCGATTTTCTTGTCGATCAGCTTTTCGATGGCATCGACGAATTTCGTGTCACGCTTGGAAACGAGCGTGAAGGCGGCACCCGAGCGGCCGGCACGGCCGGTGCGACCGATGCGGTGGACATAGTCTTCCGCATGGATCGGCACGTCGAAATTGAACACGTGGCTGACATCCGGAATGTCGAGGCCGCGGGCGGCAACATCGGAGGCAACCAGCAGCGTGATTGCATTGTCCTTGAAGCCCGCAAGCATTTTCGTGCGCGAACTCTGATCCATATCACCGTGCAGAGCACCGACCGAGAAACCGTGACGCGACAGCGAGCGGTACAGTTCGGCAACGTCAAGCTTGCGATTGCAGAAGATGATGGCGTTCTTCAGATCATTCTGTTTCTGGATCAGATCGCGCAGGACAGCGCGTTTCTCGTAATCCTTGCTGTGAGTCGCGACGAATCGCTGTGTCACGGTCGTTGCCGTGGAAGAACGCGTCGACACTTCGACACGCTCCGGGTTCTGCAGGAAACGGTCGGCGAGCTTCTGGATTTCCGGCGGCATGGTCGCCGAAAAGAACAGGGTCTGGCGCGTGAACGGGATCAGTTTGGCGATGCGCTCGATATCGGGGATGAAGCCCATGTCGAGCATACGGTCAGCTTCGTCGATGACGAGGATTTCGACGCCGGTCATCAGAAGCTTGCCGCGTTCGCAATGGTCGAGCAGGCGGCCAGGCGTGCAGATCAGCACATCGGCGCCGCGCTCAAGCTTGCGGTCCTGCTCGTCGAAGGAGACGCCACCGATCAGCAATGCGACATTGAGCTTGTGATTCTTGCCGTATTTTTCAAAGTTCTCGGCGACCTGGGCAGCGAGTTCGCGCGTCGGCTCGAGAATGAGCGTGCGTGGCATACGAGCGCGGGCGCGACCCTTTTCCAGAAGCGTCAGCATCGGCAGCACGAAGGATGCCGTCTTACCCGTGCCCGTCTGGGCGATGCCCAGAATATCACGCCGCTGCAGGGCTGGCGGAATGGCGCCTGCCTGGATCGGTGTAGGAATGGTGTAGCCCGCGTCTGTCACTGCGGTAAGAACTTTTTGGCTCAGGCCAAGGTCTGAAAAAGTGGTCAAAGGGAAATCTGTTTCCGTTCCGGTTCGGTCGAACTCTGGTCAATCGGCGCATGCTTTAACTGCCGTCGCTGGGGCTCATAGTCCCATAGGCGAACAAAGTCAAGAAAACCGGTGATTTGATGCAGGAGAGAGTCAATAAACGGCCTGCCAACAAGGTGATAGC
>Ga0307515_10014007_pt1 | contig 14922 bp, 6 predicted proteins | sample 17_EM_MG_FD_194513 | JGI IMG/M metagenome (GOLD analysis project Ga0307515, IMG submission 194513) | Populus trichocarpa ectomycorrhiza microbial communities from riparian zone in the Pacific Northwest, United States - 17_EM | ecosystem: Host-associated > Plants > Roots > Unclassified | place... | reverse complement strand
AAATGTTAGGATACCATGAAGGAATAATTATGGATGATAAAAATTATTTTAGAAGTTAACTTGAGGATGTTAAGAGTTCAACACAAATCAGTACAAAAAAAATACTGGAAATTAATTTTGATACATTGGGAAAAAACACACTCCTTTTTTTCTCCCTTACATGCAACGACCAGAACACCATGGAAGTTCCTCCACCAATAAAAATTATGAGCTTTGAGTGCATATAAGTGATTTTTGGTGGGGAGAAATCGGCTTAGAAATCATCTAGAGAGAGTTTAGAGAGAAGCTAGAGAAAAAACACATTAACAGCAGAACTGATGTGAACCTCTTGATCATATGGTCAAACAACTCTCAATAAAGTAGATAACAACCCGAAAAGCTGAAAATCAGGTTTGATAGAATCTTGACTCAAAGATAACCTTCTACCTAACAACCAAAGGTATTAGAAAAGGAGTTGGACCTAGATATAATCTTGTATCCAAGAACCCTAAGTATCCAAATGACACCACGAAGCCAATTAATCTTTAAAAAGTTAGTGTACGATCTTTGTCTCTGCAAAGAAAGGTTGTTTTGCCACAAACAAACAAAAAAAAATGCACGTTTATTCTCCAATTTGCTGCTGAAATTTACAGCTAAAAAAATATAGTCTCCTCTAACTAACTCTAATGGACTCCTTTTGGGTTGCAAGCTAATGGGCCTAAACTAATAATCAACTAACATAAGTCTAATAATAAATAAACCTCTAAACAATGTCTAATGAGCCAAAACAAACCCAAATTAAAAAATAATTATTCAACATTAAATAAATAAATAAAATAGGATAATAAAAACAAATTTTTCATGCCAAAATTCTTCCATGTAACCTGAATCTTCAATTTTCGCACATTCTTGGTAGTTTTTCAGTCTTGACTTCAAACACGTTGTTCTCTCTTGTCTGGATGAATTATTAGGTCTCATATATATGGTTAGAAAGTTTGTGATGTCTAGTTTCCATCTCAAATTGATTGATAGCAAAATTCCATATGTAACTCCATATATGCTCCAAACAATACACAAAGGTCTAGTGTGGCAGGTTTGACAAGATTTGTCTAGTAACTTCGTCCCTCTAAAATAATATGTTTTACAAGTCCATTTTACCTGAACATTTACCAAGATATAGTTCCATGTATCTAGTATATCTTTGTAAGATTTCAGCTTGTTCTAATGTATGGTTTGAGAGATATGCCCAATCTTGAAAAACTAGTCAACAAACATTTTAAGGCCAAATTCAGACCTGACTTGGGTTGTATCATCCTCACTCAAAACCTGCTTATTCACTTTCACCTCACCACCATCATTCAACCACATCATTCAACCATGTATTTGGTAATGTGCAAGTTCAACTTTCTCACCAATTCAGTACTAGCTACATTAGTGCAACTACCACCATTTATAATTAAGCTAGCTTATTATGAACATGGCATCTCATGTGGAATATGTTCCTCCTCTGACCTTCTGAATCATCCACCTTGACATGCATATTCATTGCTCTCCTCACCATAAGTGTCTCTCCCTCAACTGGATACTTAACACAAACACCATTAACATCCTTCAATGGTGGCATCTTTTCCTTTTCATCATCCCTATCAGTCTCAACCTCATTATTAGCTTTCATAATTATGACTCTTTTTGTTTGGATAATATGAAGCAATACCAAAACCCATAAAACAAAAGCATTTAATGTCACGATTACGAGAAGTAGAAATAACATTATTACCTTTAAAAACGATCGAGGTGTCTTTCTTCTCTCTAGGGTATTCAATCTTGCCCTTCTCATTCTATTGTGATGGACCACCCCCGGTGTTAGCCTTCCAATTGGGTCTCCAAGGTTTCAAGGGTCCTGATGGTTGGATTTGTCGAATGGTACCCTTCTGTTTAAGTTGTTTCTCCACCTTCACGACCATATACATCATCTCCTCCAACTTCACATAATGATGCAACTCTATAATATGAGCTATATCATGATTAAGGTCATTCATGAATCTAGACATAGTAGCCTCCTCATCCTCCTCAACATTAGCTCGAATCATAGCAATTTTCATCTCCTTAAAGTACTCATCAACACTCTTATACCTTGACTCTAACTCTACAACTTTTGATACAATTCTCTATAATAGTGGTTGTGCATAAATCTCCTTCTCATAAGAGATTTCATCTCATCCCAAGTATCAATTTACCTCTCATAATTCCTCATGCGGTTTGTCACTAACTGATCCCACTATATTTTTCCCCTACAAACTAACAATTTCGTTGTTGTCCAAAACATTCCCCATTTCCACTGGACACATCTTTAAAATCAACATCACTTATGTTCGCATTAGTAGCCACAAACTTATCCATATTAGTGTTAACTCGTCTAACAACCCTCCTAACATTAAATTCTCTTCACTCAGGCCTAATTTGAACCCTACCATGATCATTATGCTTACTACGCCTTTTTTCTCTTGTCTCACCTTTCTTCGACTCTTGTGGAACTGAAATCAACACCAAATATAACAGTCATAGCAGCGTATCCAAATATGTGTTTATGAATCAAAAAGAAAGAAAAATATAAAAAACAAGCAAATACAACTACAATTACAATTTCACGAGTAACAAGTGAATTTGTATGAAAAATAGGTGTTTTTAAGACATGAAAAAAAAGATTCAAAGATTATATAAAAAAAAATAAATGACACCTAAATATATCAATTATGATGTTATTAGACTCATTACGAGAAGCTCCAATTATGAATTTATTTCCTATAGCAAACGAACTCCAAATGACCTAAAATTTTATATAAGGTGCGATTAGAACTGTATAACTCAATATATATAATTTGAGAGCTTTCAGAATTTATATGACCTGAGATTCCCTTCTTATACGAATTTGACCTATTACGATAAGTTTTAATCCCGACCTTGGTTACTATAGAAAATGATCTCCAAATAAGCTCAAATTATATATGGGGTGCTATTAGGATTCCTAGAACCAGAATATAAAATTTGAGAATTTTTAGAATTGGTTTGGTGCAAATTATCCCTTGTTTGTGTATTGTGGTAGATTCAACAAAAGTGACTTTTGGATGTTTTCTTCTTCTTTTTGACTCTTTATGCTACTGATATATTATGAGACAGCAACAAACTAAAATAAAACCTTTTCTCTTAAGGAACCCTAGACGCAACCTATTAAGCTTTAGATATGAAATAATCAAAAATTGATAAACCGATTTCCACTCATTATCGAGATACAATCCATACACAAAACACCAATCAACATTCCATTAAAAGTGGTTCTTACACATACACATAATATTATGTTTGTATGATTACAAGTTCACATTATAATATACGTACATAATTATAAGTTTGCATTCTTGTACTACTAATAGACATCGTGCATTTAAACAAAAGTATTGAATAATAGTTTACATTTAGTATACTTTATTCATACAAAATACATCGTAATTTAAAATGTGACTACATGGTTCTTTGTAAAAGAGGGTTCCCATGTAATAGGGTTCTTAGGCATCTCATTAGTGTGATGTTCCTGCAGCAGTTCAAATATTTACAAGAATTATAAATAATTAATAATAAGCAATTAAATAGTTTAATAAAAGCATTAACGTTATTCTTTGTTTAAAGCATAACAATCGTAGTTCTTTCATATACTTAGTAAATACAAAACATAGTACACATGACCCGTCAATTCTTGAAACTAACTCATAATTCTCAAATTCAGCTATCCTTTTAGGACGCCACTAGTTTAAGCCAATCGTTTATTCATCCCGGTCATCCACTTAGGATGTTATTAGCCGAAGCTAATCATTTGTTCATCTCGGTCATCCACTTAGGATGTCATCAGCCGAAACTAATCATTTATTCATCACCAAATACTCCTTTTGACGGCTTGGTATTGATACTAACATGATATTATAACATTCATAATAAAAAAATTTCATAAATTAGCATTATGAAAGAAGAAGGTGAAAACCACCTACTTGTTCCACCCATAGGGTGTCCTTATCCTAACAAAGGTCTGATCCTAGTCGCATCACCTAGAGCATCAATGGCCACAAATCAGTACATTCGTATTCATTAATCCACAACTTGTCACCATGCATGTCACAAGCATACACAAGTTCATATTCAAGTGTTCCACATATAACAACCACACAATGCAATTATTTTAATCACTAGAACAATTCAGAAACATAAATCTGCTGCAGAAATTAGTTAGCGAAAACTAGTTCGCTAGTGACGCAGATTCACCAGTGAATTGATTTGTTGCAGACAACACAATTCGGCAGCGAAAATTGATTCACTGCAGATAACACAATTCGACAGTGAAAGCCGATTCGCTGCAGACAACACAATTTGGCAGGAAAACCTGATTCGTTGTAGACACCACAATTCAGCACCAAAAACTGATTCGCTGCAAACAACATAATTCAGTAGGAACATCCACATGTGTTTCGGTTCCAACACAAAATTTGTTATTAGAATTCAGCAGAATCACACAATTTCAAGCATGGACATCTACATGCAATTTGATTCTAGCACACAATTTGTTATTAGGACCCAGCAGAATCACATAATTTTAAGCATTGACATCTACATGCATTTTGGTTCTAGCACACAGTTTGTTATTAGAATCAAGCAGAATCACACAATTTCAAGCAACATGAACATCCACATGCATTTTATCACACAATACATTTTATCCTGCCCTTCAGCTATGGTCGGCCCTCTACCAAGCTTTTTCATTGAATTTATTCATTTTTCTTTGTTAAGTCTGCCTGACGCAATGGTGGTTTGGACTGAGAATAGGTTCGGTCGGTGGCTTAGGAGGCATCGGTTGAGGGAATGGTGGCCGGAGTTGGCTATGGGAGGAAGAAGAAAAAGGTTTGCAGAGGAGAGAGAAAAGCCGGAAGAAGAAGAGAGAGTCACAGTGGCTGCTTGGTGGTCGGTTGGTGGTTGTGTTGGCTTTCTATAGTGGAGCTAGTGGTGGAAGAGTTGGTGGTAGTGTGGTTCGAAGGATGGAACGACGGAGATAGAGAGGGACAAAAATGGCAGAAAACTAGGGGAAGTGGTTGGTTTTTCATCAACTTTGGACTGATTTTCCTCATGTTCAGGCCTTGAAATCCACCCCTATTTATAGGAGGTGGAAAAGGGTAATCATGTCTATAAAAGAGAAAAATTGCAGTCATTGATTCGGTTGGGAGGGATCCCAACCGTTGGTTCAAAGTAGGCACCATGAACTGTCAAATCTGACAGTTTAAGGCTGCTTGAGGTGGCCACTTTAGGCTAGCATCAGGGCCATTATGTTGTCATTCAGAATGAATGGGCCATACCCGGGGATAGAGGGTCGTTAGAAAATCATTTTGGTTCACTAGTTGTCAAATTTGATGGACATATAAGGCATTAAATGCACCTGAAAAGTAACCATTCTAATAGCTTTTTGGCTAAAAATCAGGGAAGATAATGAATAGTTAGCAGATGACGCGTCGTCTGATTTTTTGTTTTTTAATTCAAAACATAGTCGTTTAAGGTTAAATTAGGAATTTTGTCCAACTTCAATTTAGTCCTTCAGCTTCCAATTTTGTTCGATTATAACCCTTATTGACCTTACATTTTTTATTTAATGCGATTAAGTCCCTGTCGAACTTCAATTTGAACCCCGAATTTATGTGCCTTTTGTATTTTGATCATTTGTCTCGGATTTATGCCATTTAGCCTCTAATTGACCATTAAACTTTTAATTTCTTCAATTTCACCCCTGGTTTCTCTCAAATGAACCCTTATAGTTTGGCGTCTTTTACAGATTGGTCATTAGCTGTGAATTTCTTCAATTTGACCCTTAATTGACCCCAAAACTTTAATTTTCTTGCAATTTTGCCACTAATTTCAATCAATTAACTTGGTAAAAATTAAATTTGGTCTCTTAAAATTTCAATCATCTCAATTAAGCCCAAATTAGGTCCAAAAACTTAAGTTTTCACCAATTAAGCCACTAATAAAATTAATTTGACCATTTTAGAGTATAATTAAGTCCTTGCACTTAATTAAATCCTTCAATTGGAACCAAATTAATTCTTAAACATAATTAAACTTTAATTTGGCCAATGATTGGATCAAATTGGCCCATTAAAAATTTAATTATGTCCTTGGTCTTAATTTTTATGTTAATTCGTCCAATAAGCATTTAATTTGACCTTAAATTTGTATTTTTTTTCTACATTTTTGGGTATAATGGGGGTACAATTAGGTTTCGAATTTCCTTCAAAATTACAGCTTGATTCTCGACCTACTTTCTCCACATTACTAGCTTTTATTTTAGTTTTTTATTTTTATTTTGAAAAAATTGAATTTTAGGGAATAACTCAGAATTGGGTTATGACACGCATCAATCACAACATTTATAAATTTATTAAATACATTTTCTTTATTTAACTTGACTAAGTTAACTTGAATCATTCCTTGAACATCCATCCCATTTCCATGGTAAAATTTCTCTCTCTACCCAAAACCAGGTCCAAACCCTCAACCAAGGTACCCAATCACGTTGCTCACATTGGGCGCTAGTCCCTTAACAGGATAACTAGCTCACACTGCCCAAACTGGATGCTAGTCTTTAAACCAGGACAACTAGCTAACATTGCCCAAAGCAAACTCTAATTTCTAAACCAGGGCAACTAGCTCCACTACCTAAACCAGACGCTAGTCCTTAAACCAGGGTAACTAACTCATACTTATTATTAATAACACAACCCTAAATCAAAAGAAGTTGCAATTGCCTACTTAATTTAAACACGTAATTAGCTACGTTAGGGTATTTAGCACTTACATGTTCTTGTCAAAGATCATGCACCTGTAGCTGGCGATTTAACTCTTCGTGCTTCTCCTATAACAGCATGACACAAACAATTGTCAAACCATACATTAAACTTAGGATTCCACAATTAGTCTCACACTAGTTTCCTTCATTCATTTTATTAACGTCAACACATTTACATGAGCACCCCTTTCCATAATGCATTCATTATCCAAGCATATTGTTACCTATTTTTGTAATACCCTTTTATGTCCATTACTTTGCTTAATTACCATAATATAAACACAATGCAAGTGCATGTTGGTTTGCATAAACCAAAAAGGGTCATAAAATTCTAGATAGTCAAAAACATAAAACGAGCATTATTTATACAGCAACAAAATTTACTATTCATCTAGCAGTAAAAGTCAATATTCATCCAGTATCGAAACTTTATGCATTTTAACATTTTATACTTTCATCAATCCTTTACTTAGTCTAATTTTTAATATCCATAAATTTCATCAACTAATACCCAATGTCTAAGTGTTTATTTTTCGTCGATGAATTTTCATGTCCAAAGACATACTTTTCGTCACCAATTTTTCATTGTCCGAAGACATCACTTTTCATCACTGATTTTTCAATTTTTAAAGACATAACTTTTTGTCACTAATTTTTCAATGTCAAAAGACATACTTTTCATCACCGAATTTTCAATGTCCAAAAATCTCATCATTATATCAAACACATAGTAGGCATTGGATTCAAACCCTTTAATACTTGAAATTTGGACATACAAACCCTTTCCAATCCATATCAATAGTAACTCAAACACACAACAACTCATTTACAACCATCATAATCAATTTAATTAATCAATCAATAACATCATAACCAAAATATCCATATTAAAAAAAATCCAAGGATTAGAATTTCCTTCAAGTTCCAATTTGTGTTTAGCATGTCATTTCACATTCCTTATTATTCTTATACATCCAACAAATATTTTTTTTCCTTATTATTCTTATACATCCAACAAATATTTTTTTATTTTCTCATTACACTAACTTGTTAGCCTAGCACTCAATATACATAACATTTAAATTACAAGCTCCTAGATCACTTTCTAAGCATGCAACATCAATTAAAAACACTAATGTTTATATAATGTCACTATTTTCCATACTTTCCTTTCATATATAATTAACAAACATAATTCAATATCCAAGCATCAACATCAGAACCATGATTTGAACACAATTTTGTAATCATATTTGTAACAAAACCAATATAATTTCATTAAATTTTCCATAATTTCCACATTCTCACATGTAACAACAATAACATAATTTGGGTAATCTACATCACAATATTCATAACTAACTTTAAATCTTCCATATCATCATTAAACATAAATAATTTTTATATCTAAAGGTATTTTTTTAATTATCCCATGAATCATAAAGTTAAAGAATGATGAGTTTTTCAATTCTTCCAATAATTGATCCAATTCAACCATTATTATACATTTACCCATAACCTAATGCATTCTAATTTCATCTATTAACAATTAAAATCTCATTTTCTCCAATTTTACTTTTAAGAATACTAACTAAAAATATAAAAAAATAATGCATTAACATCATTTCTTTTCATTAAAACTTGTATAAATAGGTTTGAAACCCCTTAACAAATGATAAATGGACTTCTAACGTTAACCTGTTGACTTTTCTTCACTCCTCTTCTTCCTTCACCAATTCTTTCTTTCTCTCCCTGACCATCACTTTCTCTCTCCTATCTTCCTCTCTCAAGCCCTCCAAAAAATGCTCCTCTCATTGAATTTGTCTATTCTCCCTTTAATCTCTCAATTCCTATGATTTCCCCTTGGATTTTGGTGTTCACTAAATCTTTCTCTTTTCCTTTCTTCCTTTTTTTTCCCAGTAACTTCCCGTTAGTTTAAAAAGAAGGAGAGCTAGGTCAAAAGAACATTTGTCATTAATGAGCCCATTTAATTATCCAATCTATTGTTATTCTCGGGAAGCCTTACCAAACTCTCAGTGCCCTGAAAATTTAACCCTAGGTATAAATATTTAACAGGGGACTCCATGTAAATTTCAGCTTGATTCAATAGTCATATTGAGAATTATGCTCGATGTCATAAAACTGGTTAGTACATGATTTTTATGCCAAAATCCAAGTTTTTGTAGTGTTTTTATCTATTTAAATCATCAAGGTTTTCCAAATAATTCATCAAAAACTTTCATCCCTATTTACACTACAAATTCTCCTCAACTTTTGCTCCTTTCAAGTTAAGAACTACGCAATTGTACACAGGGCATGTACTAGTGGTCAAGGTCATTCGCACAAAAAACCTTAGATTAACTTATTTGAAAATTCTCAAATATTTTTTCTAACTATTTCTACCTCAAATTTATAAATATTCTACATATTTAGCACTATTTTATTAATTTCCCAGCTAAGGAACATATTGTACCATTTATGTTGGCTGGGTGATATTATCCAAAATTTCATCACTTGTTTATACCAAATTTAAGTTGAGCTATTTTAGATTTAATTGAATTATATTCCAATACTTTTCTTTTCTCATACATCACTTCCATTTAATTTTTATTCGTGTTTCTATATTATTATTATATATTATTATTTTTTGACTATTTTTCATATTTTCATTTTTAAATTAACACTTGAACATTTTATTTCAAGTTCCCAAAATCCAAATTTATCTTTTTAATTCAAATATTCAATTTACTACTTTAACATAATATTTGCTTCAAAGATTTTATATAGGGATTTACACTGGCACTGTAGAAGCAATGCCCATGGCATGCCTAACATTGGCAGCAACACCTATAGTGCTTAATTTAAAAAAAAATATACAAATTGTGAGAGAAAAAATAATTTTGGGACAAATCATTCGCACATGCCAATAACAATTAAAATATACAATTTAACAACTCTAGTTATCAGACAATGGCTCTGCTACAACTATTGGGTTTCTCAAAAAATATATACGCAGTTGAAACTATAAATTTAAGAACTTTTCAGGAGTTTCAAGAATCTTGTTAGACAAATATAATTTAATTTGGGGTTTATATAAATATTATCTGAAGATCATATATTCTTTTCAGCTTTGAATAATTGCTTCAAGGTTGGGTTATTGTAAATTGCAAGTCGTTCAAGTGTCCTGTCTCTAACAGTAACTCAAATTAACCACCAATGAGAAATATCATAAACCCTTTTAGGAGAGAAAGATTATTATAACTTTTAGTGTTGTTTTTTCTTTTGTGATTCGAGTGTTTTCGTATTTAACATAGTTTTTCTTTGTATAACAAATAAGATGCATAATATTATATTTATAGGAAAACTTGAAAACCCTATAAATAGAAAAGTATCAATTTGCTACTTAAATAATATAACATATATTATTTAAGGATAATTTTAGAAATTTATTCCATCAAGTCCCTACTTGGTTTTTCCTATATCTAGAATTGTAATCCCCTTATTAATTACATTTCAATCCTCAATTTCTAAAACTATTTTACAATCAAGTCACACTTGATTAATCATCTTATTTTAATTTCTAAGCAATGGTTCTTATGTGTTTGACTCATTAGGTTCCCTAATAAGTTTCCTCATATATAAACCATGATTGTAAATAAAATAGGATTAAATAAATTAATTAATTTAATTTATTATCAATTCAACAATTGATTGATTTATGTTTTAAGATCAAGTATAATCTCTAGCAACTTAACAAGATCTCTCAAATATTAGAAAATTCATAAGTGGTTTGATTTAACTTTTTAACAACCAATTTCTAAGTATAATTAATATCCTTTCTTCAAAAATATTATGATCTAGATATTATTGTATGAAGTATGTCGACTTTGTTAAATCATTTTTATTCTCAACACTATCACATGAGCCTTTTCATAGGCATTGGTGATCTCTCCATATAGAATTCTCATGTGGGTCAGTTCAGTGTGCATGTCATTTAACAAGCACCTATATATTAGTTCCAAATATCCCTCATATCTCAGCTTATGAAAGTAATTGTTTTCTTTCATAAAAAAAAGAACATAATATGTATTGTCTTAACAACTCTAATTAATCTCTAGTATTAATAGAAAATTAACTAAGAACATTTAGAAATAATATTATGATACAATGAAAATTTTATAATTATAACAACTTTATAATTTTATTTGCAAAGTATTTTTATCTTATGAAGTTTATCTTTACTCTAGATTCATTAATTAAACATTAGATTTATTAATCAAATATAAATGAAAAACAAAGAAAGCATTTATTAATAATAAATATGTTATACATGAATAAAATAAGTGTAATATTACAATTTTTAAAGTGAATATATATATATATATATATATATATATAATGGAAAATCTGCTAAAATTTCGGGAGAGTCTCCTCTATACCGAGAGGTCCTAAGTTATCGACTAGAAACCTGTTATACTTCAATACTCAACCATTTCATATTTCATTTATTGTCCAATCATCTTGGACTCATTGTATCACATAATTAGAATATTTCATCCATCACATTTCATTATATTTTAAATAGATAAATAGATAGATAGATAAATACTTAAATTATCTAAAAATAATGAAACATAATCACAATACTAATGTCTATGACAATATAAAAGAAACTAATGAGATATCGTAAGTTTACATAAAAGATCGAATTCAAATTACATAATCTCCAAGGCAATTAACATTTAATTGCAGCAGTACAAAAGAGGCATCTATTACATATTCATTCAAAATTATCAAAACATTATCCTAATTATCTATCATTCAGCTCGTGGTTATGACATGTAACTAATTTATAAATAATAATTAATTTTACAACATGTAGATTATCAAACAAACATAATTAACATAAGAATGAATATAGATTGTAAACTCAATATTATCAATAATTTCTTATTAAAAGTCAAAAGAATTTATTCATTAATCTACAATAGTCATTCACCATATCAAAATTGTCTGTTTAACATAAACTTAATATAATCATCCCATTCATGGCAATTACCCCTAGCCATATATCAATTTTCTAAAACTCAATATTTCCAAGTAATACCCAACACCGAGTAACTCTTTCCTTCACTCATGTCTAGGCGTTATTCTTGCTTTCAGGAATCTAAATTTATTGCCTATTACCGGGCATTATTCCCTCTTTTGTGATCCAAATTCATTGTCTATTACCGGGCATTAGTCCCAATACCAGGAAACTAATTCCTTCTTCCTTTGCCATGATTTTAATATGATATAATATTACAGTTTCTCAGTAAGCTATTATGATAAACTATAAGAAAATGTTGAGGTGTAAGACACCCATTTGCTATCGAAGCTCGAGTAGTACCTCCATTTTTCTCACACAGCTGTTATGACCTCTCCTGTATCAATAAGTGTTCTGTATTATTTTTCATTGCATGCTCATTCCACACACACACACATATGTATGCTCATTCAAATTTCTTTCTTATATTCACTACCAGATTAAGTCTCACATCAAAATAACTTTTTAATTAAGGTAGATACTAACCAATCCTGATCAATTTAGACTATTCATTCAAGGATACCGTCTCTCATTTACATCACAATTATAATCATAAGAAATTTAGTTTTGATTGTAACTAATCTTCACTAACTACTAGACTATATTTAGACTGAAGAAGGGAAGACTTAATTTTGCCTTTAACGCACCCAATTTACTTGATATCGCAACTCGACGAAACTGTCCAACACAATTCTCACCCCTAATACCTCTCATATATTTGTCTATATCCGAAGTTTTATAACTCCGAATTATGCAAGATCAATTTTGTTGGAAAGTTAACGTCCCTTGTTATAACTGCTATGAAGAAACTAATTCCAAATTTCATCATTTTCATGACCTAAACTCCTCTGAAAGTCAAAAGATGAAACTATCCAGTTTTTTATCCATGAATTACACAAACAACAAAATATTCCATTCACCTTCTCATTATTCAAACAAGCATTTTTCTCATATATATGTTACAATATCTCAAATTTCAACCTTCCAAGGTTCATATGAATTAACGACATTTACAATTACACTACGTTTCATATACTACAATCATCATCGTATTTCTATTTCAATTATTTTTTCTTTGGCTGGCACTACCACCTCTTCTTTTATCATAATTCATTCTTGACATTTTTAATTAATTCTTTCTTATATGAAAAGTCAAACATTACCCAATATTTCTTTACCTTTCAAAGCACCAATCCTCTCTAAATTCTAAATTCTAGATTCTCAACATTATAGTATTTCAATTACACTTTAAATAGTAACTAATGTTTTTCAAAATCACTTTCCTCACACAATTATACATTAGTTCACCACAATTTCTCTTAACTACATACAAATCTACTTCATGCAATTTGGTCCTTTATTGGCTAGCCATTGGACCCTTAAGAACCTTATGATTTTCTTCATCATTTCTACCTAATTTTACACCCAACCTAACCTAATCTAATTTGATTTGTTTAATTTATAGTCAATTTACAATTCCCCTAAATTTCCATGATAAACCCTAGCATTAATTTCATTAATCACCTCAATTGTTATCCACTTTATATGAAATTGCTAGATTAACTTAGAACTCTTTACCGAATTATAATCTAGTCTTTGAATCTCAATCAGTCAAAAATTTCTGAATCCCTCCGTCAAATGCCCTTGCTGTCGTGACAGTGCTTTGTTTCCCTCCTTGATTTCCTTCACTTTTCTCTCTTGTTTAGGTGTTTAATGGTGTGATGGTGATCTCTTACCCCCCCTCTAAATCCCTTGATTCTTTAATGTTTTATCTAAGATTTGTTTTTTTGAAGAAAAACCAAATTTTTCTCCCCACTTGTATTCCAACTATAGTCGACCATGAAGGGGGAGAGAGGGGGGGGAGGTTGCTTTTATATTTGTTTTTTTATTATTTACACTCTAACCTCTCCTTTACATACAATCTTAATTTATCCTCAAAGTTTCTTGTTAATTTTCTCCATTCTTAACAATTGTCTCATCACTTTTATTTTTATTTTTCAATTTCAATATTAATTTATCCTCAAAGTTTCTTGTTCATTTTCTCCATTCTTAACAAGTGTCTCATCACTTTTATTTTTATTTTTCAATTTCACTTTTAACATTAATTTTTAATTTTTTGAATCTTAATTTCTAGATTAAGTTTATATATATATATATATATATATATAGAAATTTACAAAAAACGTGTAACCAACCAATTTGTTAAGGGATATATTCACTGACAAAACCATATTCGATGTGCCAACAATGCAAATACAAAACCATTGCATGTTGATTCCCTAGTTTACTTTTACTAATATAACCATGGATTTTATTGAAAAGTTACTTGTCAATATTATTATTATTATTGCAGTGGATCGTTTAACCACATATGCACCATTTATTCCCCTTGCCCATCCATATTCTGCGTATGTGGTGGCTTAAGCATTCTTATATAATGTTTTTAAATTGCATAGATTGCCTATTACCATTTTCTCTGATCACAATCCATTTTTAAGCAGGTTTTGGAAGGATTTGTTTACTTTGCAAGGTATAGAATTACGTGTCAAATGCCTATCATCCACAAATAAATGAGCAATCTGAAGTTGTTAACAGATGTTTGGAGACTTATCTATGTTTCATGACACCTTTAATTCCTAAAGATTTCTTTGGCTTTATGATACAATACTAATAACCATTATATGATACGCATCTCCTTTGAAGCTTTATATGGATGTTCTTCTGCTTTACATTTATCCTATTTCCTTGGAGATTCTAGAATAAAGTTAAGGCAATTGATAAATTGTTGTTTGATAAGGAATCTGTTAACTCTCTTGTTTCTGATAATGGATAACTCACAATATTTAAGGATGAAGCTTAAGCTATTCAGTCACTAATGGCTGTATATATAAGCCTTTACAGAGGAAAAACAGAAAAACAAACTTCACATTATTACTTTCTAAAAACATGGTGAGAAATTTAGACCAATTCAAATATTATT
>Ga0307515_10014006_pt1 | contig 14922 bp, 11 predicted proteins | sample 17_EM_MG_FD_194513 | JGI IMG/M metagenome (GOLD analysis project Ga0307515, IMG submission 194513) | Populus trichocarpa ectomycorrhiza microbial communities from riparian zone in the Pacific Northwest, United States - 17_EM | ecosystem: Host-associated > Plants > Roots > Unclassified | place... | reverse complement strand
TTCTTCATCGCCTTCGAGTTCCTCTTACCTCCTTCACCCCCTGTAACCTGCAATCTTACCGGTAATCCCAATACGAACCTCTCTACTTTCGTGTCATCTGCAATCTCTGGCTGTTGTACCCCTCTGAAGAATCGGACCCGACAGTGCAGTTGGTCTTGCCACTTCTGTGAGGACTCGATTCGTGTCAACGGGAGAATGATCGGGAACCGAAAACGAGTAGATTCACAGAAGTATGCTGATCAGAGCTGGGAAGTATTTCGACGAGTGGCCCGCAAATGTGTCCCCAGCCTATCAATGCTGCTGGACAAACGTCACTGGAAATAGGACGCTGTACTGGCTGCTCCCTGGGAAGCTATCTCCCGTTGTTTTCGGAAGGGCACCGGCGTTTGGATCGAGCTGATGAGAACAGGATCGACGAGTTCGTAGTTATGCACATGCAAGACGTTGCACGCGAACAAACCCTAGGGGATCGCATAAGGCGAATCCGGCGCGGACCCAGTAAGAGTTCAACGGGATGTAGTAGATCATAGGATCTTCTCGTGCCGATGGATTACTTGCTTATCCCGTTTTAAGAAATGGCTTCAACGGCATAACTCACACCAGAATGTCCGCCCGACGGTAAACCCTGATTTCTTCTCCGAAGGTCCGGGTCCGGGGGCTTCAAGAAACCTGGATGGACCACTGTCTCGAGCCCACCGAAACCTGGTTCGCCGCCGCCTTCCCCACCTCCAGAACCACCCCACGCTACGACCATTCCTCCTCCACCCACGACATCTACATCCAGTTCATGAGCGGTGGTTGGACGGCTCTCGAAGGCCTTCCGTCTGTATCTACTCCAAACAGACCGCTGACCCCCCATATGGATCATCCAATTCCTCCCCAGTACCCCACGGCTCTCCCTCCGAAACCTGTTCTCATCCCAAATCCGCCAGAACCTTCAAGATCAGGGTTCAAGCCCGTCCCCACTGTTGAGAAGCCCACAGGGATCCAACCGCAGTCTACGTCTTAGTCAGCGAAGAACCGTTCTCCGAGTAAAAGAGCTGAAGCGTCGCGTTCGGGTTGGCAGACCTTCAACCGCGGTGGATCAAGGCCATCTTCCGGGGCGACGAAAAAACGAAAATAACTGGTCCCCTCCAGATTTTCCTGTATTATCCCAGCCGTATTCTCTTTGCTCTAATGATGTATACTAGGCGGAACCCTCGGCAATTGACTGCTCCCCCTCTATCGCGTTACCGATGACATCCCACTGGCACTGCTCCAGCACTAGTAGTCTTGGTATCTCCTCGTTCTTCATCACCTTCGAGTTCCTCTTCCTTCTTGCGAGTCCCTCGCCCCCTGTAACCTGCAATCTTACCAGTAATCTCAATACAAACCTCTCTACTTCCGTTTCGTCCGCGCTCCCTGGTCGTTGCGCCCCTCTGAGGAATCGGGGTCAACAGAGTAGTTGGTCTTGCCACTCCCGTGAGGACTCGATTCGTGTCAATAGGGGAATGATCGGGAACTGAAAACGAGTAGATTCACAACGGTATGCTAATCAGAGCCGGGAAGTGTTTCGACGAGTGCGCCGCAAGTGTATCCCCAACCTATCAATGCTGTTGGACAAATGTCACTGGGAATAGGACGCTGTGCTGGCTGCTCCCCGGGAAGCTACCTCCCGCCGTTTCCAGAAGAGCACCGGCGTTTGGATCGAGCTGATGAGAGCAGGATCGACGAGTTCGTAGCTATGCACATACAAGGCACTGCACGCGAACGAATCTCAAGAGATCGCATAAAACGGTGATTCCGGCGCGGAGTCAGTAAGAGTTCAACGGGGTCTAGCAGGCCATAGTATCCTCTTGTGCGGTGGATCACCTGCTCGTGCCGCTTTGTATAAGAAATGGCCTCGGCATAACTCACACTAGCGTTCATCCAGGGGAATGCGCCTCGTGTGGGTTCCACGACCTCACCGGGGGATCTCCCCGCAAAGGCGTTTGTGTGAGCGAGGGATGGGTGGGGCCGGTTGAGAGAGGATCTCTAAACACAGAACCTTGAGATGGGATGAGCAGACGGACAGGAAACAAAAGAACATCGAACAGTACGGTGGTTATCTGTTCCATGGTAAGAAAAAAAGGGATCCTGACCGAGAAATCCTTGGTTGGTTTGACTGTCGGATCTCACCAGCTTCGGATTTCTTTCAGTCGGACGCCCCCCGACCTGAATTTGTGTGAATAGCTCTCAAGGGAAATATCTGATTGCTGGAAAGCCGGCTAACGGGAACGCGGGGGAGAACTTTTATGGGAAAGATATCGCGGCGCCGCGACACAAGACTTCATGTCTACGTCTGTGTGAGTGTCGTTGGTGAAGAGGACCGTGAGGACTTCGTTGGGCGCCTGCACTGAGCGCCAGCACGGAACTGAATCAAAGCCACGAGGCTGACCATCTGTTATCACAACCACCATCTGCGCCAACTCGACATCGACATGGACGACCTCCGAAATTCGTTCTCCAGTCTGAAGAAGGGTATCAAGCGCCGACTCAAAGGGAAAAAAGGCAAAGTGGACAATCCAGGGGCTGGTGGAAGTGGGGAGATGACCGGTCCGTCGGGTCCACCTCCCCGACCAGGGCCTGCTGTTGTGACGGGCGGCGGTCGTGAACAAGAAGGAATTAAACCCAACGCAGATGACAAGAGGGTTGGACCGAGTGTTGCCCTTGATGAGAACAAGTCGGACTGGAAGTCTACTGCGTCTGCCTCGGCCAAGTTACTCCTCCGTGGGGTGAGAGACTCGGCTGATGCCTTTGGCCCGCTCAAGGCTGCTGCCGGAGGTCTTTGTTTTATCCTTGAGAATTGCGAGGTATGGTTCCTCTCCTCTAATGCTACCCACGGCGCTCATTGGTACCGCAGCGTACGAAGGCAAACAAACAAGCAATAGAGTCCCTGGCACCCCGGGTCAAAGCACTTACCGAACGACTCTGTGAACCCGTTCCCGAAGGTGATATCAAGGAGCAAGAAAGGAGAATGAGGCTGGAACTGTAAGCGTATGCTTCCTGGGAACAAGCGTCAAGTCTGATGTCCAGGGATTGGCAGGAAATTCAAAAATGTCCTCCGAGACCTCGGCCCACTGGAAGCGCAAGGCAATATTAAAGGGTTTTTCACCAATGCTGAGAATGCGAACAAACTTGGCGGTCTAGTCGAGGATATTCGGGATGCGATGATGGAGTACCAGGTATCTATCCACAACCCGATCATATCAAACACGTCTGACACTCGCAACAGACTTCGTTGCAGCAAGATATCTACGACAACAGCTATCGAGCCATCGTGAGACTCACCCCCTTGCCCTCTATTCTCACAACCTGAGACTGACCGGTGGATAGGAATCAGCAGATCTCGACCTTCTCGACCGGATGCACCACACCGCGAACGCCAGACACAGCTGTGGAAACAGGCAGGGGTGTCTAAAGGGGACGAGGGAGGGAGTCCTCAAGGATATCGGAGATTGGTTCACAAGTGACCAGGACCAACGCGTTTTCTGGCTGAACGGCCTCGCCGGGACCGGGAAATCCACCATTGCCCAAACGTTCGCCGAGACAATGTTCGCAGACGGAAAGCTCGGGGCCAGCTTCTTCTGCTCGCGGGAGTTCGAGGACCGCAGCAACATTCAGGTGATCTTCCCGACACTCGCCTTCCAGGTTGCCTGTCAATATCCAGCTTTCCGAAAGGAGCTCCTTCGGGTCTTGAAGGGGTGCCCTGATGCCAGACACGAATCCCTCTGTTTACAGATGGAGAAGCTCCTTGTTGGTCCGCTCAGAGCCACTGGGATTCCGACTCTCATCATCATTGACGCCCTCGACGAGTGTAAGGACAAAGAGCCCGCATCGGCCATTCTGTCAATACTCTCCCGCTACGTGGACCAGATACCCAATGTCAAGTTCTTCATCACCGGACGGCCCGAACCACGAATTCGGTGGGGATTTCGGTTGGAGTCGCTCGCCCCGATCACAGGAGTCCTGAAGCTCCATGAGGTCAAACCTGAAGCAGTTGACAGGGATATCAAACTGCTCTTCCAAACACAGTTGACCAGCCTTGCCAAGAACCGAAGTGACCCGGATTTGACAGAAGATTGGCCAAGTTCATCTGATATCAACATCCTGTGCAAGAAGGCAGCCGGGTTCTTCATCTATGCCTCAACAGTTGTCAAGTTTGTTGCTACAGGATATGATTCACCAACTGAAAGACTCTCCCTCATCACCTCCCTTCCACAAAGCACCATTGAAGAAGGGAAGTCTGGGGTTGATCAGCTCTACACCAATGTCCTCCAGCAGGCTTTCAGTGGTATCCTTGCAGAAACCAGCCAGCAATGCCTCTACTTCCAGACTGTGGTGGGGACAGTCTTACTCATCTTCAACCCCCTTTCAATAAAGAGTCTCTCAGAGCTTCTGGGATACAAGACACAACACATCCACAATACCCTCCGCTCCCTCCATTCTCTCCTCCTGATCCCAGAGAGCACTGAAGACCCCATTTGTCCTTTTCATAAATCATTTCCTGACTTCCTCATGGACCCAGATCGTTGTGAGGATAGAAGGTTCTTTGTGGAGCCCACAGGCCACCATGCAGAGATTCTACTGGCATGCCTCAGGCTGATGGGGAAGAGGTTAAAGAGGAATATCTGCAGCCTGGATGACTGTGCTGTTCTCAGTGAGGTTGGAGATCTTTCTTCTCGACAGAAGGACTACATTGGAGAAGCTCTTGAGTATACATGCAAGTTCTGGACCAAGCACCTCCTGGAGATCCCCAGCAGCAGCCCCCATGTTGAGGAAGTGCAGTCAGCAATTGACAACTTCTTCATGGTCCATTTGCTGGATTGGATTGAAGTCCTTGTGCTCACAGGAGACCTTGGTATTGGTATCTATGCCATGAATGATGCTGAGCAATGGTATAATCTGGTGAGTAATGTGCAGGTTGTCTGCCAAAGCCTATACTCATGATTTTCAGGCAGGAATTACATCCAGGTGGACAAATGACAGCCAGCATTTTATGTTGGAACACTTTGAGACAATCAAAGACTCTCCTTCCCATATCTACTATTCTGCTCTCCCACTATCTCCCTCCTCTTCTTGGCTTCACAAGTACTATCCCAGAGATCTTTCACCCACAGTGAAAGTGGTCAGGGGACTTGCAACTGAATGGGGAAAGTGTTCTCGCACAGTTTTGTTGGGCAGCACTACACATGCCCTCTCATGCTGGAATAATACTGTTGCAGTTGGGTCTTTACATGGGGACATCATCATTCTTGATACAATCACAGGCAGCCAGACAGCTGTTCTTTCTGGGCACACAACTCAGGTGACTTGTTTTACCTTCTCATCAGATTGGACTTTGCTTGTGTCTGGAAGTTGTGACCACACTGTCAAGCTCTGGGATGTACAGACTGGTGGGGTTGTCAAGACCTTCTCTGGTCACACTAACTGGGTTGATTCTGTCTCTATCTCAGCAGACTGTACTATAATTGCTTCAGCATCCCATGATTATACAATCCATTTATGGGACATCCAGACAGGGGAATGCCAGTGTGTCATAGAGCAGCAGAGCATTGTGTACTATGTTAGCTTCTTCCCCACAAACCCTCAACACATCATATCCATATGTGATGACAAGCTCTGGCAGTGGGATACTGATGGTCACCAAATCAACCCTCCATCTGAGTGCTCTTGTGTTGCTTTCTCCACAGATGGAATTCGGTTTGTTTCATGCTATGGGGCAGTTGTCACAGTTAAAAACTCTGATTCTGGAGCAACTGTAGCTAAATTTGTGGCCAAAGGAAATCCTTACTGTTGCTTGTTCTCCCTTGATGGTGGGCTTGTAGTTGTTGCTACCAGTAAAACTATCTATATCTGGGACATCACTGGTTCTAATCCTCACCTTGTTGAAACCCTCATTGGCCATACTCAAAATATCACCTCCCTTGCATTTTCCTCCCCTTCTACTCTTATCTCAGCATCCAAGGACAGCTTAGTCAAGTTCTGGAAGATCAGTGGCTCATCTTTAAATCCAGTTGTGGCTGATCCAGGGCCCTCCCAAATCACTATACCATTAACTACATCTATCAGCCTACAAGCAAGGGATGGAATTGTCATCTCAAGTGATGCAGATGGAGTGGTAAAAACTCAGGATATCCCAGCTAGTCTCTGCAAACCATTGTCTAAATCCCAAGCTGAAGAATATAAGCTTGGAGATGCTAAACTAATCAACAGTAGGTTGGTCCTGGTTTGGCATAGAGGTGAGAAGATCAACATTTGGGATCCTGAGAAAGGGAAATTCCTTTTGCAAGCAGAAGTCTCTGAGCACAATCTATTGGACCTTAGGATATCAGGGGATGGATCTAAAATCTTCTGCATAAATGAGGAATTCATCCAAGCATGGGATATGTGGACAGGAGAGGCTGTAGGGGAGGTAGACTCTCAGGGTCCTTTTAGCCAAAAAATATTTGCAATGAATGGCTCAAGGATCTGGATAGCAGATGAACTTAGAATCCCTAGGGGATGGGACTTTGGAATCCCAGGATCATGTGCTGTTGAGTTATCCACTCAGCCCCCAGACACACTCCACCTCAATGATATCAGGCTATGGGATAACAGGAAATACAGAATCCAAGACACAGTCACTGGGAAGGTAGTATTTCAGCTTTCTGAAGGGCTCCAGGCTCATGTTGTTGAGGTGCAGTGGAATGGCCAGTATCTGGTTATTTCCCTCAGGGCTGAAAAGGAGCTGATTCTGGAACTCCCCCCTGCATTCTTTCAGTAGAGATCTGTAGTGTATGTAGCTTCTTTTTTACTAGATATCTTCTGTGTATCAAATGTCTTACTCCCAGATAAGTACTCTAAAATTCATACTGTGTGATTGAATAAAATGTGAGATGAATTTACCCCTACAACACATGTACAATAAGCAGGGGATATAAGTATTGAGTGATACCCAACAGAGGGGAGGATACATAGTAACTTGTTCAGAATGGAAAAACCTCAAGCAGAAGCAGTAGGGAAAATGAAGATGAAAGTATGGTCATATTCATGTCCAGTTATGTCAATATCACACAGGCTCCTGTTGCTGTAGGATAAACTACAGGTTAATTAATTTCCTGGTAAACCAGCTGTGTAATTAGTAGAGATTGGCCATAGAAATGGCCAAGTGGAGGCCAGGGCCACATATGAAGTTTGTATACAAAGACAGAGTCCCCTTGCAAACCATGTTAAGTAGTGGTCACCAGTGACTAGGGTAAAAAAACTTGTGTAAGAGGTATCAGCAGCAACAATACTAGGAAGGGCTGCAGTGATGATGTGGGGTCCAGTCTTCTCCAATAATCTACAGAGTGATGGGCACCAGTCTCTGGAATAGAAACCCATAAGGAGATATGCCTATGATAATGATGACAATGTAGAACAGGATTTTGAGTATAGAAGGGGTGGTAAGGATGTATGCAATAGAGGCATTGACAGTCCACAGATATGAGCAGAGCCCACAGGTGAGGAGGAGGGAGCCCTGAAGTACTACTGGGGCTTTCAACAATGGGGTAGGGGGTGTTTCTTGGGCCCATTGTGTTTATACTGACTGTCTCCACAACTCTCAATTGTTGGCCCTCCTATGTTCATTGTGTAACAATTAAACCATTGTTTTCCTATCATTCCAACAAGCAGGGAAATAAAACTTGCATGGACAAGACCAGCCTTGATGATGAAGATCCCACTGGGGGGTCACCCCAGATGGGTAGAACAGCAAGGGCTTTACTCAGGACATCTGACTGATTGAACATGAGGAGGGTTGCACTGAGGACTGCTGACTACTTATTTGTTCTGATCAGATTCCAATTTTGATTGGATGTCAATGAGAGAGGCCAAGCTGGTCAGAGAAAATGGACCTGCCCCCAACCACATACTAGGAAAGTTGGGAGAATGAGTGAACAAAACAATCACAACACACAAAAATCAATGTTGTGTTGAGGTCCTTGTTGTACTTGTTGATGTAATTTGTATCAGACTCAGTTGCCCCCCCTCTTGCATGCCACATGGGAATTAATACAAGGGTCACCACTCTCAGTAGTTCTGAGAGTACTGTGGAAACTAAGCACATTCAGCAGTCAGAAACATGGGCAATGTGAGGTGTTGAACATACTATTTTAGATTGTTTTTGCTACCTTCTTCCCTTTGTTTCATGAGCATCCTACACATTATGATATGGTTAGGGGATAGTGGGGATAGGACATGGGAATCCAGTACTACATTCCTAAACAGCCCTCAAGCTGTAGGAAAACATGGCATAGACCATGAAAGGGAGCCATACCACTAGAAGTTCTAAAGACTCACATTTAATATCCGCCATTGGCCCGGCTAGGTTCACTTTTACCCAGATACATTGCCAGTGCCAGGTGCTCATTTTCAGATGCCGGAGTTCGGCTTCGGTTAGGGTAAAGTGAGAAATTACCCACGTTCCAACTAACAGTTACTAACTTTCGTGCAAGGCAATCCATTCCTAACAAACATTCTAACTGGTTACTAACACGAATTCTAACACCGTATATACACACAATTTCTAACAGCCGTAGTATTACTAACAGTGAGAAATATAGTGAGAAATATGTTATATAACACGGTCATCACATACTTTCCCAATCGTCCTCAGATGGTTCGCGACCCTTCGGTTCCACCCCAACGTTTGCGGCGGGGGTTGCGAGGGCCATGGCACCTTTGAAGCCCGGCACTATTGCTGATCTGAAAGCATGCCGCGAAGAAATGGCGATGCAAAATCATCATCGTCAAACTCAAACCCCTTGAGTCACCAGTACCTGCAGGACCTTTGTGTCCACCCTCACGTCCCAATCATTGTCGATGTCCTCATCTCCCTTTGGGAGGGTCCCACTCCATACCCGGCCGAACCGAGATACCGTCGGGCTAGAAACACTGCCTGTTAGTTCTAGATTATACAATCACTACGTAAATAGACGTTCCACCCGGAATCACCGCGATGTGGGCGGCCTCAGCTGGTCATAGGGATAAGCGGCGATGTTAGTAACAGGCCATTTGAGCCCCCGACTTCGTTGTAGTTAGTAACAGTTACTAACACAGTTACTAACAGGCCTGTTAGGAAATCGGGCATTTCTCACTTTACCCTAGCTTCGGTAGCTGTCAATAATTCACAGATTCTGTGAGCAAAAGCCACGCAGCCGACGCAGTTACCGGTGATAATAGGAGACTCGAGTCAAAACCGGGATGTTCTGAAGGGGCCTCCCGGCTCGCAATACAAGGTAAGAGACGATATCCGAGGTTAGGACCGTCTGTGAACTGTTGACTGTCGTTACTTGGTGCGTGGCTGGTGATGACGGGTCAGGGTGGGGGCTTCTGCACCAAAAGGCCGGTCTCAATGGTCTCCCGACCGGTTTCCCGCTCTTTCATCACGTCTCTTGTGGGTTACACCGCATTCTACCGATTATTCCGGTCACTCCTTTGAACAACAACAACTGGTTGGTCTCGGTCCCTTTCCTGGACTACCAAACCTTTCTGGACCGAGGAATGACTGCTGTAAAATTCAGAAAAATCCTCATTATCGTCATTGCGGTTTCCGGTTCCGCCGGTTGCGCTATCATTCTTTTCTCCGTCTTCAGGTGTTTCCGCCACCCAAAGTCCTCCCACCCAGCCTCTGACACACCACAGGGAAAAGGAATTGATTCACCCTCACACCCCTTGCAACAGCCGTGTGGGACTCACCCAACTTGGGCGTCATGGGACTGATTAATCACGGAGACTGGAAAGGCCGGACAGAACGAGCGGCCGGTGGCAGTCTGGAGACCGCAATCTCGGGAGAACTGAGCATGCGGGCGTGATGTAACTCGTGGTTTTATACTAGTGGTTAGAGGCGACATCACGTTGCACAGAGTCAGGAGCTATGGAGTTACAGGTACAACGACGCGCTAACCCATGGCCACTCTACTTGACCAGATGTTTGCCATCGCTTTTTTCATCAAACATGTAATCCAAATTCAGATTTTGGCGTTCCGGAGGGGTCTGAGCGGCAGGGACTCAGTAAGAATAGGCAGGTAAGCAAATCGGACGGCACCTCATTTCCTGACGGACTGCGTCGCAATCCTCTCATCATCGCACTGGTTCGAGATATAAGCCAGGTTCCTCGTAAAGTCTTTGAATGCTCGATAAGGAAGGGTTCCGTGCACGGGCTTGTCCCGTCTCATCCTTGTCGTCGGATTCTTCCTCCTTTTCCTGCGGGTGAGGCATGGTGACCCGTCTGTGCCGGTGCCGCGGATGCCCTTATAAACACGAAGGAAGTGGCAGAGGTCCATAACCTCCTTTAACCGCGAGATCCAACCCAACGCTATCCAGTTCACGATAACTGGTAGTCATTCGTCGTGCTCCAGTCCGCGTTCAGCCACCTGGATGTTGTAAACTCCAAGCAGCATATACGATATTGAGTCCAATCACGTAGTGGTGACGGTGAATCCATGTGGGTTGTTTGTGACCACCGAGATTTTCTGCAGATTCTCCGCAAATGCAATGATCTGTTTTTCCTGCAAGGTGATGCTGCCGGATGGGCATTTCTTTCTTCTGATAGTTCATGCTTGATGGATGGATGAAGACTTGAAGGTGTGGTCGCGTCAGTGGATCGAGAAAATTGAAGAGAAGAGACCATAGTACCTTATCCTGGGGGGTTCTGTGTGACGTTTCGCCCGTTCTGACTGCAAAGCCTAGTTGGCTCGCCACGGCGACGAGGGCAACGAGCAGCGGAGTCGATACACGTTTGATGTCCAACTCAGGAGGGGTAGTCGTCTCCCTCGTCCTGCCCACCAAACCTGCTCTGCCATCCCCATCGGAACATCGGCCACGCACGTACGGCACAAGCCCCGAAAGAGGCGGTCCCCGACCCTCCCGGTCACCAGCAACGCCGGCCTCGCCATAAAGTTGTCCGAGCAGAACCGGTTCGTAGCAGCGTAGTCTCCTCGCCCTTGCATTTCCTACCAAGCATTGTACGTCTTGAGGGCCGCGAGGGCATCAGAGTGAAAATCGGAATGAGCTCAGGACTTCTTGACGACCATAGCTTCTCGTCTGAAGTGTACTTGTGACATGAACAAGTCTCGGCTGACAAGGATTGCGGCGAGGGTGAGCGCGTTATCGGGGGGCGTTTGGAGCACCAGTCGACTGGTCTGTGCCTCCACCGACAGTTTTATCAAGGCGTTCTCAAGCGAAGCCAAGTCTTCTGCTCACCTAGAATTCTGAACATCCCAAGGCCCTTCATCGCTGCTGCGACGCGTTCCACAGCTGGAGCCTCGATCGCCCCCGAGAGCACATCCTCAACGGATATCCCAGGGAATTTTAGCGCCTTCACGTCCATCACGATATTCGACGAGTCCACCCACCCCGTTTCCGCGGTCCGGATGTAACTCTAAGGCGCTCTTCTTGCTGATAATCCTGAGATACATCCCCGGTCCACGCCTTCCCGTACGTCCGACTTTTTTGTTCAGATTGGAAGCACCAACCCAGGCAGAAACACGTCATTTGGAATCGGGAGTATAATAGACAAACACACACACACACACGTCATTTGGAATCGAGCCCTTATTAATTATTCCTCGATCTTGGCCGTGTCGACTACACGCAAAACCTCCGGAATCGTTACAGAGACTTCGGTGATATCGGTCGCGGCGATTATTCGGAAGGAGATTCAAAAACGACTTGTTGTTCAGCCAAGTGCAGGAGATGAATGTTCCATTTGATTTAATCGCCAAAAATTATTCCAGTCCAATGTGGGGTTCGTAAGATACCGATGGACGCTTTGAATTCGTCCGATCCAGGAAGGTCAAGACGTGACCATCGTCAGGGCTTCTCAGAACTTGAACGGTGGTGAGGGAAACGAGGGGGGAGGATAGCTCTAACTCATCTCCCATGCCACACGTCCATCCTGGGTGGGTGCCAAAAGTCCGTTACCAGAGTGGCTTTTTGTGGAGGTTGTGATCAGACGGGGGGGGAACGTCTGGTGAGTTGTAAAGCAGCGGAACCGAGCTCGTTATGCACATTATAATTCGCGACGGGCTCTTGGGTGAGTGCCTCAGCGGAACCGGGTATTGGGGCGGGTTCGGGAAATTCGTCTAAGAAATGTTTATTGACCGGAAAGTCCAGGGACCTCGGCGACCTGAAAGGGTAGGCCCCGAATGTCTGGGAAATATTGTTGGAAGAGGGTGGGGTCGGTAGTGGCACTCATTAGAACGACCTTCCCTTGGCTCCCCGATCAGCGAGGAGTCGTTCAGAACTACGAGTCGCAGGTCTATGTTGAGATCCCGTTCGTGTACCTCGTCAACCACAATACGTGTTGCATCGTCCAAGGAGCGTTCTTTCTCTCGAGGAAGATACCTGTCGTGCAGAACGCGATGGACCCTCGTTCCTCCGGCAGTTGGCTTCGAACCGGACCTGGTATCCAATCAAAGAACAAAGTCTCTCCCCTCTCTCCTGGGCCACTCGTTGAGCGACACCGGTTGCGGCGGGACGACAAGGCTGGGTACAGATAATATTACAGTTGGATCCTTCTCCCCGGTTGATACAGTTGTCCGAAATTGGCTAAGGGATCCGTGTGGTTTCTCCAGATCAAGTGGTAGCCATCCATATGGTCACACCGTTGTCTCGGGTGTGGTCCAGCAGCTCCTAAGTTCGAATAGTACTACTAGGGAGAGCGGTGCGATCTGTTGCGCGTGTATCCCGTAGCGGAGTCTGCTAAGTACTTATCCCTCGTTTCGAACGGTGCGGGTTCTCGTCGACGGCATAAAGGTGGCTGGGCACCAGGGGGGCCACGCGAAGTGAAGGGAAGGTCGTAACTTGAAGACGTGCTCTGCCTCATGCCCATCCACAGCTCGTAAATTTCATCCTCTAAGGACTCGCTCATCGCGTAGTGGACGGAGGTATCATGCCGAGATCTCATCCTGCCTTTGCTGCCTCAATGATGCATTGTTTCACCATACTGAAGACGTACGCGTGCGCATCACGGCCCACTATTCCATCCCGAAACACCCCAAGAAGGGGTCCAAGTACGAAGAGCAAGTCCGTGACTCCCCGGCCGATGTACACGGAATGTCGTACCATAGTTGCAGAGATTTCGTAAATCGTCCACGAATCACTCACTCGCTGGCACAAGTTCCTGCACGTCTGTCTTTTTGCGGAAGGGAGGAGGGGATTACGGGCTCGGAGGGTGCATGTTAGTTACACAGAGTTACATTGTGAGACGGAAGAGCCGAAGTCAGATTCCGATCGCTGGTCGGTTCAAGGCGCCACCGTTTCGCTCGTCTGGTCGACTCCTCCACGCGTACCACAGGCGCGTAATTCTCAAGCGGGGGATATCTCGTGGTCGCCGATTTTCTGGATAAGATGGTGGACTTTTCGCGTCTCGGGCTCGGATAGTTGGAGAACGCTTTTTGGGGATGGGTTGGGTGGGGACGCCGGTTCGTGGTCGAATCGATAACTCTCCGATACTTCCGATCTGCTTTTCACCTCGCACAATTTGACTTCTTTATCGACGTCTCCCGTCAACCGATAGAGCGTCAAGCAAAATGTTGACGAGAGCTTCGGCCGCAACCGCACCCACTGGCGAGCGTACTAGGCAGGATGGCCTTAACCCAACGAAGTTTCTCAGGCTTCAAGATATTCCCCGCGTCATAAGTCTTTCCCCTAGATTCGACACTTCCCTTCTCTTCGCCCCCAGCGAGCAAAAGACGTCGATGGCGACGGGGTCATTGTATGCATGTCGACGGCAACGACGGACACAAGCACGGCGAGTATGCTCAGAGGTATGAGAGGAAGCTGTCGCTGTCGATGCGAGAATCTCGAGCTTAAACAAGGGGTCCGGGATGTTGAAGTTGGGGTGGGTCGAAGGACAGGGATTGGGAGTCGGTGGCAATGGTGAGCTTCGGAGTACCTCGTTTGAATAACAGGAATTCTCATAGCTGAATCACAGGACGTGTTGATCCAACCCCGTTCCATGTAAAACAAGATACGACCGGCCTCGGGAAGTACGGGCAGGATGTACGGATGATTGAGACTACAGTCTCACAACGCCGGGAGCTGGCTTTTAAACGGTTTCTCAAGGAGAACGAAGACCGACGTGTCAAAAGAGAGGTTCGTCTTCATGGATTGCTGGCTAACTCGGTTGCTTACGACGTGACAGGACAATGTCACTCGTCGAGCGTATATTCAATCCGAGGTCACGGAAACCCTTCGACCTTTCTATTGCACGGTGTGCGACAAACAGTTCCAGAACGTTGCTCAGTACAACGAACATTGCAACTCCTACGCCCACCATCGTAAGATCCGATTCAAGGAGATGCAGTCGAGCGAGCGGACCAAGGCGAATTCCCAAGAGGCAATCGAGAAGCGGGGGGAGAAGGAGCGGAAGAGAGAGGAGAAAGAGTTGCGGAAGCCTGCTGGGGTGAAACTCAGCACCGTCATCCCAGTTGTTGGCACGATAAACACCACCAAGAACCCTGCTGTTGCAGCGGCCGCCGGGTATCTCAGCGGGCGCGTCGTGGGAGGATACGAGTTCCTCGCGCTGGGATATCGCGCTGGGGACAAAATCCGCCTCTTCGGTGTGACGGCCATTCGACCATTATTTCCATGAGAGCGCGAGCACGGGAGGCCCGCCAAACTAATTGGCACACGATACGATTGGCCATGAAACAGGATTTTCTCGAGGCACCTACACCGCACGTACCTTGGCAGGACTTCATAAGGTGAGCTCTGTCACCCGAGGGTCAAACCCAGGAGCCCATAAATTTGGAACCATCTAATAACTTCTCTCTCATCCCTTCCACGACTAGATCGGGTTGATGTCACGAGACAATCAAGGGCAGGTCCCCTTTGCCTGTGCTCTCTATCAGCGCGCCAACGGGGCTTGCCGCGGGA
>Ga0307515_10014005_pt1 | contig 14924 bp, 3 predicted proteins | sample 17_EM_MG_FD_194513 | JGI IMG/M metagenome (GOLD analysis project Ga0307515, IMG submission 194513) | Populus trichocarpa ectomycorrhiza microbial communities from riparian zone in the Pacific Northwest, United States - 17_EM | ecosystem: Host-associated > Plants > Roots > Unclassified | place... | reverse complement strand
TGCACCAGACGCGTAAGCGAGTGGTTGGTGCACCGAACGCGTAAACGCGTACCTGGCGTACCGAACGCGTAGGCACGCGGTTGGTACGATAGGTGCTGTAATTATATACTGGCGGTACTTGAAAAATAAAACCACTTGTGTATAGCCTCTGTAATTGCTTTAATAGAACCATAAAACATAAAAGAAAATATATAGGAAATCTCCCCTGAGGTGCCGTCTAGGCTGCCTTCTAAACGGTGCCCCAAGCTGGCTATAAGTTCTGCTTACGGTCCGTAGAATAAACCGTACGGCCTTTTGACGGGCAGTAGACGAGCTATAAGTTAGATTGTAAGGGCCGCCAAGGCGCTAGTGCTAAGCGAGCTAATGGCGATTTTCCATCCCGGGGATGGAAAATCGTAATTAGTTAATTCGACTACCCTATAAAATTCGGCGGGTTACGTAAGTCCACTAAGTTCCACCGTAGCTTTCCACCGTTTTCTACCTGTACCGTATAACGAGCCGTACGGCCTTCTAACGGGCCATAGACGTACCGTAGGTGCTCCGTTAGTCCCGTTTTACCTATTCTATAACTTCTAGGTTAAGCTTATTCGTGTTAATTAGGGTTTTAAGAGCTTAATACGGCTTTACCTTAGTTATAGCGTCTACTAGGTTATCTCTACTGCTAATCCATTTAACCTTTGTAATCTCGCGCCGTTTATAGGCCTAATGTAAGTATATAAGGTCGACTATAAGCCTCTTCTCTTATATTGTACCTAGTTTGACTAGGTAGTTATAGAGGGACTTTAAATTGGTATATAGAACTAGGGGTAACTGCTCTAGTTATAGAATTTTTTAGACCGTTAATTTAATTGCGGCTGCTATATTAAAGCCATAGGCTAGTATATATAGCTTAGAAGCTAGTACACTACGGGTTACTTGTTTGCACTTAATTGAAGACTAGTATAGTATATTTGCGTCCTAATTATGGTTTATAAGTATAATTATAAAGCTAATTTGTAATAATAGGTCTTTATTATTAGCAAAGGAGGCGTCTATAAATGCCATTATACTAAGGGAATTTAGGTCTAGTGGTATAAAAGTAAGTCCTCTTATTGCGTTGTTAATTTGCTATTAAATACGCTTATTAAGCTACTTAATATTTTCTTCTTATAGATCTACTGCCTAGGCCGTAAAGGATAAGTTGTAGGCAGATTTGGGTTAGCAGACTATGGCTATATAGGCGCCTCTTGCACGCTGTATAGCGTATTAGTCCTTTATATTTACGGTCTTACGGGTCTCTCTATGGGAACTAGTAAGGTCCGTAGGCTTTGCTATAACGGGCTTTAGGTTTTAGGCTTGGCGTTCCTAAGTTAGCTTAATTAGGTTGCCCTTTTATATAATTAGGCCTCTATTAAACTTAATTAAATTCTACTTAGTTAACTGCTCTTATAGCTTTGCTAAGAACTTAGCCTTTTATAGTTTAGTTTTTTTAGCGTCTATAAAGGTCTAGTCTGTTAGGAATAGGGTATTATCTATTTAGAGTCTAACAATACTAAGGCCGTTTAATAGGCTATATAGGAGGTAGGGGTTATAGGTTAATTGTTCTATTTTAAGTTTACTAACGTGGTGCTGGTGGTATATCTTAAACTAATAGTTTCTAGCTTCTGGTACTCTATATAGAGGTTTTATAACTTATAGGATTGTTCCTAGTTGTAGGTTAAGCTCGGGGGGTGGCCGTATAAAGATGTCCCTACTTAGGTAGGTATTAGACTATATATAGGCTTACGAGATGTCCTATAGGTAAAGAGCTACGGGTTTACTTTGCTATAGTTTAGGCGTAAGTGCAAGTATAATCCATTGGCTGACTTATTAAATTATAGGCGATTGCGTAAGGACTAAGCCCTTCCTTTAGTTGTTATAGGCTTATATAACAAGCCTTAATTTTTTAAAAGCTTTATTAGTACCTAGGTGCTTAATTTCATTAACAAAGTATGAGTTAAATATACGGACGCCTTACGGAACGTCTTTCTCCATTATAATCACAAAAACACCCTTTTTAAGTAGTCCGTTAATCTTTTTACATTATAAGTCCGTAAAGGGGGTTTCCTATACTAGAACTAATATATCCATAGGCGGAGATTGCCTTGCGGATATTCCTACGGAGGTTAGGTAAGTCTCTATTATAGTATTCTTAGTTATAGGGTGCTTTCGGGGGCGTCCTTAACCGCGCTTTATGGTAGGTTTAGTAGGTTTAGTAGGTTTTTAGAGGACTTCTAGGGTAGACAAGGGTGCTTTTAGCTTATCTAATTCGGCGGTCGCTTTTAGTTTATCTAATTCGGCGGTTACCCCCAGTTTATCTAGCTCAGTAGTTACTTCTAGTTTGTTTAGCTCAACATTATAGGTGTCTTCGGGCTAAAAGTAGGGTTTTACGGACGTGCTCCTAAAGCTAGTCGGGCCGCTAGGAAGTTATATACAGCACATCTCATTTTCTACAGCTAGTAAACGGTAGGGTCCGGTCTACTTACCGCTTTTACGCTATATAAGGACTTTAGAGTTAAGTGGGAGGTTGTATACTAGGGTTGTATTAGGTCCGTTGCGGTAGTATAAGGCGTTATTAACAGCTTATTTGGCCCGTAGCTTAACTATCTCAGCTATCGCCTTTTATATTACAGCTACTTATTCCATAATAGACGGGGTAGGAGGATCTAGATTACTTATCCTTAGGTAGGCTCCGTAGACTAAAAGGGTAGGTACTAGTCCATCTAGGTTAGTAGTGTTATTAACGGCTTTTACGGCCATCTATAGAGCCAGTTCCTTTTAGATATTTTTACACTTATCCGTAATAATCTAGTAAGCTCTTTATAGGGCTAAGTAAGCTCGCTTAACAAGCCCAACGGACTAATACGCCTTAACTAAAACGGCTTTTATTAATATAGCTATGGCCGTAGCATACTGCTAGAATTCCTTGCTAATAAAGTTCCTACTGGCGTCATAGGTGATATACTTAGGAGGTCTAACGTACGTGTTAATCCAGCAGGTCCGTAAAATATCCCAAGTGTGCTTTATAGATATATTTTATAACTAATAGGCGGCTTAATAGCGTGTTACCTTATCAATTATCTATAATACTAGGCTGCCGTTAATATATATAATGTCTACGTATACTAAATGGTTAAAGTTAAGATCCTTATAAAGGGTGAACTTAAATCGGCCTAGGGAACGTCCGTATTTCTAGCAGTAGGAGCAGTATTTAGTTAGGTGGTTAATTGCCTTCTTATTAACGTCGTTATGTCTAGAACGTTTAAGGACTCTATATAGCTTTTCAGCTAATAGGTGGCTAAAACGGCGGTATAGGCGGTGGATTTCCGTACTGCTAAGGTAGCACGGGTTATAGTCGAAAGATTCCTAAATGTAGGTCTATAAAGTCTCTCCCTATATAAGGAACGGGTGTCTAAATTGTCGTATAATTAGTAGGGTAATATACTTGCTTCCTAGGGCAGTTATAGGGCTAATTAGGGTGTCCGTAACGTTATTGTAGTATACCTATAACCTATCTATATCTGCAAGGCAGAGTAGGAAAGGGGTGTCCGCCTTTACTACGTGGAAGTTAACTAGGCTAATTAGAGTCTTAACTACTACTAATCCGATTAATATAGTTAAGCTAATGCCGAATTAGACGGTTACGGCCCTAGTTTACGTAATATTAATGTCCGTATTATTATTTATGGTGGTCCTATATATAAGGTATTGTCCGTAGCCTATGGTAGACTTCTTAGAGGTACCTATATTGATTATAACACCGTAGAATTCCTTAGGGGTATAGCGTTTTATAGTAATATATGTAAATAGGTCCTGCTTATAATCTATAATGTTTATAACGGGGGTGCTTACGGAATAGTTTTTAGGTGTAACTAAGTGTATAAAGGAATGGTCGGCTAATACGGTCGTGATATTAAAGGCTTAGCTATCTATAAAAGGTCCGAAAGTAGTTAGGAATATCTCTAAGGTCTCTTATTTCTAAGCGTTTAAGTTAAAGTTAATTATAAGGGCTTCTATTAACTTATTAGGGGGCTCTTCTACTTCCTCTCCTTTGTATTCTAAAATAAACTGGCTAATATAGCTATTAAGTCTCTTCCTGGACTTATTACGTTCTTCCTAGGTATACCTTATAGACTAATATCCTTCCTTACCGTATACAAAGCACTTCTGGCTGGTTTGTCTGTGGGGGTATATTTTCGTACAGGGGTTGCTGTGGGGGTTATAGGTAGGACTTGGTCGGTATGGGTGCTACTAGTGGTAGCGGCGGTCCGTAAAGTAGACGTCTAAGTCTATTTGCGGATATTGAATATCCGTAACGAAGGCTTAAGTGCTACCTGGTGGGTTTAAGACTTCGTACGTTATAATAGAGGAGCGTAGATTATTAATAAGGCTAGCTAAGGTATCTATAGGCTTATAGCAGGCGTACTTATAGGGCTCTACTTCCTAGCAGGCCATAATAAGTTTATTATGCAGGAAGTCGTCTATTTAAAGCTTAGTGTTAAGGCCGTGTTATTGGTGCCGGAGGTCTTTAATAAGAATTTGCAGGTACTCTATAGTCGATTTTTTAGTGTTCTTGTCGATTACGGTCCGTAGCTTAGTCGCATTCTATTAGGTAAGGATATTACGCTTATATTCCAGTCCTTTAAAGTAGTTACGGGTAGCTTTATATAGCTTATTAAAGGGAACACTAAGGGGGTTACTCTTAAGGTTAGTATAGTAGTAGTTAAGTGCTAGGCCGCGCAGCATAGTAGAGTAGGCTTGGCTAAACTCCTGTTTAGGAATATCGGCCTTCTGACAGAGGTCCGTAAAGATAGTCAGTTTAAAGTTAAAGTTGTCATTTTCACCGCTATACTTAGATTCGTCGGTGTAGAGCTTAGCTAGGTTGGCTAGCTCCTTACTATAGGTCTTTACTTAGGTGCGTTGCGGATCTATAACTTATGGATCTATGGCTTGCGGATATGTGGCTTATGGATATATGGTTTACGGATATATGGCTTGCGGATCTATAACTTAGGCAGGTTGCGGATCTGTAGCTTTGTTAACGGAAGGGTTTTAGTCCGTATTTTGGTTTACGGGGGTATTACGGTCCGTAACTTGGGTACTAGGTATGCTTTAGCCCGTAAGATTAATTCCAAAATCGCTTAGGTTTATAGGACGAATTTAGTTAAGTAGGTTAGGTATAAGGCTAGCGATGCTATTAAGTTTAGGAGAAGCAGAGAGATTATTTATGGCTTTAACCTGGTCTAGGATTTTCTCTTTAGTCTATTCCGTTTAGTCCTCCTCCTATATTATATTATATAAGGACCGTACAACAGTAACTTATTTATCCTTTTTAACCCATACACCTTAGTAACGTAAAAGGGTTCGTAGGTTACGGATAGCAGTAGGGTTATAAGCCTTAAGAATAGCTTCCGTAAAGTCCGCAAAGTCTTCCTTATATTGCTCCTATAGGTCGTTGTTTAGAAGCTTATAGTGTCCGTATTTAAGGATTTTAAAATTAATATAGTCGTTAACGTCGTTTGTAGACGTAAGGTCGACTCCTTAGCTCCACTTCTTTTGACCTTTACTGATTTGCTTGCTTATATCTACTATATTATATAGCGTTATATGTCTATATAAGCTGTGGCGGGTCATAGTAGCTTATAGCGGGTGGAGGAGGTCTTGTAACGGTCTATAAAATCAATTAGCGGGTCCGTAATAGTTTAAGGGGTCTTATAGTGGTCCGTAAAGGCGATTAACGGGTCCGTAACGGTTTGTAGAAGGGTAGGGGGTTTCCGTAAGGTCCGAAGAGGTTTGGGGTTTAAGGGGGTTAAGGATAGGGGGTTCCGTAAAGGTCTGTATTCACGTTTATAACTTCCGGCAAACCGTACTAAGACTTAAATAAGTATACAGAGTTAGTAATAGTCCGTAATCCCCAACTTCCAACCTTTTAGTAGGTCGTACTAGGAGTCTAAACGGGTAGTCGCTGTCGAGTATCGCTTGGTGGGAGGTGTTAAGTAATTGCTAATCTGTGCGCGCTTACTGATTAGTGATCGTACTAACTTAATAACACGAGTGAGTTATATCCCGGGGCACGAAATACATATAGTATTGTATACTCTTTGGGATGGTAGTAACTGTTAATTGTATGAAGCAGACTACGTGGTCTATATACTGATGCGTCCTCCCCCTAATTAGTTAGTGCTTTATAAGTGCACTAGACGCGTAAGCGAGTGGTTGGTGCACTGAACGCGTAAACACGTACCTGGCGTACCGAACGCGTAGGCACGCGGTTGGTACGATAGGTGCTGTAATTATACACTAATTATTACGGATTTTACATTTAGCGAGTATAATATCCTTATATTACCGTTTCCCTATTTAAATTGCTTTTATTATATTTACTATCTAGGGGTTGTTCTTATATTTGTGTTCTATTAATTTATTAATTTTTATATCCCACTTATCAATTTCTAATTTATTTCTGTTAAGCTTCGCATTTAGAAATATAGGGCGTAGTTTCTTAAAGCGTTTAGGGGGTAGTAGAATTTGTAATTAATTGGTATTATGGACCTTATATCGGCAGTAGTAGAACTACTAAGAAGAGATATAAACGGACTAGTAGTAGAAGTACGGGAGGTGCTAGAACTAGTCGAGCTATGGGATAAGGGGTAGCCGAGTTATATAATAGGTCACGAGGCAAGATCTGTTAATTTATAAGATCTATAGAATCTGCTTATATACCTTACGTACCTTATATACCTTATATACTTAAGCATTTCCTAGGCGCAGTATTGTGTATTTAAAGGACTATAGTCCCTACCTAGATAGTTCTCCTCTTTGTAGTAAATCTTAGAATATAATTAGAGTTAATCTATTAGGCAACTACTCCACCAGTTATTATTACGTTGTTAACTTCCTATTTACCTATATACCCAGCCTATTAATAAGTCTACCGTAGTTCTTGCTATAAGGCTTTGTTATATATTTACTATTAAGGTTATAGTATTAATAAAGATAAATAATATATCACTAAAAGTAGTAGCTACAACGCCGTTAACGGCAGCAACTATATTGGGATTAGATAACGACACTAGTATAATAGATACTAACTCTTAGCTAGTTACCATTAGACAGCTATAGGAAATAGTTAATTAATTAATAAATAATAATAGGATACTTAAAGAAAGGATTAATGGAATTGGAGCAGCTAAGGTTAAGTTACCCTTAATTAAGCGATTTTTAGGGGAGAAGTTAAAGCTTAAGGGATTCCTTATATAAATGCACTTTAAGGTTATATAAGAAGGGGTAAAGCTAGAAATGCCTATAGATTAAGTTACTTATATAGGATTATTCTTAACGGGAAGGGCACTTAAGTAGTTTAAACCTTACCTTATAGAGGTATAGGAGCACGGCATAATAACTACTAACTAGGAGGTATAATATATATTCTTAACTTAGAGCGGGTTTATAGAATAATTAATATAAATATTTAGAGACCTGGAAGTAACTACTACGGTAAAAAAAAAGCTTTAAAACCTAGCATAAAGGACTTTAGCAATTAAATACACGATATAGTTTTAAATATTAGCAATATAGGTCGAATGGAATAATAAAGCGCTTATAGTATAGTATAAGCAAGGACTAAAGGTAAAAGTCTAGGACGTAATTATTCTAATAGAAAATGCGGATACTCTTTAAGATTTAATTAATTAAGCAATTAAGATTAATAATAGGATCTATTAAAGAGAGCATATTAAAAAGGGTTAAGATAGAGTTCTATAGTCGTATAAGGCGTAAAATATATAACGGCAAAGTTAAAATTAGAAACTATAGTATAGCGCAGAGCTAATAGACCTAAGTAGTACTAAAGAAAATAACAAATAGAGTAAACGACTATAGAAACCTAGAGGATAAGGATTAAGCAATTAAAGGTTTAAGGAGCAAAGGCTAAACTAGGGATCTTAGTAATAGAAGACGTTTAGGCGGACTCTATAGTAAGAAAAATAGTTTAAAGAGGGAGCTTATATAAATTGCGGAAAATAGGGTTATTTTATTAGAGACTATAGAAGTAGTTAGAATTACTATATAGTAAAAGGAACAAGACTAGTAGACGATATATATATATAGAGGGATAATAATATACTATAAGGAACAAAAGAATGTTTAATTAAAAGTTTTGCGTTTTGTTATAATAATACATACCAAATTTATAAGGACGCTAAGTATAGTATAAGCTACTAGCTATAGAAGCTAAAATTAGCAAAGTTTAAAGGAACTAACAAACTATCTTGCAGATTAGACATTAAGGACGTTAAATTTAATATAGGTAAAATATTTAGTAATAATAAGGTAATAAAGGCAGCTTATTGGGAGTATATAGACCTTAAAGAAGTTATAAAATAGGTAGAGGATAATTCCACTATAGAATAGGGAACATTAGTAGGGATTAAGACCCTACTAGATACGATATTTATCGCTTCGCAAGACGTAAGAGAAGTAGGATAATAAACTACTTTAGTACTTAATAAAGGTAAAAAGCCACAGGCTTAAGATTCTTAAGAGGAGATAAGAGACGCTTAAGATTTCTAAGATGGGATAAGATAAGCTTAAGAACCTATAACGGATAATAACTAATGGAGTAGAGTAACGGCTTAGTTTAGTAATATACGAATAAGCTTAGGACGAAGTTTCCTAAAGGTATAAGATTCTTAAGATAGGATAAGTAATATTTAAGATTTTTAAGATAAGATAAGAATACTATAGAAGCTTAGTTAGACTAAGGCTGGAGCTAAGCTTAAAAAGAAAGCAAGCTTAAGATTAAGAATCTTATAGAACTAAGATTTTAGCAATAAAATAAGGACTATTAAAGAAATTGCGAGTAAGGCTTAGCAATAGGATTAAAACACTAATACCACGATTAAGAAGCAAGAAGACCTTAAGAATCTATTTATAAGGCAAAAAGCAAAAGAAACTAAAAAGGAATTTAGACGGAAAATCCTTATATAGTAAGAATAGAAACTAGACCTAAGATCTAGTATACTAGGTTATATAAGGGATAGAGCACCTATATAAAGAATTACTAATAGGCCTAGAGTAGGTATACTAAGAGCTAAGTAGCTTACTAAACTAGAAGATAAAGAGGATTTAAGAATCCCTATTAGGTTTAAAGAACGATATATAAAGGGCTATTATAATATAGTAGTAAGAAGATACTTTCTTACGGATAAGTTGTATATACTTTAGCAGCTATACTAAAAGTAGTATAGGTAGAGATATAATAATAAGTAGGAAGATTTTTATATATAGTTAGATAAGCGAGTTATTTAGGACCACCCTATTACGGAAAAGGCCATAAGTTATATTAAAGGAGCCTTAATTATAATATTAGAAGTCAATGCCACCTCATGTACGGTCCCACCTTATGCACGGTTTTCCTCACCAAAAAATGCCAAAATACACATTTTTATATAACCTATAACTTAATAACTTTTCAATAGAATTCTGTAAAAATTTAAATATAGTTTATTAAATACTAAGACTATAACTTTACATAAAATTAATAATTTAAAATTAATAAATATATATTTAAAATTAAATTAAAAAAGTACTATTTTAATAAACTTAAAAATTAATAAAAATTAAATTAATATAGCTACTATATAGCTATACAGTATATATATATATAAAATATATATAAATAATGGTTTTAAATAAAATATTAAGTTAATTAATTATATTATTAAATAAATTATACTAGTATTTAATAAATTTTGTATTTATATATTTATATTGTAAATAAAGTTTTAATATAATAAATTAAAGTTATAAAATACTGTACTATAACTAAAATTAAGTATGTAAAATATAATTAAGTCTATTATTGTATTTAATATAGTATTTTAAAAAATTTGGCATATATAAAAGTAAGTTTTTTATTTTATAATATTAATTTTATAATTTTGTAATTTTTTATTATATAAAAGGTTTTATTTACTATATAATAAGCTATATTTAAATTTTTATATTAATAGCTATTATAATGGTTAAGCTATAAGTATTTAAAAATGATGGTTTTTGGTGCCGTGCACGAGGTGGGACCGTGCACGAGATGGCATTGACTTCTAAGAGATCTAGAGGAATAATTAGAGGACTAGAGAAGTGAGAGACATATCTTAGTATCTATAAATAAAGTTATAACGTTTAGATTAATATAATAGAGGTTTAAATTTAAAAATAAAGATAAGCTAAGAGTTAACCTAAAGCACCTAGTATATTATACGCTATTATAGATTATATACGTAAATAATATATATAAAATATATAAAAATCTAAAAGAAAAGAATTGGAAATACCCTATAAGGATATATTAGGCACTAGATAAGCGATAGTATAGAAATGCTAAATATATATATAGATGGTATCTAATAGAAGTTTAGGAGTTAGGAGACTTAATACTTTAATTAGGAAGATTCCTTATAAAAGAGTGCTTAGATGGATAATAGTAGCGGGAATGCCTAGAGAATATATATTTATAGTATATAGAGGATAAAAAGCGAACTAGGTATTAGCTAAAAAGCAAGCTAAGTGCAATAGGATTAAGCAGCTAACAGTTAGGAAAAGTGGAGGCCTATAAAACTAAAGGAAGCTAGTAGTAGAGCCTTAGACCCTTAAAGGAATTTAAGGACAACACCTAAATTTATAAGTTAACTAGTAAGATTAGCAGTTTAAAGTACTAATAGATAGTAGAGCAATAAGGAACTATATTTTATTAATAGCAGTTAAAAAAAAATAGGATTACCTTATAGGCAGAAAGAATAATCTTACCTATTAGTTATAATTTTAGGAGATCTAATAGCCTATAAAGGAGGCATTATTAATCTTAAAATAGGACCTATTTAGATAACTATTAAAGGAAGATAAATTAAGATGTCTTTTAATATCCTATTATTAGGACGGGATAAGGCAGTATTAGAAATGCCTTAGTTATAGAAATATAACCTAAAGATCGATTAAATTATAGGATAGGTTAATATTAGAGATACTTAACGCTATAAGATATAATAACAGACTAAGTTAGTATAGTACTAAGTTAGAGCAATATATAAGAGACTAAGCGAGGCTTAAGTTATATACTAAAGAGATACTATAAATACGGTAAGAAATTATAAAGCCTAAAAAGTAAAAAGTTAGTAGATTATATAGTATAGGACTATAAAATAGAGTTAGAACTAGGAATAAGTCTAATATAATGGAACCTTATAGCAAGAACTACAATGGGCTCGTTAATGGGCTAGGTGTATAGGTAATGCAAATTAAAGTCAACAACGTAATAATAACTAGTGGAGTAGTTGCTTAACAGATTAACTCTAATTATATTCTAAGAATTACTATAAGGAAGGAACTATCTAGGTAGGGACTAAGGGTCCTTAAATACACAACTATACTTCTATAAAATCCTTCTTATATATAATATACGTATTATATATAAGGTACGTAAGTTCCTTCCGTTTCTTTTATTTAATATATAGCATATTATATAACCTTAGTTACTATCCCTTATTATATAGCTCTACTAGCTCTATCCTAGACTATGCCTAAATTAACTAACTAGCTTCTTCCGACTCCTCTCTAAGTAGTTGTAGTATTGTACTTAAAGCGTCCGTAACACCATTTCCCTCCTCTCCATCTTTGTCCTTAAAGATTTAAAATATCTCTAAGTTATTTACTAGAGGTATGATATCCGTCTAATTAATTTAGTTAATATTATTGCTTATTATACCTAAAGCAATTTCTTTCTTATACGCCTAACGTCGTGCTTATACTATTACTGCAATATTATCTCTTAGTAAGATTATACCGTCTCTATATTCTTACTGTTTAAAAGAGGGGTTGGTTTGTATTACGTTGGTAAACCTATCTTTATAACAACCGTCTTCTTACTTAAAGTGTACTAAAGCGAATATTTATTCGTCCTATAACGTTCGCTTTACCTCTAATGCTAAGTATACGCGTCCTATTACTCTTAATAGTCGTCTAGTTCCTTAATTAATTTGTCTTAGGGTCTTATATTTAATCTACTACTACGCGGCTAAATAGTAAACTGTCTTAAGCCCTTGCTAAATTAGAATATTCTTAGGATGCGGAATAGAAGGCCCTAGATACTCGCATCGCGGCGTTTACTTATTTGCTCCGTCTTAAGAAGGTTTATAAGAAGGTTTATTTTAAGGAGTGGAAACTTATAGAATAGGGTTTATAGGAACTTAGTAATAAAAAAATGGATTCTCTTCTAACCAAGAGGGAAATAAATCTAAGTAGCTCGGCAACTGCTCCTCCTAGGTCCCTCTTAGGTAACTCGTTTTTTAGTAATCCTTTTTTGTTAATACTACCTAACCTAATCTCCTCCAATACTCCTATACCTTTCCTATAGCATTCTTTAAATTCTTTAGTAGCTCCTAGGTAGTCTTAGTATAGCCTATCCACTTAACCTCGTACTATATTTTATCGTTAATATCCTTATAACTAACGATCTTTAAAACTTGCTATTTATCTTCCTTTTATCCTCTATACGTGTCCGCCTTATAAATTAGTGGCTTAATATTCCTGTGTGCTAGCTTTAGCATTACGATGTGCTGTATAGGGTAGATCTTTATTTTGGCTGGTAGGTTTAACTTAAATATAACTAGTAAAATCCTTTATATAACTTCGAAAGATCCTAGTCTAATATAGTCTAACTTCTTACTTAGTCGTCAACTCTTAAAATTTTTATATAGTAGCTATACTTTATCTCCCTCCTTAAAATCTGGTCCCTTAGATATCTTAGCATTATAGTACTTTTTTATTCTCTCTTGTACCTTCTTTACTAATTCTATAAGGTCTGTATAAAGATTTATTAGTATCTTTATTTTTTCTTTAGCCGTACTACTAATTTTCTTCGCTTAACGTAGTAATAACGATATTCTTGGCTTGTATCCGTAATTTGCCTTAAATAGTAATATGCCTATTTCTTTTTAAGGTGTTATATTATATGCAAACTATATAACTAGTAATAATGATACCCAATTATTTTATACGTAATTAATATAGTGCCTTAGATACTACTCTAGTGTCTAATTTAGTCTTTCTGTTTAACTGTCTGTCTGTAGATAATATGCGGTAGAAGTTACTGCTTTAACTCCTTGTTCCGCTAAGAATACCTCCTAAAATACTGCTATAAATCTTAGATCTCTATCTAATATAATCTTACTTAGTGCTCTATGTCTTATAAACACTTTTTTAATATAGATTTTAGCAATATCTTCTGCTAATATCTCTTCTGTGTATACTATAAAGTATCCCTACTTTATAAGCTTGTCTATTATTACTAAGATCGCGTTATAATCTTGTCTAGTAATAGGGTCTTTTAACTTTAGTAACTTAATAATAAAGTCCTATAATATGACCTTCTATAGTTTTTCGGGTATTTTAATAGGTTGTAGCCCTCTATATAGCTTATACCTTATTAGTTTATTCCTTTAGCAATCTGGATATTCCTTTATAACCTTTCGCGCTAAGCCCTAGATTCCGTTAATAATGTACTCCTCTTAGAGTCTTTCTACTAAACCCGTGGCTCTATTATGTCCTTAAGTCATTCCTTTATAGAATTCTTCCATAAATTGCTCTGCTATGCTCTTTAGGATATACATCGCTTCTTAATTCTTATATATATCCATCTATGGATCTTCTAGTTGTGCTTTTAGAATTCTTTATACCTAAAAGCTTTCCGGTAACTTATAAACTCTATCTAGTTCTTCCTAAGTTGCTGTGATTTTTGGATAATTATACCTAATTAATCCGTCTATATCTTTTCGCAGTAAAGCCCCTAATGGCTTTTTATTATTTTATAGTTTAGCCTTATAACTTAGAGCGTCTGCTCTTGTGTTATCTATACCCTTAGTATACTAAATCTTAAAATAGTATTCTGTAAGTATCTCTGCCTATTTAACCTGTCTTTAATTAAGTTCCTTTGTTATTAGGAATCCTATTAGGTTTTTATAATCCGTCTTAATTATAAATAGTTTCTCTATGCCTTATAAGAGTGCTCTCTATTTCTTTAATGCTGTAACTATACCTAACAACTCCTTGTTGTAAATGTCATAGTTTAACTCTAGTAATATTATTTTTCGACTATAGTATATTACTGGGTGCTATCTATTTTAATGCCTTTATATAAAGTATGCCCCTAGTGTATAGTCTAATATATCTGTCTCTATATCCGTCTCTAGTTCTAGTTAATAGATCTTAAGAACTGGTTCCTAGGTAAATAACTCCTTAACTTTCTTAAAGAGTTTCTACTGTTCCTTTCCTTATGCCCATAGTTCTTCCTTCTTTATTAACCGCGTAAATGGTTTAATATCCTTTAACTACTACGCTATAAACTATCTGCAGTAATTGTAAAACCCTAGAAACAATCTTAACTGCGTAATATTCTCTAGTTCCTACTAATTTACTATGGCTTTAATCTTTTTTAGATCTATGCTAAGTTGGCCTAGTTCTATAATAAATCTAATAAAATCGGTCTTTTTAGTAAAGAACTTGTATTTCTTAATTGCTACTAGCATCTGTTCTTCTTGTAGTCTTTTTAAGACCTATTTAACGTGTTCCCCGTGTTCTTCCTTAGTTATTAAGTAGATAATAATATTGTTAAGGTATACCATAATAAATTTATCTAAGTGTTCTTTTAATATATTGTTAATACGCTTCTGGAACGTTACTGGTGCGTTTATAAGCCTAAATTATATAACTAATAGTTTATATAGTCCTTCCTTCGACCTAAAGGCTGCCTTTTATTTGTTGCCTTCCTTAATTCTAATCTAATAGTACGCCTATCTCAGATCTATCTTTATAAAGATTTGTGCGTTGCCTATCTTATTTTAGATTTTGCTAAT
>Ga0307515_10014004_pt1 | contig 14924 bp, 10 predicted proteins | sample 17_EM_MG_FD_194513 | JGI IMG/M metagenome (GOLD analysis project Ga0307515, IMG submission 194513) | Populus trichocarpa ectomycorrhiza microbial communities from riparian zone in the Pacific Northwest, United States - 17_EM | ecosystem: Host-associated > Plants > Roots > Unclassified | place... | reverse complement strand
AATTATATATAAAAAATTTTAAACAAAAAAAATTAAAAAATATATTTTGAATATTTGGAGAAAAATCCCTGTTCCTCGGTTTTGTTTTTATTTGTTAATAAAATGTTTTCTTTTTCTTTGGGTCGTAGACATACATGTTCAAGTATGATACAGTTCATGGTCCCTGGAAGCACAGTGAACTCAAGGTGAAGGACGAGAAGACCCTTCTCTTTGGTGAGAAGGCAGTCACTGTTTTTGGCGTCAGGTAAAAATAAAAATAATACTGTAAATATTAATAGTAAATTTTATTTATCTTGCTGTTTTTTTTTTTTTTACTGGGATTTGATTTGATTTTTTTTTTTAATGTTTATTCCTATTTCTGATCGGTAGAAACCCAGAGGAGATCCCATGGGCTCAAGCTGATGCTGAGTTTGTTGTTGAGTCCACTGGAGCTTTCACTGACAAGGGCAAGGCTGCTGCTCACTTGAAGGTTTCTTGTCTTTTCCTTTCCTTTTCTTTTTGCTTTAATTTAATACCGAATCATCCAGAATGTATTGAATTAGAATCTGAACTGTGATTGTAGTATCTGTTTTTTACCTCAAACAAAATTTGTTGGTTCAGGGAGGTGCCAAGAAGGTTGTTATCACCGCCGTCAGCAAGGATGCGCCCATGTTTGTTGTGGGTGTCAATGAGAAGCAGTACACACCGGATCTTGATATTGTTTCCAATGCTAGCTGCACTACCAACTGCCTTGCCACCTTGGCCAAGGTATTTATCTATCTCGACGAGTTCATTTATTTGTAACTAACCGTAGGTAATGGGCTACTTATTTAACAATCATCATCTTTGCCCCATGATTTACAGGTTATCCATGAGAGGTTTGGAATTGTTGAGGGTCTCATGTCGACAGTTCACGCGATTACTGGTGAGCTTACCTACATGTTATATATATCCTGATTTATCTTGTTGGTTTGGCATTTGGGTTTGAAAATATTATCACTCTGATGCTCTATATCCATATAATTCAGCCACCCAGAAAACTGTTGATGGTCCATCAAAGAAGGATTGGAGAGGTGGAAGGGCTGCTTCCTTTAATATCATTCCCAGCAGCACTGGAGCTGCCAAGGTAAGGATTTTTTTGGGGGGAGATCATTGTTCGCTCATAGTTTATTGCGGAATCAATGCATTGAGGGACCTTATTCTGCTTCGTCTTTGTCAATCTCACAGGCTGTTGGAAAGGTTCTGCCAGCACTTGATGGGAAGTTGACTGGAATGTCCTTCCGCGTTCCCACTGCTGATGTCTCTGTTGTTGACCTCACTGTCAGGCTCGAGAAGAAGGCAACATATGAGGATATCAAATCTGCTATCAAGTAAGGCGCTTGTGAGAATGATCTTCTAGTCAAAATCTTTAAGCTTATTTATATTCTGATTTTATTCGTTTACTTTGATGATCTTCAGGGAGGAGTCTGAGACTAACCTTAAGGGTATCTTGGGTTACATTGAAGATGATGTGGTGTCTACAGACTTCATTGGTGATAGCAGGTAAAGGAAACGACTGTAATGTTGTCTTCGTAGACTACATGGATTGTGCTGCCCAGAACACATGATATCTTTCTTTATATTGGCTCCAATGGTTGTGTTTCACGCTGCAGGTCAAGCATATTTGATGCCAAGGCCGGAATTGCTCTGAACGATAACTTCGTCAAAATTGTGTCTTGGTATGACAACGAATGGGGCTACAGGTACATCTCTGTCTTCCTTTCCCGATTTAGCATTCATGCTCCCTTTGCAATTGTCTCCTCCAAAGGGTTTGAAGGATTTGCAGCAACTGATACATGATTTCCATTCTCGCAGTTCACGTGTGATTGACTTGATCGCTCACATGGCCAAGACTCAAGCTTAAAGCTGAAGCAAGAATGAAGATTTGAGGCTCTTTTTTCTGTAATGTGGTTCATGAGTACAAGGTTATTATAGATTATGTCTGGAATGTTTGGAAAATAAAATAAGAATTGAGTCTGTGTCTGAGTCTTCTGATATTGGTTCTGGATATTAAGCAAGGGCTTTCAAAGCCATACCAAAGCTGTTAAAATACAAGCATCAGATGGTTTGTTTTCTTGTTTCTCATTTGTTTTTCTCGCACTCTCCTTTCCTCTGCTGGTTTGCTTTCTTATTTTGATGATGGCATGAAAATGTTTGGATCATGAACAGAGAGGCTCCAGCAAGATGCTGAAGAGGACTTTTGTACTAAATTTATGAGACTAATCATCTATTTGCCCACCCAACATTACGAGAAAGAAATATTTATGATTTATTGTCAGATTTTAGACTAAACATATATTTGAAAATATATTAATCTTATTATTTACTTCAATTCCTTTAATTTGTGATTCCTTATGAAAATTCTTATTTAATCAATTTATTTTCTTATCCTTTTTTAGGAAATTTTATTTTAATTTTTTTTATTTTATTTAACATCTTGGAATAAAAACTTCTCAAATAGATTCTTATGATTTTTGAGTTATAAAAGCATTATTGTAAATATATATTTAATCTAAAGGATAGAAGTATATTACAAATAACCTATTCCTTTTTTTTTTTTTTAAAAAAAAGATTTTATAAATAATTAATTAATAATTAAAATAACATATAAAAAAAAAAAGTTGTTTAGCCCACGTGCGAAGCCTGTACATGGAGACTAGGCATTTTTGGTTTGGAAACTAAAATATATTTATAAAAAAAGTCTCTTACTTTATATAATTCATTGAATAATCAAAATTTATCTTTATCAAAATTATTTTTTATTCATTGTTTCAACTCCAATTAAAATTGATTTTATAATTTAAAATCATAATTATTATATTATTATATTAGACTCAAGATTCAACTTGATTTAGGGTTTGAGTTGGTTTGAGTGATTAATTCATCTGATCAATTTTATAATAACAATGTAAATTTTTTAAAATTAATTTAATTAAGTTTTATCTAGATTGAATTGATCAACTAAAACATGTGTTAATCTATTGAATTACTAAAAATTAACCCGGTTAATAATTGATCTGGTTAATATTATTAAAAATTGATCCAGTTAATAATTAAAACGGTTCAAAAATAAATATAATTTACACTACATTCTAAATTAATAGATTAGTAGAGTTTAAAATTATGATTAAAACATGTAGTATAAGTGGTTCCACAAATTTCAACTAGTAATTTTATAAATATAAAGAGAAAGGATAAAAGAACAAATTAAGCTATTTTCCTCTGAATTTGTCTCTAACAAAAGTGATAAAGTGGTTATATTTGAAATATTAATGGACGTTTTCATATTAAAAAAAAAAAAACCTGAAGAAAATCGACCACTCATAATGATCATGGAGCAGACCGAACCCAACCCAAATCATAATAAGGCTCCATTCAGCCCATCCTTACTCGGAAAGGAGGCGGTTTCGGTGCTGGAGGTTGTTTTACCTAAATCATAGTAAGCCCAAGCTCTTGCTCGCCGGTTATTGCAGCCTATTACCATCATAGTCCAACACCACAAAGAAGCGCCGGAGTTTCTCCACAGAAGCTAGCTCTGGTGTTACTGGCGGTTCAGCTCTTCAATTTTTCAGGTATCTATTTTATTCTACTTGTTTATAGCTGTCGGAATTTTATTAAAAAACCAAGACAAATGAACATGGTGCCAATACTAAGAAGCTGTCTTAGAAACGCCCATCTTTTTAGTCGTTCTTCTTGTGTTTCTTCTCCACAATCATCTTCCCTGTTTACAAGCACTAAATTTTATCATCAAGAAAAGCGTCTAGACCCTAGAAATCAGTCGAGTGTTAACTTAGTCGCTGCTAAAGTTCGTGCGGGAAGCAGTCCTGATGAGATTCTTCTGTCTTTGGCGTACGATAAAGTGTGTAATAACATCGAGGTTTCTAATAGCCTTGTTGACAAATTGCTCTCCCGCTTTAAGGATGATTGGAAATCTGCATTGGGTGTTTTTAGATGGGCTAGATTACGCTCTGGCTATAAACATAGACCCAAGGCGTATGATATGATGGTGGGCAATCTGGGGAAAATGAAACAAATGGATCAAATGAGGGCTATTAGAGGAAATGAATCGAAATCATCTAGTTACACTCAACACTGTGGGTAAGGCCATTAAAAGGTTTTCTAGGGCAAGAGAATGAGAAGATGCTGTGAGGATGTTTGATGAGTTGGGAACTTTCAGGTTGGAGAAGAACACGGAGTCTATGAACTAGTTGCTTGTCACCCTTTGCAAAGAGGGCTATGTTGAGCAGGCCCGCGCTATCTTCTTGGAGCTTAAGTCGCATATTTGGCCTAATGCTCACACATTTAACATTTTAATTCATGGTTGGTGTAAAGCCAATCGGGTTGACGAAGCACTCTGGACTCTCCAAGAGATGAAAGGGTATGCTTGCCACCCTTGTGTAATCAGTTACTCCACCATCATCTTATTCTATTGCCGCCAATACAACTTTTATAAGGTTTATGAGCTCCTTGATGTGATGAAATGGAAGCACAAGGGTGCCCAACAAATGCTGTTACTTACACCACCATCACTGTTTTTTCTGGCCAAGTCACAAAATTTTGAGGAGGCTTTACAACTAGCTCAGAGGATGAAGTCAGCTGAATGTAAACCTGATACGGTTTTTTACAATTCCCTGATGGGAGAGCTGGTCGATTTCAGAAGGCCGTTGATTTTTTTTGAGGAGATGCCAAATACAGGGGTCTCTCGTGATCCATCTACCTATAACTCCATGATTGCTATGCTCTGTCATGATGGTCAAGTATCAAAGGCCCTTTCTCTTCTCAAGCAGATGGCAACGTTGGCACATTGCAAGCTTGTTGGTCAGGCGTTCTACCCATTGCTTAAGGCATGCTTTAGAATTGGAGACATGAATTTGTTGATTCAATTAATGGATGACATGGTGAAAAAGCATCAGCTAAGTCTTGATAGATCAGTCTATGCTCTTTTAATTCATGGCCTTTGCAGAGCAAACAAATGCGAGTGGGCTTGCCATCTGTTCAAGGAAATGATCGGTAAAAATATAGTACCAAAATATCAAACATGTCATTTGCTTTTGGAGGAGGTCAAACTAAAGAATATGTATGATACTGCTGAGAAAATTGAAGATTTCATGAAAAAATTATAAATGCACGGCACAAGCTTCCCTAATCCATGGTGAACATCTTCGAATCTTTTCTTCTTCATAAACTTATTTTTCTCCCATAGAATGTGGTATACTGATACATGGCATTTTAGCATGCTGGTGCTATTTTTGGTCAATTTAGGATGCCTTTACTGATAGCTTTTTTTTGTTTTCTTTCCTTTTCTTTTTGGTTCTTCGTTCATTAAAGAAAAAACTGGTGTTTGGTAGATTTAGTTCATGTTTTTGCACTTGAACTGTTAATCAAATCAAGGTTTGGATCACGATTGCAAAGACATTTTCCTGATAATGAATCATATAAATCAATGAGTCACAGGATTTGTAGACAAATTCAAAAGGTTAAATTACCCAAAATTATCTTGAACGGGTCGAATTGAACCTAGCTCTTGACCTTTAATTTGTTTCATTTAAATACCTCCAACTATTTTTTTGGTAAAAAATAGGTTTTTCTGTTAATTTTGACCGTAAAATGATAGCCTAGAAACACAACATGTATAAAAAAAGCTAACAGAAGGACGGAAACTTGATGGACGAGTCTGTTTTTATCAAAAAATAATCCATGGTATTCAAATAAAAGAAATGTTATATCATATTCTTGGAATTAGTCCTGCGGACACTCCCTGTGCTGTAACTTACCTTGAAAAAGACACACCTCGTGGTTTTTTGCATCCATTGACTATCTTCTTTCGAAAAACTATCAATAGGCCCTCCCATGGCTTCCATCCAAAAGCATGTCGTGAATGTTTCGACACCCTTATCAGAGCATTATAGTTCAAATTTAGAAGGTATTTACTTCAAGTTTAATAAGTAATTGAGGTAATTTGGGGCAACCCCTTGTGTGGGGGTTAATGCACAGCGACAATGGTGGATGATGAAAGCCAAAGGGGTTGTATTACTTCCATTGATAGCGTGCTCGGTACATTAAGCTGGCTACTCGAGTTCTTAAGTTTGATATTCAACGCACCTCTGGTTTTAGTTCTATAATGCCTATGGTTTATTCTTTCTAGTAACTTGTGATGGTTGGGTGATGAGAAGAGGACTTGCCAGTTAGATTTTATATTCTGAATTCACCGATTCTTAGCACGATTTCGGTCCTTTTTGGCCTCGTTGAGAATACCCGAACCAAAAATGTTTTGAAGGCAAGATTTCCCATGAACACGTAACATGCTAATGACCACTGCTGATTTTTCCTGAAATAGTGGATCATATGGCAGTGGATTGAAGATAATAATTCAATTTCCCCTCTGCGTGATTTGAGTTGCTAGTTTTGGTTTTGATACTGTGGTTTTACCCTTCGTTTTGGTTCTACTAAGAGAGGTTGGTCTATGACAACTCTCCGTGATGATCTTACAATCCAATCCCTGTTTTTAATTTTAAGGTTAAACGTTAGTGGAGCTCACACACTTGACTAAAGATCCCAGATGACATAGCTTGTCTCTTCTCTTTGAATCCATCGAGTTTCGAATGATTTGGTAGATCACTAACTTGAGATCTTTGCTGTTTTGTGCTTGCAATCTAGTATATATCATTATCAGCTGGTTTGACTCTTCGGTGCACATCAAAGATGCAGCGTCACATGATCTTGTCTGTGTGATCAGATAACAATTAAATAATTGTAGGAAAACCATATCTCGTGATCCAATGTTGGTGACGGGTGACGAGAAGTAAAACAAAAACAAGAAGTGACTGGATGGGCCATGGAATTGCTTTCACGAGGATGTCCTCGGAGAACATGAAGCCAACCATGCATGTGCAACATGGGCCAGTTTTCGAGTATTTTATCAGGTAAACCGGTAAATCTTTTCTTACTGTACTTGAAAGCATCTTTCTCCCGTAGCAAAGCCTCCTCCTGTCTATACATGGAAGAACTCAAACTGATTGGTAGAGAATTCATTTAGGTTGCTTTCATAGAAAAGAAGTCTTGACGTAGATGATGCTTTCTTCATGTATTTCAGAACGGAATTTAATCTTGATTGACATATATAAATTGGTTTGAGAATTTAAAGGTCTAGCTCAACTAGTCAGATTTTAAATTTGTTTCACGGAGATTATTAGTTTGAGTTCCACAAATCTTAGGGCTATTAGAGATTTATATGGTCGTTAATTTCAGGGTTCGTGGGATTAGTCGAGGCGTGCAAGCTGGCCCGAACACCCATGTTAATATAGAATAGAGGTCACCAATTAACCCCTACAAAAAGTTAACCCTGAGAGGTCTAGCTTAATTGGTCAGATTCTGAGTTTGCTCCCCATAGATCACTAGTTCGAATCTCACAAATCTCAGGGTCACTGGAGGCTTACATAGTCATTAATTTCAGGGCTCATAGGATTAGTCGAGGTACACATAAGCTAGCCCGACATTCACGTTAATAAAAAGAAAATTAATAAAACGCCACATAATAGGTTGAATGGCATGCACAATATTTACAGGCCTGGTTTAAATATTTGAGGGTCGGTTTGGTGAGCCGGCAGTGCTTCGAAGTGATCGAGGTCAGTAACAAGATTGGAGCAGATAGCAAGGGGGATTATTACAGTGAAATTTGGATTGGCTACTTTGTTTTTTTTTTTTTTTGTTCGAAGTAGAGACTGAGTGATTTCTGTGCAGTCCAATTTGTTGGATTGCTATCGTCAAATCTTTGTCCTCTTTTTGGAACACTGTTTGAAAACACGGTTGAGAAACTGTTTTTTTTTTTAAGAATTTAATTTTTGTTTTTTTTATATTGTTTTTATATATTAATGTTAAAAATAATTTTTAAAAAATAAAAAAATATTATTTTAATATATTTTTAATAAAAAAAAATTAAATTACAATAGCTCGTGCTGCTCTAATGGAAAATATCAGTCGGCATGTTACACCTACCACATGGTCGGTTCCAGCTCTTACAATAAATTGACAGCCATTGGATCATTCCTTGAGCTATCCAATCAAAGGATATGATTTGCTTGTACTGCAAAATCAATCAAGGTTTGCATCATATAAAGAAGAACAGATACATGCCAACTATTTTTTAAAAATATTTTTTATTTAAAAATATATTAAATTATTTTTTTTTATTTTTTTAACATTATTATATTTAAATATTTTAAAAAATATTAATTTAATTGTTTTTAAAATGAAACATATTTTACATTCCTATACACTCACTAAATATTTTTCAAATAGCTTTTTACTTATAAATATATTAAAATAACTTTTTTCATGTATTTTTTTTATTTTTTATATTAATATATCAAAATAGTAAAAATATTAATTTAATTATTTTTAAAGAAATTTTTTTTTTTAAATAACAGAAACAGAAATTGTTCTGCCACCCCCTAATAAGTCAACCTGATTGTGCTACTCTTAAAACACTTTATTTTAAGACAACAGAATCAACAACCGACACTGTCCTGGTATCTACTTAAGCAGCTAGTTTCTAGCTGGATCAACACTAAAATGCAAGGAACCAGCGAATGAAAGGAGAGAGCTTGCGACATGATCACGGGGGCAACTCCTAGAGCGAGAGGAAAAATTAATGAAACATCAATTTGATTGACTGATGGTTTGTAAGTAACTGGGTGGAGGTTTTTTATTAGTGGAGTTAGATGCATTAGCCTAACAAACTTCGGTTGCATTAACGGCAGAATGAAGCCATTAATGAATGTGCTTTGTCTGTCACTGTCCTTGAACATAGTTAACAGACCGGATAATGAGTTGCGCATCCTTGCATGGCTTTCTTCGTCCAATTATGCAAGTTCTGATAAGCTGGTGGCCTGGCTTGGGACATATATTAGTTAAGGCCATGGATGCTTTGAGTGCATAATGCAAAATTATAATATAGAAGGGGAGGGTGTTAAATACCTTGAATAGCAGATAATTTGATGCAAAAAGCCAAAGATACGAAAGCTATGTGAATTGGGAGAGAGTGTAGACCCATCCGTCCCTCGTTTCCTTGAAGGAAATGGAATTAAAGTTTCTTTTTCACGGACCAAAAGGAATCTAATGCAAACTCCTTTTCTCCACCACGAGAAAGAAAGAAATTTCCCAAAAGGCTAAAAACCAAGTGGTCATTTTCTTTATGTTATCTTCTGCAAACAGTTGAAAGGGTGGTATGGCTTGGCCTGTGTATCCTTTCTTCATTTCCTCTACTTTCACAAGATGCTCTTCTTCATTCATTGCATGTGGAGCCTCGTTTAAGCGACAGTTGCCCTCTTTGCCTCCTGTTCCCTCTATATCATCTGGTTTGCTGTGGGTTTCCTTTGATAGTTCTCTGTTTCTTCCCCTGTGCCTCGCTTAACTCCCACGAGCTGTGATCTAATTTTTATTCCTGAATTCCAATATTCCTTATCCCTGCAACTTTCCCAAAAACTTTCTCACATAAAAAGAATCAATTCCACTTTGAAAGGTTGAGCTAGCAATCATTACTAGCTGATGGCCTTTCACTCTTACCACTTTTGCTCTCATTTTCACAACTTCCCGCTGGATTCTTGAATTCTCTGCGTTTTCTTGATTAAAACATCTGCTGGGTACTTACTCAACTCTACTAATTATTACTGTTTTTTTATCATCGAATATAGGCAACGATGCCACCTTCGCACTTTCCTCTTAGGTGGGAAAGCACTGGAGATCAGTGGTGGTATGCGACACCCATTGATTTTGCAGCTGCTAATGGCCACTATGACTTGGTGAGGGAACTTCTTTACCTTGACACGAATCTCCTAATCAAACTCACTTCCCTTCGTCGGATTCGTCGGCTAGAAACTGTTTGGGACGACGAGGAGCAGTTCAATGATGTTGCCAAATGTCGTTCTCATGTAGCCAGGCAGCTCCTGCTAGAATGCGAAACAAAAAGAGGTCACAACACTCTCATTAGAGCTGGATATGGTGGTTGGCTTTTGTACACTGCTGCCTCGGCTGGTGATGGGAGCTTTGTCAAGGAATTGTTGGAGAGAGACCCTCTTCTTGTTTTTGGAGAAGGAGAATATGGTGTTACTGACATATTTTATGCCGCGGCCAGGAGCAGGAACTCTGAGGTTTTCAGGCTCTTGCTTGATTTCTCTATTTCACCACGTTGTGGCCTTGGCTCTGGAGGAGAGTTGGTAGAGCAGCAGATTGAGAGTCATTCGGAATTTAACTGGGAGATGATGAATAGAGCTGTCCATGCTGCGGCTAGAGGTGGGAATTTGGAGATCTTGAAGGAGCTTCTAGGAGATTGCTCTGATATTCTGGCTTATAGAGATGCTCAAGGGTCCACGGTCTTACATGCTGCCGCAGGGAGGGGGCAGGTCGAGGTAAGGCCTATTCTGTTTTGTGCTTTTTCAGTAACTCTAGATACTCGTTCTTGTACTTCTAGTTTCATGGTCAGAAGCTTTACTGATATCTTAGTTTGCTGGTGCATGGTTGTCATTCCTTTCCTCTTTTCTGAGTACATGTTCCAAGTGCATTAAGTTATTATGATGTAGAAAGGACAGTCATCTAATATTAAATGACTGGTAGAGAAAGATTGATTTCCCCCATTTGAGGAAAGGACCTGTTTGTGATGCTTTTGATTAGACTCCTTGATTGCTCCTGGTTTAATTCCCCCCCTTGTTTCAACAGTTCACATCTTTCATTGGTTTTAAGTGAATTTCTCCACCTATGATTTTAGAATATGTTAAGATACAGGTTTGCTTATGCATATGAGTTGGAGTAGGGAGGATTTCATAGGTTGATATTTATGACTTGCAAATCCTGAAACTGCTAGTAGCATAGTCAGTAAAGCATGAAGTTAGAATTAAGCTCTGCTTATGGGTGATACCATTTTTTAACTCATGAGCCTTTACTATACTGATTGTTGAATTTTATCTGACTTTTCTCAAATAGTACTTAAGACCAAGGATTCAATAAGTTCCTCAAAAATGAAACGAAGCCGTATGCAATAGTGCAGTTACATGATGCCATTTCCATCCAAATTTCCATTTCTGAGACCTGCCATCCTTGAAACACATGTTTGTCGGTGTACCATTTGGATTTTTGTTGTTCAGGTGCCAATTTTATCATCAGTTCATATTTTATGAGCCTTCTTCAAATCAAGAACCTTGACTTATCAAATAGGTATTAAGCCTTTTCTGGGAGAATCCCATATTGCTGTTAGCCGCAATGCATACATTGGCAGAAGTCCCATATTGCTGGTTCTTACAGTAAGAGTCTACTCATTTTACTTCTTGAAAGAAATGGCCAACAGATCATAGGAGTTATCTTTTCTTTTTTACTTCTGTTTGATGGACTGGCTATCAGATGTCAGGAACGCTCCTATCTACTCACGTGGAATCTCATGATTGGAAATGTTTTATATCTAGAGCCCATCTGCTGGCATGTAATTGCATACCTATCGCGAGTCCATTTCTGTTACTATTACCCCTTCATTTTTTATTTTGTGCTCGTGCAGGGACGAATCCACTTTGTTCTTCATGGTGATATCCCTATCCTTTGGACCTAAGAAAAGTAGCACTTACAGAATAATCTATCCTGTTCATGCAGGTGGTTAAGGATCTTATTACATCCTTTGATATCATTGCCTCCAAAGATTATCAAGAGAACACAGCACTGCATGTGGCTGCTTACAGGGGTTACTTAGCTGTGGCAGAGGTTCTGATACTTGCATCTCCCTCACTCGCAACCTTTACAAACAGCTATGGAGATACTTTTCTCCATATGGCAGTGTCAGGTTTTCGAACCTCTGGTTTTCGAAGAGTGGATTGGCAGATTGAGCTCATCAAGCAGTTAGCAAGTGGTAAAATTTTGAATATCAAAGATGTCATCAATGTCAAGAACAATGATGGAAGAACAGTTCTTCATTTGGCTGTAATTGAGAATATTCAGTCTGATCTGGTGGAACTTCTCATGACTGTACCATCAATCAACTTAAATATCCGTGATGCAAATGCCATGACTCCACTAGATCTCCTCAAGCAACGACCGAGATCAGCATCTTCTCAAATCTTAATAAAGGAGCTGATTTCAGCCGGGGGGATCTCTAATTGTCAGGATAACATAGCTAGAAGTGCTATGGTTTCCCATCTGAAAGGGCATGGTATAGGAATGAGTCCTGGCACTTCTTTTAGAATTCCAGATGCAGAGATATTCTTGTACACTGGTATCGAGAACGCATTTGATGCCAGTTGTGATGACACAAGTGTTGGTGACAATTCATGCTTTAGCGATCCAAGTGATATTGACATGGGTAACTCACTGGACAACAAAAAATCAGGTTCTGTAAATAATACTGCAAGGCGTCTCAGGTCTCTCCTTCAGTTGCCCAGGAGGAAAGAGAAAAAAGCTGCTTTTATGGAATTAGAAGATGACGACCCTTTGAACTCATTTAATTTATGCCAAACCTTGGAAGACCGTCCAATTCCTCTCCGGCAGAGATACTCAAAACTGTTTTCCTTCTCAACCAACAAAAGGACATTTTCTGGAAGGAGCAGTCTTCCAAGTCCATTAACTAGAAAGAAATTTACCATCGGGCTAATGCATGGTGTTATTCAGGCAAAACAACATTTAGCCGTTTCACCTTCAAGTCCCTTTCCAAGGTCATCCCTGTCTTCGCCCATTTCATTGGATAAAGAAAAGGACATCGATATTGCAGGAACCTCATACTCAAATCAGCCATTAAAACATAAGCAAGCATCCTTCAACAAGAAGTTGATGAACCAGTACTTTTGTTTTGGTGCACAAGGTCTAACAGTGGAAGCTTCAGGGACAAATCAGAGCTACAAGCATGCCAATCCATTAGTAGCCTGAATTGATTGTAAAAAGACTTGGGAGTTTTGGCAGGATCCTCAGAGAGTAGAATTTTTGTTTAGGAATCCAAGGTGTTCGTTCCACATTTTAGTTTTATTGTGTGTGTGTATACTGATTGTCTTAGTCTGAATAATGTTTAAAGGAGTTTTATTAATAAATATCGAAACTCTGCTATTACATTTCTTAATTCACAGTTGAACTTTTTTCAGTATATTAACTGTTTGATTCTAACAAAACTGACTATGGAATCGAACTCATATATTCAGAAACGATTTACCATAATGTTGAGTGGTGAGCTTGCAAAACAGTACCTTGTCATATGCTTTAATGTCCTTGCAGATATCTAAAGCTGATGTTGAAGTTGATTGAAACACTTACTTCAGCGACAAGTAAGAAACAAGACAACAACATGGCAAGGACATCTAATTATAGCTGATTCCCTGCACTGCTTTAGACATCAGTCTCCCCCGTACACGCATCTTTCTAGCTTATTGATCTAATTATAGCCAGCTTTTTGGAGGAATTTTCGATCAACTAGTGGCTAATATATATCAGTATCAAATTAAAGATTCAACATGCCATTTTCAAACATGCACGAATTTACTAACGAAGCCCCTCCTGTGGATATAGATACCACACAGGATAAGGGTATGTTGGTACTTTTAACGGTGGTATCCCATGTCCCTCCACGGATGGCTTAGTTAGATTCAAAATTCGGTTATGAAGCGAAATAGCATCCTGAGCCACCAACTGTCACGAATTTGCCATCTTTGTTCTAAGGATCATCTGATAATTACAGCATCCTCCACACTATCATCTCATATACAATTGCGTTTCTTTGTGCTGATTTCATTAGAGCTTCCTGTATATACAGCTCGAGGAGAACTAAAGGATCCACAAGGCCCTAAGATTGCTTGGATCAGCCAACTGTTCTGCGACTTTGTTTCGTTAAGTTAACTCGCAAGCTTGATTGTAATTATGGCTTACAACGAGTCACGGAATGATGCAGCAGCAAAAGAGAAGGCCATAGATGATTGGCTTCCAATCACTTCCTCTAGGAAAGCCAAATGGTGGTACTCAACCTTCCACAATGTTACTGCCATGGTTGGTGCTGGTGTCCTTAGCCTCCCCTATGCCATGGCTCAACTTGGATGGTATATATGCTTGATTTTCTATCATGATCGGACCATTTTTAAAGATGATATTGAATTAATTTGGCTGCTAAATAATCGGTATATATACGTAGATCAATATATGTGTGTGTGTAGGAGCATATCTAATACTCCCTTGTTCTGCATTAATGAAATTACAGGGGACCAGGAATCGCCATACTTGTTTTGTCATGGGTGATCACGTTGTACACTCTGTGGCAAATGGTCGAAATGCATGAGATGGTGCCTGGCAAGCGATTTGACAGGTACCATGAGCTAGGGCAACATGTGTTTGGAGACAAGCTGGGTCTCTGGATTGTTGTGCCACAGCAACTAATTGTTCAAGTTGGAGTAAATATTGTCTACATGGTTACTGGAGGAAAATCATTGAAGAAGTTCCATGATGTGGTTTGCCCCAACTGCAAAGACATCAGGCTAACATACTTCATCATGATTTTCGCCTCAGTTCAGATGGTACTGGCTCATCTTCCCAATCTCAACTCCATTAGTGTAATCTCGCTGGCTGCAGCAGTCATGTCCTTAAGGTACGTACATATGTGCCCAGCCATTAAATACAAATGGCTGTTGTAACTAATATCTTTGTAACAATGTTACAATTCCCTTACAAGCATAATTATTTAAATTACCATCCGTTTTAGATCTATATGCATAATCCAATTAGACCCTTCTTAATTTGGATATCATGATGATTGCTTGCAGTTACTCTACAATTGCTTGGGCTGTCACGCTTAACAAGGGGGTTCAGCCTGATGTCGACTACAGCTACAAAGCAAGAACTAGAACAGGAGCTTTCTTTGACTTTATCACTGCCTTGGGTGATGTAGCTTTTGCATATGC
>Ga0307515_10014003_pt1 | contig 14924 bp, 13 predicted proteins | sample 17_EM_MG_FD_194513 | JGI IMG/M metagenome (GOLD analysis project Ga0307515, IMG submission 194513) | Populus trichocarpa ectomycorrhiza microbial communities from riparian zone in the Pacific Northwest, United States - 17_EM | ecosystem: Host-associated > Plants > Roots > Unclassified | place... | reverse complement strand
GAAAGGTCCAAGGTCCTGACAAGGCCGATTGCCACTGCGCGTGGACTGCAGGCTGGGCCACAAGTATCAGCGAGGTGTGTGTGATTTCTGTGTAATGCACCTACGTGAAGGAGTCGCTGCTGGGGGTCGTTAAGCGGCCCAACCGAGCCTGGAGATTGTTGAGTTGTAAGCCGTTGGACGCCAAACAACGCACTGAAAACTACCGTACTCACCTCTCAGTATGCCGAAGAGGTTGAGAAGGCGCCCATGGAGGTCGTGGGGAGGCGAGGAAGCCGGCGAGGAGGAGGGGAAGGTCCAAGGTGCTACAAAGCGGATAGCCACCGCGCGCGGACTGCAGGCTGGGCCACAAGTATCAGCGGAGTGTCTGTGATATCTGTGTAGTGCACCTATATAGAGGAGTCGCTCCCGGGGCTGGTTACACGGCCCGACCGAGCCTGGGCAAGATCGTCGAGTTGTGAGCCGTTGGAGACAGAATGACGCCCCGAAAACTACCGTACTCACCTCTCAGTATGCCGAAGAGGTTGAGAAGGCGTCCATGGAGGTCGTGGGGAGGCGAGGAAGCCGGCGAGGAGGGGAAGGTCCAAGGCGCTACAAAGCGGATGGCCGCCACGCGTGGACTGCAGGCTGGGCCACAAATATCAGCAGAGTCTGCGTGATATCTGTGTAATGTACCTACATCGAGGAGTCGCTCCTGGGGGTGGTTACGTGGCCCGACCGAGCCTGGGCAAGGTCATCGAGTTGTAAGCCATTAGACACTGAATGACATATCATACTCACCTTTCAGTATGGCGAAAACGTTGAGGAAACGCCCATGGAGATGTAGGGCAGCGGGGCGGCGGCAGCAGCAGCGTGGTCCAAGATGCAAGAAAACACGTGTAGGCCGTGTTGGGTATGCACGTGCATGCGGGACAGGCGCACTGACCACGTCCTTGTATGCGCGTAATTAGCTTGACCTGCAAGTATTTTACTCTGAATTTTTGGCGCAATGGATGAGCGGGGTGGGCAGCGCCAGCGCCGGGAATATCCAGCATATTGCTGAAGAGGAGAGGCGGCCGGTGGCCGGACAGGAGGGACGGCGTGGGGTGGCTGGGCAGGAGGGGCAGCGTGGGGTGGCCGGTTGACAGATGACGGCGACAACGGACAGAAGACAGCACAGCCGGTGGGGCGGGCGGCGGCAGCCTTGGGAATATCTAACATATTCCCGGGAGAGGTGGACACAACGCTGGGTGGGAGACGCCGGGTGGGAGATGCCGACGACGGTGCCGACGACGGATGGATGACACATGACAGTGACAACGGACGGGTGACACCCCGGGCGCCGGCGGTTGGAGCTACCGACGGTGCTATTGGCGGTGGTACGAGCTACTGACAGTGTACCAACGGTGCCTGCTCTTAATAGGGAACGCCTGTAATAACAGGCTTGATATCTTAGAGAATGGTCTGTTATTACAGGCGAACTATGCCTTGGATAGGTGGAATATTTCCATGCAGAGGAACAAGCACCAGAGTGGACGGATTCACAATTCAGCGGGTTGGATTGGATGGCGATGGCATGGTCGCTCCGTTTATCGCAACATTCTAGGAGGAATACAGCGAGGTCAAGACAGAGAGCAGCACAATTGCAGAATTTGATTAGACTGGAAGTCAATGAGGAATTCGTGTTCGGGGCGCTCTGCAAGCTGCTTGAAGCAGCTCCGTACTACCGAATCATTCCAATTATCCCCACGCTTCGCGAGTTCCTCCAGTGGTTTGAGGGGCCTGGGCTCCCTGAATACCATAGCATGATCTCCACGCGGATAAGCGAAGCAGTTCGTAGGCACCAGGAGTTTCAAATTCACCACAGGTTCCGCAAGGTCCATTGTACATGGTATATGTAACCATCTCTTGTAGGAGTATCAATTTCCTCGTCTTAATTGATTACGGTTCGATTCTCACCATGGCGATCGAGCTCTGGCCATTTGCAGGATTGCAGTCCGAGTCTCGCACTTCTTGTTGCGTTTCGTAGAGTATTTGATAATAAACACAACGTCTAATAGCCTGGGTCTAAACCTGGGGACTTTACCTTCAGTCCCACGTGTATAGAGCAATGTAATATAAAACCAAACAATTGCATGAAGTGTTCTTTAGGGTTTTGGACCTCAGATATAAATCAGAACACACCATACGACGAGTAATAGTGTGTGTAGATGTGGAAATAGATACCCCTATCGAACCCAAAGAAAGACTCAGAATGGCATCTTAAATACCAATATTACGGCAAGCTGCCTCCATAACCGTCAAGCCCGGAGTGATTGTGACTGCAAGGCAATAATATGAAGAGATGCATTGAAAGATAACAGGGACCACGGAGAGTAATACATAAGTGTTATAATAGCATTACTGACGGCTGGTGACAAGCACAGTGGTTGTACGCAAAGCCGGTCGAACTGATCGTTTCAGCGAGACGAGAGATTAAGTAACGAGTATCAGCTAAGGTACAAGGTTGGGGGCATGAATGTTCATTACATAGCTACCGAAACGCTGATACACACGTTGTGAGGGAAGGAAGAAGACCAAGTCCATGCATTGAGAGTTGACGAATACACGACAGACACGCGCAGGGAGGATTACCATATAGAACCGATACAATAACGTATACAAAATAGACGTAGTCAGGGAACTGTAGACTGCAAGAGAGTGGAAGAGATTTATCTGCTCTTGCCCTTGACCTTGTTGAGTGGTACCGCGCCTGCAGTAAGAGGAGCGTTCTAACCTCTCAAGCCACAATCACGAGGAACAGGTTCACCACATTCGGTGTGAGTCCTATTCCAATAGACAATCAGCGAATCACCTCCTCGACTTGCTTCGAAAAAATGATCGAGGTCACTCACCTCAGTCCACAGTCATCGCACTCGAGCACGGGCTTCCACCCCAACCTCTTGTGGCACAAATCGCACGCGGTCACAAATCCACTCGAGAAGAAGGAGTCAAACAGACTCCAGCCTGCCTCCGAGGGCCCTGGACTTGCCTATTCGTAATCCCCTGTGGAACACCTGTGGGGAGTTTCTTCCCCGACGCGCCAGGCTTGGATGAGCGTGCACCGGTGGAGCATCCCAGACGGCTGTTCCGAGCGGATTGTCGATCCGCCCTCGGTGGCTGCGGCGATAGATGGGGAATTTTGGATGGAGGACGACCGAGCAGTATGGAACGACTCAATCGAGAGCACCGATTCTGTCGGTCTGCATGGGATCACAAGCCCCTCTTCCTTGGCTGACTTGGTTCGTCGGAACGGTCATGATGGAGGAGTGAGGGTGGTGCTTGGCCATCTCCTTTGACGACAGAAGTGCTATAGTCCGAATACGTGAAGGTGCTTCTGTTGTCGCTATCTAGCTATCCGCTAGCGGTGGCTCCCTTACATCCGACACTCCGTCACCGTTGATGCGCGCATGTCCATTCTTCAGTTGTAGCGAGTCCTTTGCACCAGTAAGGTGAACCTCTTTGGCAGTCATCTGCGACCATGCCGTAGAGTCGTCATCTTCCCTTCTAGCGTGACACTCCGCAAACCGTTGACGGCACCGATGGTCCCTCGTCAATAGAATCCTCAGGCGGCTCCTCGTTGGCTTTCTTCTCGTCCTTATCCCTGATCGGACTGAAGCTGGGCATGCGAGGCGCCGCACCAGGTCGTTTCTGGATGAAGAACTTGACGGAGCCAAGGTGCAGGTCGTCCGCCTCCGATGGTCGGGAGAGCACCTCGACCTCAATGGTACGTAAACGGGCGAGGATCTGAGGCGTCGTAGGTCGGTCCGCTGGACGCAGGGCGCAGCAATCAATCGCGAGCTGGATGAAGTTGACAGGGGCACTAGGAGAGGCCAATTGGCGGACCTCGTCCGTGTTGATGTTGAATGAAGGAGGTGAGTGCTGTATGTAGGTTCAGAGAGGCATCATTCAGGTGCGTGGTGCAAGAGTCAAGCTACCTTGAACGTGACGTCGACTAGCTATCTCACAGAAGATTACACCGAGAGAGTAATACCTTCTAAACGCTATCCTATAGAGACGGAGCAGGAACCTCCGCCGCCTGCGAACCCACGAGGCAAGCACATTTCCTAGCCACCGTTACCGTCTAAGAATTTGTGTTATTCAGAAGACACCAAGATCCCCAAGACTGCCTGGGAGTACTATAACGAAGGCACGTATCCATCCACATCACCACCAACCCCCTAATACGAGAAACGCAGGAATGGAGATCATCGACCGCGAACGCGAAAAAGAATGGCATGAACAAATGGATACCATTCTTATCTTCGTATGCGTTGTCTCCCTCTGACGTTGGGCTAAGCTAATTGATCGTCCAGGCGGCACTGTTCGCGGCTTTCTTGAGCGCTTTCCTCATCGAACTCCTCGGTCGTCTCGAACCAGACCCCATGGATATCATACAGGATGTCCTCATTTATCAAACCCAGATGATGCGTAATTCGAGCCTTGGGCCATATGTCCCCGCCGAGTTCTCCCCTCCAGACCACATTGTTGTCGTCAATGCTCTCTTCTATGCTAGTCTGGGAGTTATGATCCTGGCGGCATTCATTGCAATGCTCATCAAAAGCTGGGTACATGAATTCGACCGCGGCTTACGAGCGTTGTCGATCCCCGAGCAACGAGCGAAGACTCGTGAATTCCGATATCTCGGGATGGAGCGCTGGAAGCTCCCGGAGATGGTCGCGATACTACCATCCCTCATCCAGATATCTCTCCTTCTGTTTGCAATTGGTCTCGTCTTGTTTCTCTTTTACATCAGTAAACCATCGTTTGGTGTCACCACAGCCATTTTTGGCATTGGAGTGCTGTATTATGCCATTACGACGTCAATATCCGTGTTTGTTACCTCTTCGCCTTTCCACTCTCCTCTTTCGCGTACCTTGGGCAAGGTGTATCGCCATATGCACGCCTATTTATGTCCAAGTATTGATAATTTCTTTTCATCTGCCATGGATACAGCCCCATCAACCACTCTGGGCCGTGTCCGCCGGGATATCCAGGTTATCCTTCTGAAATCGCGCCCGTATCTGGAGAAAGACTTCGTAGACCCCGTTACAGCAATAACAACGGACGAAGTCCAGCTCTTCACAGCATCTTCGGCCTTGAAGAGGATTCATGATAGTGCTCCGAATTCTCAACACAGCTTGGCACTACAATCGTCTGTGTGGCAGGTGGCAGGTGGGACTGGCCAGCCTTTTCCACCATCATTCAACCTGCCTTCCTGGATTCGTGATATAGAGAACCCTGAAGAGTTCTTCTCACGGCTACCTCCAGCCGTCCTGGTCGCAATGGTAACGACTTCGTTGCGTGATTGGTCCACATCTGATGTGATCAATATCACCTCAAGGGCTGTCCGTCGGCGTATGACAGATCCCGAGGACCCCTGGACTCAGGTTATAATTAAAGTTTCTGACCGCTCGAGCAGGTATGATGGTATACCATTGGCACAAACGTTGTCCAATGATCTCACAAAGACGATGCGAGGAAAGGAGCTGCACAAAGAAGAGTGTTTACGGCTTTTAAGGACGCTGTCAGATATCTGTACCAAGGGGTCGCTATGGAGGAAACCATCGTTCTTCATTGGGATATGCCTACCAATCCTCATGGGTCATGCCACGAAATGGGATTTCAAAAGCCCCCCTGACATGGTATTGGTCGAAGCTGTAGCCACACTCGCCGCGATATCATGTGCTCCATATGGAGCCAATCGGCGAAACATTCTCTCCAGCAGTCGTGACCACCCATGGTTGCTTCTGAATATCCGAAACACCAATCTTATCGGCACATTGATTGAAGGCACCCCTCCAGACGATCACAAGCAGCTAACCTCCCTGCTCTTTCTAATCGTCTACGCCCTTATCTATCGAAAATCATATGCCTTGGCAGCTCAGTACTTCACTATCATCACAGCGAAGGGTGATTTATCCCTCTATGCCTCTGCTTTGACTGCCATTGCTCCGTCCATGACGGAACTTGGACTCCACTCCATTGGCAATGCACTCGTTGCGCGACGGACAGAACACATAAGAACAATATTTGGCAATGCTTATTTCATTTATGCACGCTATCATCTGGAAAGACCGTTCAATCGCTATGACGAACTGCTTGGAGCCAGTGAGAACCTGGACCCCAATATTTTTGCCATTCTGTTGATGCTTTTCAAACGACCTTCTCCATATTTAAGGGAGTACATGCAGCACGGGTCTATAGAATTGAAAAATCCCTGGTTGAGCCTGACTGCAAGAGTGACGGCCCAACTTGACATTCCGGATGGACTAGGCCTTCCAATGGGATTAATCGATGACCATCGAGTCCGCAATATGATTGCAGCTCGTTCCCTTCTGCGATATGCACAAGGAAACGTCACCCATTATACAGAGTCCTTCCTGCTCGCCTCATTCCTACAATCTCGGGAGCTCGCCATCTCCTCCGTAGCTCTAAAGTACTACATGAAGACCACGATATCCTATTCAGATCCCCCAGCACCATCGTGCTTCCTCTCAGCAGCTGTATCGTCTGCGTTCAACGTCATGTTGCCTGAAGAGCAATTGTGGAGGAGGTGGGAATTATTGCATATATTTGTGGATGGGTTCGAAACACTCTCAGTCGAATGGCGACGATCGTTCGCTGAAGGCTTCTTCACCTTGTCGAGTCGGCCGCTTCCAAAACTACGGGGAGATATGGAGTCAAACACACCAGATAGAGAGCTTGAGGCGATTCTTACATGGGAATATTTCCATGCAGAGGAACAAGCGCCAGAGTTGACGGATTCACAATTCAGCGGGTTGGATTGGATGGCGATGGCATGGTCACTCCGTTTATCGCAACAGTCTAGGAGGAATACAGCGAGTTCAAGACAGAGAGCAGCACAATTGCAGAATTTGATTAGACTGGAAGTCAATGAGGAATTCGTGTTCGGGGCGCTTTGCAAGCTGCTTGACGCAGCCCCGTACGACCGAATCATTCCAATTATCCCCACGCTTCGCGAGTTCCTCCAGTGGTTTGATGGGCCTAGGCTCCCTGAATACCGTAGCATGATCTCCACGCGGATAAGCGAAGCAGTTCGTAGACACCAGGAGTTTCAAATTCACCACAGGTTCCGCAAGGTCCATTGTACATGGTATATGTAACCCACTCCTGTAGGAGTATCCATGTTCTCGTCTTAATTGATTACGGTTCGATTCTTCCCATAGCGATCGAGCTCTGGCCATTTGCAGGATTGCAGTCCGAGGCTCGCACTTTTTGTTGCGTTTTGTAGAGTATTTGATAATAAACACAACGTCTAATAGCCGCGCCTGGGTCTAAACCTGGGGACTCTTCTTTCAGTCCCACGTGTATAGAGCAATGGAATATAAACCAAACAATTGCATAAAGTGTTCTTTAGGTTTTTGGACCTCAGATATAAATCAGAACACACCATACGACAAGTAGTAGTGTGTGTAGATGTGGAAATAGATACCCCTATCGAGCCCAAAGAAAGACCTAGAATAGCACCTTAAATACCAATATTATATACCGCAAGCAAGCCCGGAGTGATTGTGACTGCAAGGCAATAATATGATATGAAGAGATGCATTGAAAAACAACAGGGACCACGGAGAGTCATACATAAGTGATATAATAGCATTACTGAAGGCTGGTGGCAAGCACAATGGTTGTACGCAAAGCCGGTCGAACTGATCGTTTCAGCGAGACGAGAGATTAAGTAACGCGAGTATCAGCTAGGGTACAAGGTTGGGGGCATGAATGTTCATTACATAGCTACCGAAACGCTGATACACACATCGTGAGGGAAGGAAGAAGTCCAAGTCCGTGGATTGAGAGTTGATGAATACACGACAGATACGCGGGGAGGATTACCATATAGAACTGATACAATAACGTATTCAAAATAGACGTAGTCAGGGAACATTAGACTGCAGGAGAGTGGAAGAGATTTATCTGCTCTTGCCCTTGACCTTGTTGAGTGGTACCGCGCCTGCAGTAAGAGGAGCGTTCTGACCTCTCAAGCCACAATCACGAGGAACAAGTTCACCACATTCGATGTGAGTCCTATTCCAATAAACAATCAGCGAGTCGCCTCCTCGAGTTGCTTCGAAAAAGAGGATCCTGGTGACTCACCTCAGCCCACAGTCATCGCATTCGAGCACGGGCTTCCACCCCAACCTCTTGCGGCACAAATCGCACTTGGCCACAAGCCCACTCGGGAAGAAGAAATCAAACGGACTCCAGCCTGCCGTCGAGGGCCCTCGACTCGCGCTACTCGTGATCCCCTGTGAAACACCCATGGGGAATCTCTTCCCCGACGCGCCAGGCTTGATGAGCGTAAACCGGTAGAGCATCACCGACGGCTGTTCGGGCGGATCGTCGATCCGCCTTCGGTGGCTGCAGCGATAGATGGGGCATTTAGGATGGAGGACGACCGAGCAGTATGGAACGACTCGATTGAGAGCATCGAGTCTGTCGGTCCGCTTGGGATCACAAGCCCCTCTTCGCTGGCTGACTTGGTTGGTCGGACGGTCATGATGGAGGAGAGCGAGGGCGGTGCTTGTCCAACTCCTTTGACAACAGAAGTGCTATAGTCCGAGTAGGTGAAGTTGCTTCCATCGCCGCTATCCGCTAGCAGTGGCTCCCTTACACCCGACACCCCGTCCCCGTTGATGCGCGCATGTCCGTTCTTCAGTTGTAACGAGTCATTCGCACCAGCAAAGTGACCCTCTGCAGCCATGCCGTGGAGTCGCCATCCTCCCCTTCTAGCGTGGCGCTCAGCAAACTATTGACGGCATCGGTGAGTTCCTCGTCATCAGATTCCTCAGGCGGAGAGTCGCTGGCTTTCCTCTCGTCCTTATCCCTGATCGCGCTGAAGCTGGGCATGCGAGGCGTCGCACCCGGTCATTTCTGGGTGAAGAACTTGACGGAGCCAAAGTGTAGGCCGTCCGCCTCCGATGGTCGGGAGAGCACATAGACTCAATGGCACGTAACGGTCGAGGATCTGAGGCGTCGTGGGTCGGTCGGCTGGGCGCAGGGCGCAGCAATCAATAGCGAGCTGGATGAAGGCGGTAGGGGCACCAGGAGAGGCCAATTGCTGGACCTCATCCGTGTTGATGTTGAACGAAGGAGGTGGGCGCTGTATGTAGGTTCAGAGAGGTATTGCTCAAGTGCAGGGGTGCAAGAGTCAAGCTACCTTGAACGTGACATCGTTGGCTAGCTTCCGAGCTAGGATTTCACAGAAGATTACACCGAGAGAGCAAACCTCGGTAGGTAGGTCGAACCCCTCTCCGAGGAGGATCTCAGGGCTCACGTAGCTGTCCGTTCCGCAAGAATGTCAGACGTTTGACCTCATCGGCATTCCGGGCTGCAATTCGTGCAAACCCAAAGTCGGTGATCTTGAGTCGTCCGTTCAGGGTGACGAGGGGGTTCTCTCCTTTCAGGTCCCTATGCGACGGGCGTGTAGGTAGGCGAGTGCGCGGGCAATATCAGTTACGGAGGAGACCCGTAGACGCCACGGGAAAGGCTTCGCCTTGTCATAGATATAGATGCGGAGGTTGCCTGTGACTCGTGAGAGAGAATTAAGGAGAAGGTGAGCGATGCTTACCATTCTCAATAAACTCTGAAATAATAAAAATGCGGTTATCTGGAGGCGGTGCTCGTGAAACACCAAGTAAATAACGATATTTGGGTGGCGGGCCTCCCTGGGTCCATCGTTCAGCGGTCCGCGGGCCTGTGGCTGGCAAGAAGGACTGACTTCATGAGACGCCACTCCCTCTCAAAGTACTTTGACACATTGTATTCGGTTGAAGGAAGTACTCCCTTGGTCGCGACGTCGATGCCGAGGTAGGTGCCTGCAAGTCACGACCAACTCAAACGATGAGCATCGGGTCCGGGGGCCCCTGGACTATAACGGGCCTTTATAGACACACTGCCGAAGGACCCAGGACCCAGCTTGAAGAAGGCGCAAAGTGGGTGAAGGAACGGTGGGCCAAGGTTACGTTCTCGCCTGCTGATAGAAGCGAGGTGGATCGGTGGCAGAGCAGCGTCTAGGTTGCCGAGACGCCAGTTGGTAAATATGCTGCGGTGTTACGGAAGGCGAGGGAGAGGCGACGGAGGGATGATGAATCCCTTCAACGCGTGCCAACTTTGTACTGTTCAAGCCCTCGCTCATACAGTTTTGGCCTTTCAGTATGCATATCACCGAATAAGGTATCGAACCCTAGAAACATCCATACCAATAATACCTGGCGCAGGATACAATCCCGCAACTCTCGCTATGGACAGTCGTAATCGAGAGTTGGTTCGTCATTCGAAGTTCATAGCAGGATGGGCCCCAAGGGGCCTGTGCAAAAGGGCACTACGCTGCGCACAAGGGCACCACGACTTGTAGAGTCAGCGGGAAGGTTAGCAGTGGGAGAATTCGCACTGGATTGACGTGTTCTACAAACTAACTACAAGTAAGCATCACAGAGCAGACCGACTGAGACCAGTCGTCTCGATTGCAAAGCGGGAAGCGGGAGACCGGCTTTTTCGTCGTCATCGAATGCCAGCAGACGCTCGTTTGATCGTTTGAGAGGTTGGCAATAGGCGACGAGAGGGAGGTGTGTCGTCGCCGAGTATCGAGTTTACGGCTGGTGCTGTCGACGGTGGTTCAGGACGACGCGGAAAGGGCAGCTGACCACACAAAGCGTGCATCTCAGTCCCTACGGTCATGTCTCTTCTCGCCAACAAAATGAAACACGGTAACCTATGTGTCTTATCATTTCTAGTAATAAGTTCTAATGACCCTCCTATAGAGCAGGAACCCCTGCAACCTGCGAACCCACGAGGCAAGCGAATTCCCTAGTCACCGTCACCGTCTAAGAATTTGTGTTACGCAGAAGACCCCCAAATCCCCAAGACTGCCTGGGAATACTATAATGAAGGCACGTATCCAGCCACATGACAACCAACCCCCTAATACGAGAAACGCAGGAATGGAGATCATTGACCGCGAACGCGAAAAAGAATGGATTGAACAAATGGATACCATTCTTATCTTCGTGTGTCATGTCTCCCTCTGACGCTGGGCTGAGCTAATCAATTGCCAGGCGGCACTGTTCGCGGGTTTCTTGAGCGCTTTCCTCATCGAACTCCTCGGTCGTCTCGAACCAGACCCCATGGATATCATACAGGACGTCCTCATTTATCAAACGCAGATGATGCGCAATTCGAGCCTTGGGCCATATGTCCCCGCCGAGTTCTCCCCTCCAGACCACATTGTTGTCGTCAATGCTCTCTTCTATGCCAGCCTGGGAGTTATGATCCTGGCGGCATTCATCGCGATGCTCATCAAAAGCTGGGTACACGAATTCGACCGCGGGTTACGTGCGTTGTCGATCCCCGAGCAACGAGCGAAGACGCGTGAATTCCGATATCTCGGGATGGAGCGCTGGAAGCTCCCGGAGATGGTCGCGATACTACCATCCCTCATCCAGATATCCCTTCTTCTGTTTGCAATTGGTCTCGTCTTGTTTCTCTTTCACATCAGTAAACCATCGTTTGGTGTCGCCACAGCGATATTTGGAATTGGAGTGCTCTATTATGCCATTACGACGTCTATATCTGTATTTGTTGCCTCTTCGCCTTTCCACTCTCCTCTTTCGCGCACCTTGGGCAAGGTGTATCGCCATGTGCACGCCTATTTCTGTCCAAGTATTGATCATTTATTATCACTTGCCATGGATATGGCCCCATCAACCACTCTGGGTCGTGTGCGCCGGAATATCCAGGTTATCCTTCTGAAATCGCGCCCCTATCTGGAGAAAGACTTTGAAGAGCCAATTACAGCAATAACAGTGGACGAAGTTCAGCTCTTCACATCAGCTTCGGCCTTGAAGAGAATTCATGATAGTGCTCCGAATTCTCAACACAGCTTGGCACTACAATCGTCTGTGTGGCAGGTGGCAGGTGGGACTAGCCACCCTTTTCCACCATTATTCAGCCTGCCTTCCTGGATTCTTGACGAAAAGAATAGTGAAGAGCACTTCCCACACCTCCCTCCAGCGATCCTGGTCGCTATGGTAACGATTTCGCTGCGTGTTCGTCGCGTAGAGAATGTGCTCGAAATCGATTCAGGAGCCGTCCGTTGGCGTATGACAGATTCCGAGGACCCCTGGACTCACGTTATAATGAAGGTTTCAGATCAATTCCTCGGCTACGCTTGGTGGATGATAGAAACGGTGCCCGATGATCTCGCAAACATGATACGAAGAAAAGAACTGCACAAAGACGAGTGTTTACGGCTTTTAAGGACACTGTCAGAGCTTTGTAGCCAGGAGCGGCAATCGCAGAGCAAACCGATCTTCATTGGGGTATGCTTACTAATCCTCATGGGTCATGCCTCGAAATGGGATCATGAAAGCCCCCCTGACATTGTATTACTCGAAGCTGTGGTCACACTCGCCGCCATATCATGTACTGAAGAGAGAGCCAATCGGCTAGACATTCTCTCCAGCAGTCGTGACCACCCATGGTTACTTCTGAATATTCGAAACACCAGTCTCATCAGCACATTGTATGAACGCACCCCTCCAGACGATCACAAACAGCTAGCCTCCCTGCTCTTCCTGGTCGTCTGCGCCCTTATGTATCGAGAATCATATGCCTTGGCAGTTCAGTATTTCACTATCATCACATCGAAAGGTGGTTTACACCTCTATGCCTCTGCCTTGACTGCCATCGCCCCGTCCATGACGGAACTTGGTATCCTCGTTATTGGCAAGGCGGTCGTGGAGCTACGGGCTGAAGCCATAACATCAAAAAATTACCGTGATAATACCAATCGCGAATCCTATCTGCTGGAAGGACTGTTCAATAGCTACGACGAACGGCTTGGGGCCACTGAGAACCCGGATCCCAATATTTTTGCCATTCTGTTGATGCTTTCCAAACAACACTCTTCATACATGAGAGAGCGAATACAGGACGGGTATATAGAATTGGAAAACACCTGGTTGAGCCTGGCTGCAAGAGTGGCTGCCCAACTTGACGTTCCTGATGGACCTGCCCTTCCAATAGGATTATTCTATGACCATCGGGTCCGTAATATGATTGCAGCTCTGTCCCTTCTGCGGTATGTACGAGGAAACGTCACCAACACCACAGAGTCCCTCCTGCTGGCTTCATTCCTGCAATCTCCGGAGCTCTCCATCTCCTCTGTAGCCCTAGAGTACTACATGAAGACCACGATATCCTATTCTGACCCCCCAGCACCATCCCGCTACCTCTCCGCAGCTGTATCCTCTGCGTTCAACGTCATGTTGCCTGAAGAGCAACTATGCAGGATATGGGCAATACTGGATATATATATGGATGGGTTCGAAACGCTCTCATTCGAATGGCGACGGACCTTCGCTGATGGCTTCTTCACCTTGTCGCGTCGGCCGCTGCTAAGACCACTGGGAGACATGGAGTCAAGCACACCAGAGAGCGAGCTCGAGGCGATCCTTACCTGGGAATATTTGAATGAAGAGGAACAAGAGCCAGAGTTACTGGAATTTTCCGATGAGGAGGAACAAAAGCCAGAGTTGACGGATTCACCCTTCAGCGGGTTGGATTGGATGGCGATGGCATGGTCACTCCATTTATCGCAACAGCCTTGGAGTAATACAGCGGGTTCAAGACAAGGAAAAGCACAATTGCAGAATTTAATTGGACTGGAAGTTAATGAGGAATTCGTGTTCAGAGCACTTTCTAAGCTTCTTGATGCAGCTCCGTACTACCGAATCATTCATATTCTCCCCAAGCTTCGCGAGTTCATCCAGTGGTTCGATGGTAACGAGCTCCCAGAATACCATAGCACGGTCTCCACATGGGTAAACGAAACAATTCGTAGGCATGAGGAGTTCCAGATACACCACAGGTTCCGCAAGTTCCATTGCACATGGGATACCTAGGCACATCTTCGGTATTTTTTTTTGTACTTTATGTACTTTGTGGTCTTAATTCTGACACGGGCAATCTAGGACCCCGACTTGGACTGGTGCCTTGTCGATTCCTGTCTCTCCGTAAATCCCAGTTCATTTAGATATTATCGAGACTGACGGCCAGTAGCGATACTGCCGAGAAGCCACCATCTATGTCCAACAAGATCCTAACAATATCGAAATGAAATGGGATTTACCCGGAGAAAGGAGGAATGGCTTGAAGACAGGAATCAACAGGGCTCCAGTCTAAATCGAGATTCAGATTGGGGATTCTGCTGTACCAGCGCGTTACATGATTTCTAAGAGAACCTACAGGAAACCGCTCTGCATGGTAAAACTCGTGTAATGTCGGAGGGAAAGTATGAGAGAAAAGAGTACAACTGAACATAAGACAAAGACAAAGTAGGGAACGATTCAAAATTAAACAACCAGAACCAGGCCGAGGGGAGCGAGTGGTTCGAAGAGTTGGGCAGAGGGGAGGAGCGGAGCAAAATACCCTCTTGATCCTAGAGCGGTGAGGCTAGTGTTGCCGTGAGTCGTGTGCTTGGCGAGTCCTTGGCCGACTCATCACGAAGCCTTGCCTTTTTGGGCCGACTCATCAGACTCGCTGTCAAACTTCCTAATTTGGAATGAGTCGAATGAGTCGAACGAGTCGGGCGAGTCGATGAGTCAATGTATTGAAGCATTCATTTCTGCACGGCGAACCACCACTTGGGAGCAGGACTGGCCGTCTCCAGACCTCATATGCTCCCTTCAACTTCTCAAACACAAGAACCACAATCGTGGTCGACTTGAAGAGCGTGGTCTATGGGCGTACTGTAAGGTAGTTAATTGTAGCAACGCATCACGTCACACTCAGCTCAGTTGTTTCTTCTGGAACTGGAACGTCACATCACATGCGGTCTCACAGGTTTCTTCCGGCCAAATTTGTGACGTTAGAGAAATCATGCAAAC
>Ga0307515_10014002_pt1 | contig 14925 bp, 14 predicted proteins | sample 17_EM_MG_FD_194513 | JGI IMG/M metagenome (GOLD analysis project Ga0307515, IMG submission 194513) | Populus trichocarpa ectomycorrhiza microbial communities from riparian zone in the Pacific Northwest, United States - 17_EM | ecosystem: Host-associated > Plants > Roots > Unclassified | place... | reverse complement strand
ATAACTATATAACCATAATCAGCCCCATGATTCCGATTATTATATAATCAAAGAAAGTGATTCTGATTTGATTATATAGTAATATTGATTACGTCTTTCAGGCACGGGCCTCCGCGTGATGTTATCTACACGTGAGTTATCACGTGTAGATAATATACTTGCCCCAGAGTTTACCCAGAGCTCCCCCTAAAGCACCTCTCCCTCTTTATATTTCCGCTATTTCCACAGTTGATTATATAGTTATACCTACGTAACATAATCAGTAGGTGCGATTATGATTAGGTTGGTTATGTTCCTATATAATACAACATAATCGTAACTAACTGACTGATTATTGCCATCACTGGCTCACATTTTCAACGTGGTCAGAAGAGTCTTCTTTCATCTTTACTACATCAGTTACTTTCCCATCGTACTGATATAGCTCGAGGAGAACATCCTTCAGCAGAAAATGTCCCATTCGGACTGGTCCCGGGAAGGCTTAGAATCCGTTCTCTTCAAGGCCGTACACCGATTGCAGTGCTCAACCTGTATCTTTATTGACAGGCAGGATGAGATCGACCAAGCGGACGGTGATGGTCTCCATGACCTTCTGGGACTGATACATCGTCTTCGCTCCCTGCCGAACATCAGGTTTTGTGTTTCTAGTCGCCCTGATACGAAAGCAATTAGAAAGTTACCCCAATATGAAGCTACAGGATCTGACTCAGCACGACATGCACAAGTATATACTAGACACACTTACTCCAGAATGGGAAAAGGCCTCATTCCTTTACCCCACAAACAAAACCCTATCATCCTTAACTGAACTGATTCTTGAGAAGGCGAATGGGGTCTTCCTCTGAGTCCGGCTCGTCGTGTCAAGCATCCGCGACGGACTGATCAAGTACGACAACTGGGAGATTTTGTTAGAACACATAAATACACTCCCAAGCAAGATCAGTGAGTTGTATAATATGTGGAAGCGTTTCAATTGTGACATGGAATTTCATCGTACGAATTCAGCCTTATACTTCAAATGCTTCTCTATCAGCCTCCGTTTATCCGAGATTGGAGTCCGAAGGCCGATACTTTGCTCCTCATGCTATTGTCATCTGATCTTTCCCTTCAGCGGTCATTCTTGGAAGGCGGAGCCCATGTGTCGGAGCACAATCTGGCCAAGGAATGCTGCGTCTTCCAGCATCAGCTTTTGTCAAAGTGCGCCCGATTTGTTGAGGTTGCAGACCATCTAGATGGGAGTGAAAAACTTAGCGCTTGATCAAGATTGAGGTTTTTCAGACGAGCGAGAATACGTTTCATACATAAAAGTGCCACAGACTTCCTCCTGGATACCTTGGACGGCCAGAAGCTCCTTCAACATGACAACACCACCGTGCCTGAGCTTTTTGTTCTTTCAATGTTGTCAAACTTGATCTCTGAATTGCTTTTGGGCACATTTGAAGAGGGTTCTGAATTATATGAGGTCATGTACAGGTTTACTCGAATGAACGTAATGCGAGAGGGGCTAGACGCTTTATGGGATCTCTGTCATCAATTGTTCGTTGACCTGATCGGGAGAACACTAGAGCGAATTCCCGAGTGGACAGATTCTGGACTCGACTTCGTCCCCATAGCGGCTGAGTTCGGCTTATGCGACTATGTTAAGAAGCAATTGCGAGAAAGACCTCCACCAAAAGGTCTCTCGCCTTGTGAATGGAAGAGTGTTTTGCTTGGGCACGCAAGCATGGGTCATCGAGATCTTGGACACGTGTACCTGAAAGACGAGAACATGGAGCTCATATCGTGGCTTTTCGATGAAGAGGCTGATCCTAACAGCAGTGTTTGCGATATCAGATTGAACAGTCAAACACCTTCCCATTGCTTCTTATTGACCGTGCAATATGGGGTGGTCGATGAGACAGATACAGAGACGAGAGAATTATCAGCAAGAGCATTGATACGAGTGCTTTACCACTTTCTCGATCGTGGAGCGGACATCAATGTTCCGTTATTTATACAGCTGGACGTCCTGGATTGCGCGCACGAATTTCATCCCCATATTCCCATACTAAATTAAATCACAGCCCAATGAGTTGGAGTCAGGGGAGTAGTTGGTATTTAAAGTTTAGGTTAGGAAGGTCAAGTTAAAATTTTAGAATCTATTTTTCAGGGCGCGTAGCGCTAGTTAGGGCTAGGGATAGGAATGTGAGATTTTGCGAGATTTCAAACAGGCCCTCCCCCTTAGACGCTCTCGCGCTAAAGAAACTATCCTAGCATGTTAAGGGCTCTGCCGTAGCCTCATCTCTCATACCGTGTTTGGCTCACATAGTCCTTTCTGGGCCCCTTTACATCATAACAGACCTCCCACCACTCTTCATTTCCTTTCTGACCTCCGTTAGTATCCTCAGTCGCTAGCATATCCGCCCCAAACTTATACGAAGCTGCGTATAGATCTTCTCCGCATAAGTGCTTCTCTTTGCCATCACATATTTGCACTTTCCCGTCTCCGTGCCGACTGCTTCCTTTATCGCTCTCCTTTGGGTCAAGCGCCACTTCTACAAACATTCCAGTGACCGGTGGATACTTATCCTTTCCATTCTCGTCAACAAACCACACACTAATTTCGTCCTTCTCTTCATAGTACCGATATGCGTATTTCTTTTTTGCGGTCATGTTGAATCCGGTGCTGGTTAAAAATATACCTTGCTCTTCGTATAAATATTCCTTCGAGAATTTCGGACTGGAAGGATCGCGTGCCTGGAAGTTCGCGGTGCCACTGAACGTACCAGAGGGATGGGTGGGAAGAGCAGAGGTTAGGGTGCGTTGAATAGACCAATGACCCTGGAGAGATGTGAATAGCTGTAATGTGACCGTCGATTCTGGGTGGATATGTAAAGAAGAAATGTCAAGGCCGGAATCGGAAGGGCCTGCACTAGTTTGCGGATTGTTGGTAATAGGAACCGAACGAGTAGGACGAATCAAGAACGAGTTGATAGACTGTAAGGTTGCTCGTGCTGGATTGGCGGTCGGATATGAGGTTGTGATCCAGCTAAGGCGCTGACGGATGAAGGACTTATCAATATCATCGGTGGTACAGTTGGTTGATATTATTCCTGTCGTGTAAGACATTAAGATATAAACCCTAGAAGTGCGATTTTAAGGACATTGTATGCATACCATTGTCGTTTGCGTATAAGCACAGAATAGCTAAAGCTACACCCAGAGCAAGGTCTTTACCAGTGGAACAACAAACAAGAAGCTTTTTAGGTGGTTCTTGCAAAGTGTTGAAGAAATGCTCTAGCTTCGGTAGCTCGTTCCTCAAGTCTCGGCTTCCTACCTTGCCAGTGCGGCATTTAAGATGGAGATAATTTCGCTTTAGCTTGGTTTGAAGTTCATCAATTAGACTTTCTCTACAGCTGATTAATGAATCAACGTCGAAGATTTCTTTAGTTTCCATTGATCCCACGTAAAGAGTGGAGGTCGGCTTAATTAGGATTGGTTCTGCCTTAGAACTTATGTTTCGGCCCTGAAGGAGCCCTGAGATCAAAGTCGGAAGGTCGTCCTCCTGCGTACGGAGCAGTTCCTCTCCATGTTGCCAGAATAATAGAGGCGTAAGCCCACATGCCCATGCCTCGCTATCGTCTCCGGCGCCTTGTATGTAGCCACCTTCCGAAACTTCACCTCCTCTCACTCGCCGAGATGAAGTGCAGAGAACAACAGGGTGAAAGTCAGGGAAGGATGGAGGCGTGGAGGGCAGTGGGGAATCCTGAGTAACCCACAGTGGCCGGAGGGGTTTGGATATCTGCCCCCGAAGGGATGCAACTGGGATGTTTAATTCCTAAGTGAGTGTGTGAGGTTAAATTATTTCAGGACCAAGAGCATTTGAAGAGGTCTGAAGCCTTCATGTTACCTGAAGTTGATGTACAAAGCCATCCAGGCGGGCTTCAATTTGAGAGTGCTCCGAGGCTGACACAGATTGAGGAGGAGTATGTAATGAGTGGACTTCGTATTCTGGAAACAGCATCCTATTCAGGACACAGCACCATATTGGCACAGTCTTTGATAGCGCATCTGGCATGCCTGTGTAGGAGAGCCTAAGAGTGAGATAGGGTACGAAATTTTACTAGACAGGAGTCTTAGACATACTTTTACCCCTCCTGGTAGAGTCTACTATCACGCAACTACCAATCTCAGCCTGGTTCCTTCTTTATCTAGCTTACTAGTCATTTATTATACCCATCATGCTCCCCAATAATCCCTAGAACCTGAGTGTTCAATCTTCGGAGACTGAATGCCCATTCACCAGTATGGCCATCGGTGCTCTTGAAATAAGCACTTTCAGCTTTTCGATGCGGGTTAATGTACCAGGAACCGCATCTCTCATTCGCAATTAATGGTAGGTCGTAGGCATTGGCAACTGAGCTGACGAAGGCAGCATCTTGAGAAATAGAGTCAAGACGATTGGATATGGAAAGAGCAGAGCGCGTAAGTGATGATAGGGTTTGAGAGAAATTAGTTGATAAAGCTGGAAAAATGATGTCGGAGGCTCGTAGTGGTTGAGACACCGACACAGTATTGTCCGTCATACTTCAAAGGACGAAGGAAATCCAACTCAAAGACTGATCATCCCTTTTATCTCTTCAAGTAGCTTCGACGGTCGAGCTATCAGGGAAAGTAAGGCAAACCTGGGGCCGTGAATCATTTGGAGTTCGAAATTCTTGAGTTCGGCTCCCGAATTTCTCCCAACTCCGAAATTCCGTGCCTCAGGCTACTTAAGTATATGGAGATTTGGAAGAAGGCGTAGATTGCAAATGAAGCCTAGACAGGATTGCTTTTATCTTCTAGAATATTTCATGATGCGATTTATGGTGGGACAGCGAGGTGGGGCTTTTTAATTGTACCGGATCAAATATTACACTTAGTAAACGCAAGTTCCACCCGGATTTAGTTATATAATACATATTCCCATGCAACCATACAAAGCATGCCATGAACGCCGTTTACTCATGCTTACGGTGTAGCTGTAAACATCGAAGTGTGAGCATCTTCAATGCGGACCACGTGTGGAATTTCGGCCCTGTCAAAGTATCGAAGTCATTTTGGATGTATGCTATTCTACCGCTGCTGCTCATTATGTGTAAAAAGTATATTTGGATCATGCCAATTTCACACGACGCTTTTGGGGTTTGGCAGCCTCCTAAACTCTCTTCTTATTTCGCACAGGGCGACACACCTCGCAGTATCTCCTACCCACCTCAAGACCGTAGCATTGAAAACGGACCACGGCTCGCGAAGGCCTAGCGTATCTCCTGGTGCAAACTCGGGGGTGTTGCTGAAGTCAATCTCGCTAGCGTGAAGCCAACGATAGAAGTCCTCCTAAGCAGCTTAACGCCGCCGAAGCCGTGGTGTTAAATACCAGACACAGCTTCTCTTTGTCGTGAATAGCACCTGCAATCGGCCGTGTATAAATAATCTTAAGTCGTCGATGGTGGTATTCTTAGCGTTGAGGATCGAGGTATTCGGATCGAGGTCGAGTCGTGTTCGTATAGACCTGTGTACGCGTCTAGTTTAATTCGATTGGCGGACGAAAAACTGTCTTCCACTCTCTCCCTATTGCGCGAACGCTCGTAGTGTCGTTCGCTCGAGCTCGTCTTAACTTCTCAATACAGGTCGGGTCACTACTCCAACAAGTAAAGATACTAGACACCGGACACCGCGTGAAGGTGCGAGCTCATCGTCCGGCATTGAAAATTGACTAGATGAGAAACCAGAAGTACCGTTTGTGGGTGTGTAAGCTAATCTCGTACAGTGCAAGGTACAAGGTACTTTGTAGCGATGAGATTCCCCATCTTTTGGTGTTTTGCTTTTTGATCGGACGCATCCCCGCGACCTGCAGGAACAGAACTCTATCGTCCAGCTGCTCGTACCTCGGCGCGTGAGCGTCATCATTATCAACAACGTCACATGTCTTTCTGTGGCACCAAAGCTCTGCCTAACAATTTCGTGTGTAGTGCAGGAGCAGTGCAGGAACAGTCCAGCTGGCCTCATTTCGTCTGCAAGGCTTTCCAGTTTCGTAGATCTGCAAGTCGTCTGACAAGTGCCGACCGAGGTCACGCGAGCCTGTGAGACAATGGTGCACCGCCCTGGTTTCCCATTTACAATGAACGTGCCAGCCATCAAATCCACCTCCTCCGTCTCCGCTATGCTCCCCGACCCCGCAAAATCTCACTGCAGAGGACTAGAGTGAAACTTTTCTCCGCTATGTCTCGTTACGACTTCCCCACAAGCCCTGTAGCCCATCCAGATGCTACTGTCGTAGGCGACAAGTACCGCTTTACCGTGCTCACCGACGGCCTGCTACGATACGAATGGGCCGAAGATGGCAAGTTCGAGGACAGAGCATCAACCTTTGCCATACGAAGGAAGCTTGCCGTTCCCGATTACTATCTCTGGGATCGTGGGCACGTCCTCGAGATCATCACCAAACGCTTTCACGTCATATACAACAAGAAGGAATTCAGCTCAGAAGGACTTGCTGTACAGTTACGAGGTCCTATAACAAATCGATGGTGCTATAGCCAGAATGTCGAGACATTGGGCGGCACAACACGGACATTGGACATGGCAAATGGAAAGATTCCTGTAGAGCCAGGAGTGCTCTCGCGGGAGGGCTTCGCTGTTGTCGAGGATAGCAAGACGATGCTTTTCGAACCTGGTGGCTGGATCGGGCCTCGCAGATCCGGCAAACGAAGTGATGCGTACATCTTTTGTTACGGCCATGATTACCGTGATGCCATGAGAGCGTTTTATGCGGTGTCTGGAAGTCAGCCTCTTCTGCCACGATGGGCCCTAGGTAATTGGTGGAGCCGATACCATCCTTACAGCCGTCGTGAATACCTCAACTTGATAGATCACTTCCAGCGCGATAATGTGCCTTTGGCGGTTGCTGTTCTTGATATGGATTGGCACAAGGTCCGCATCCCACCTACCTACGGGTCTGGCTGGACTGGATATAGTTGGAACAAAGAACTTTTTCCAGATCCTGTTGGCTTTCTCGGGGAGCTCCATGAGCGTGATTTACGCGTCACGTTAAACGTCCACCCGGCGGACGGTATCCGAGCTTTCGAGGACCAGTACGAGGAAGTTGCTGAGTACCTAGGATTGGATCCGTCTAAAGGCTCAAACATCAACTTTGATTGTACAGATCGCAAATTCATGGATGCCTATTTCGATGTTGTCCACCATGAACATGAAGCAGAAGGAGTGGACTTTTGGTGGGTTGACTGGCAGCAAGGGAACCGTTCTCGCATTGAAGGAATTGACCCTCTTTGGGTACTCAATCACTTTCATTTCATGGATAGAGGTCGAAGTCATCAACGTCCTTTGATACTCTCTCGATTTGCAGGTCCTGGCTCTCATCGATATCAAATTGGGTTTTCCGGCGATACCATTATGACCTGGGATTCTCTCAACTTCCAACCGGAATTCACAGCAACTGCATCTAATATTGGGTATGGTTGGTGGAGTCACGATATTGGTGGCCACATGCAAGGCTACAAAGATGATGAATTAACGACACGTTGGGTCCAACTGGGCTGTTTCTCACCAATATTGAGACTGCATTCATCAAACAACATATTCAACACAAGAGAGCCATGGGTATACAACAAGGAAGCATGCGATGTCATTGAAGACACTCTTCGATTCCGTCATCGACTAATTCCTTATCTTTACACCATGAATGCCAGAGCTGCGTCCCATGATGAACCTTTAGTGCAGCCAATATACTGGGACTATCCGGAGACAGAAGAGGCATACCTCTACCCAAACCAGTTTCGTTTTGGAAGCGAGCTGTTTGTGGCACCAATCACGAGATCCCGCGACTCGACAACTCATCTTGGGAGCACCAAAGTTTGGTTGCCCCCACTAAGGTTTGTTGATGTCTTTACTGGCGTTGTATATGATGGAGATAGGGAGCTCTCACTTCATCGACCTTTGAATGGTTATCCAGTTTTGGCAGCCGAAGGAGCAATCATTCCGCTTGATGCAGCTTTGAATCTAGAGAATGGAGCACCAAATCCTTCCTCGCTTGAGATCCTCTTAGTTGTTGGTGCTGATGGTTCATTCGAACTGATCGAAGACAACGGAACAGGCACTCGTGTTGACGACGGAGGTTTTGGAATTGTCGAGGTTGACGGCACAGAATCTGGCACCGATAATGTCCGTTTCAGCTACACATCAATCAGTTACAAACAGTCATCTGGAATCCTCAGAATAGGACCCACTCTGCCATCAGACCCGTCAATCCCAAAGAACAGAGATTGGATAATTCGACTTGTCGCACATACTCCGAAGGACGATATTCGATGCCTCCTGAGCGGCAGCAAGAAGACTACAGTAGTTCAGACAACTACAAATGCGAACGGATCTACCATTAATATTGGCTCTCTGCCTACAGACCAAGAATGCGTTCTCGAGCTTGGTTCTGGCCCACAATTGGATATCATTGACCCGGTGTCACGATGCTGGCCCATCATTTACGATGCAAACATGGGTTATGATCAAAAGGAGGCCATTTGGTATACTATCAATGCAGACCAGCCAGTCAGCACGCGTATTTCTAGACTTCAGAATATGGGCATTAAGCAGGAGCTTTTAGATGCATTACTGGAGCTTATCCTTGCCGATTCTAGATATTGTTCGTAGGAGGCTTCATCATTGCGTTTGTGTTCTCGTCTTGGGAGGTTCCGTATTAGCGGTCTCTGTCACAGGTAGCCTTGATGCTTTTGTTGGGCAAATGTCATCCGTTTTGCAGGATAAAGTTGGTTCGCCCCTCTTGTCCACAAACACATTCATACCTAAGCACACTACTTGTACTCTATACGAATGACCGACCTTGAAATGTCTCTTTAATGCATTTTCACACGTTTCTGCACTCGGCATTGCATCACATGCGTTGCTAATAAAGGCGTACACGTGAGGAACTATGAATTTTGTAGGTTTCGGACAAATGACTGAAGTACTTCTGAAGTAAATATACAAAGGAATAGATACAGTTTTCCTAAGCATCTGAAGTCATCAATGAGGGCACAACTTGACACAAAAATGGAACGTGCTGTACCTCCTCAACCGCGGAAGGAATAAAAACCTGCTACTCTCCACCTTTCCCGTTCCTCTTCTCAGCATACTCAAAATGGCCAGCTCAACTCTTCCCGTCTCTTCAGGAGTTCATTGATATTCATGTTATGTCTGGATCCGGAAGACCGCTCGTCTAACCCAGCGGAACCCACGAGGAAAAATGAGGAGCGTGGTTTAATCTGAAGCCCAAATTATTCGTTCTAGGCAAACATTTACGAATCACTGCCACAGAGAGACAGTGTCCTGAAAAAGAACGCCGGCCGGTGTCTTTCCTAAGCTTGCATTTGCTCTTGAAGATATCTATGACTCTCACTAAAGCAGTGATAATATTAGGTCCGCTCGGGAGCGTATTAAGAGGCTAGGTTTTACTTAATGATCTCACCGTTCACTACTTCGCCGCCTACGCCTTCCCCCCCCATCGCCTCGATGTTTTCTTCAACTTCTCCATATTCTTCTCCATCCCCCTCCGTCCTCAATCTCTCCCTCACTTTCATCAAACACTTCCCCAGTAAGTTCTCCCCCCAAAACTCTCGATACCTCTCATCTCCATCCGCTCAGTAACCTATTCCCCACACCCTATCTCTCCTACCCGTTTCACACTGCTCCCTCTCCCCCGTCGCCAGTAGCGCTTCCTTCAGCCTCGCATTCTGCGAGAACTTATAATAGTTACCCTGCACAACGGCTTTCTCTTTCATGCAGCTCCACCTGGGATCGCTGAACCCCTCCACGCTCCTGCCGAGTTTCTTCCGCTCTTTCGGATCGCCCGACGCCATGATGCAGGCGCCGGTCACTGCGTCGCAGAAGTGCAGCGCTTTTCCGAACATCATAAATTGCTCGGTGCAGTTGAAGGTTAGGCTGGCATCTGCGAGCATGGGGTTAGAGGGCGAGAGGCTGGCTTCGCAGAGCCAGTGAGTGCGGCGGTGGGGACGGTGAAGGCCGAGGGGCACCATTGGCAGAAGATGCCATTGGGCTTTTCTTGTGGGAGGTAGAAGAAAAGCGCGCCGTTTGGGTCGGGTTGGGTGAGGTTGAGGGGCGGAGATGGTGGTCGCGCTGGTGGGGTTTGGGTTTTGGCATGGTGCGGAAGCAGGGATGGGTTTTCTTAATGTTGTGGATTTTCTTTGTGTGGTATCTCAGGGTAAATGGGAGTTTATATCTGAACGCGGCATATTTTAGGTTCTGATGAATCAGGGAGGTGCCGGACATTACAATGCTGTTCTTCAGTAGAAGAAAGGTTGTAGGCATGACTGCTCGCTATGCCGTTCTTCATCTGTTTTCAAGAATGTCTGTAAGTATCTAACTAGAGAAATAGAGCTGTGGCTGTGAGGTAACTGTTTGAATTCGGCCCTGTAAGAATGTCCTGACATCAAATTAGTCATAAATGCTTTAAAAGGGCTCAGCTAGTGAGCTGTCCGATATATCACTCGGCACCGAGTTACTCCTTTGAGATCTTGTACAGATGTAATTGAGTTGGTAGGAATTCTGCCAAAACGCCAGGGTCTTGTTCAATGAGTAATACTGTGCTCAATCAGTTTATCCTTCTAATGCGAGGTATATGTTCGAAGTGTGGAGTCTCCACCCTTGCATTTCAAAAAAATATTCCTAAGACCAGGTTTCTGGGATGTTGTGGTGCGGGATTTCAGTAGTCGAGACGCCGGTGGCTGGTTCCAACGATAATTTTGTTCATAGCTTCATAAACGATATATTCATTCATGAGAAGTAATAGCAATTAAATAAGTTAAATCCTGGAAGAATTATTTTTTTATAAACTTATGAACATACATTTATCTCTGCGCCCCTTGTATATCACCCGTTTCCTTTCTCCACTACTACAACCCTCAACCGCAACCGTAAATAAAAGGAGTAGATTAGGAGGTTATAGTAAATAGCAAGATAAACAAGGTGTGTCTGGAGAGCTGCATCACACCAAAACTAGTAATGTCCTGAGTACCTAAATTCATGCCCAAGGACATGGCAGGAGACCAAAATTTAAGTGTAAACCTGGAGAGCGAACGGAACGATTGTTTTTGAATTGTAGTAAAATGTCCGAAGGCACTCTTCGAACTATGCTCCTATCCTTCAGTGCCCCGTATCAGATGATTCGCTATCCGAGCATTCTGAGGAAGAGGAACTCCAACTTAAATCACTTAAAATTAGGGGGTCTTTGAGGACGCCCATTTTAGAAATCCTGAATACAAAAGAAAAGATTGAATGCTCATCCTGCTTCTGAAACCACTCCCAGAGGACTCTCAGCTTTTTTTGGTCTAATTCATCTGGCTCCTCTCCTTGCAATATGTTATATCGTTTTGCGCCAGTGAAGAGCCAATCATGAGCTGCCCTTTCCTCCTCCGTCATCTCGGCTTCCCCAAATGCTTGTTCCACATGAACCGAGAGCTCTGAGAGTTCCCGAAGCCACGATATAGAGCTTAGCAGAATCTTGCATCTAGAGTTTTCAGTTGCTGTGTTGTGTTGTGCAACGCACTCCTCCTTATAAGGAATGGTTGAAAGGATATGAGCCATGATGCAGAAGGGAAGGTGCATGTATGAGGACGGTTTAAATGGTAAATACTTTTCAGAAATCCTCTGTAGTTCCAGCTTGGGATTCTTTGAGTTTTGTGGATCAGGATCAGCCTCAAAACCAAGTGTGTCCAATATCTGGCCCAGGTCTTTCTGCGTATCCTTTCCTACAACTTCCAGAAATTTCCGCAGCATCTCCAAATGAGTTTTGACGGTATCCCTTGGCACATCAATGTCCATTCGCTCGAACAGGAAATTTCCTAGTTGGAATCCGTCCCGGAAGCTGTCCTTAGCTGATGCAATCCGTGCCATATAGTGCTGATGTAGCTGGTCTAAAAGCAGTTCTGAAGATCGGACCAAACCATTAAGGCAATCAAGGATTACTCTCTCGTCGATTGTAGCTTTATCGAAGATATTTTTGTAGGTAATGTCGTGTTCTACTTCAGCCCATGCGTGGACAAGGACTGACACGATCTGTATCTCCACAACATCTTGCGGAAACAATTCCAAAGTACTAGCATCATCTTTTTTGATGCTCACAACAGCATGTTTGGCTTCATAGCCCCCAAATTTAGGGCGGTAACCTCGATCAATCGTTCCATGTTGCTGATCGCTGGAATTGAGATTTGGATGGGACCTCCAATCGACATGATCGAATGCTTCTCTTATCAGGTCGGCGACAAAATCCCTTTGGCTGGGGAAATAAAGAGCAATGCGCACTCCCGCAAGGTCAATTATATCGTTTTGGATCTGTTCTTCATTTGCATAGTGCCTTTTTTTATTTCGCTCTTCTAGCTTCTTCCGTAAGGACTCACTAGCTTTCGCACGGTATGTGATAATGGCCTGGATTTTAGATCCATCGAGTTTTTCATTGCATATCTCTTTAGCACGCACAGCTAGTTTTTCGTAGTGTGCTATACGATAGTGCCTCATGAAGCCTTCGATTACCGGAGATGAGGTCGAAGTCATTGTGTATAAGAGGCCGAAGGTGGATTCGTTTGGTTGTTACTAGGCAGAAGATAGTGGTGATGCTCCAGCAAGTATATCTGAGTAAAGGTAAAAGCCTTCGAGGCACTCTCAAGGCTGTAAACCACCTAGACGGACACGGCGCTATATGTACTGGCCTGTTGGCATGGAAGGCTGACGCAGGCAACAAGGCCACGGGGCTGAAGACCGAAGGGCTGAAAAGATCAGACGAAGGGTTGTGTATGGCTTTCTAAAACGTATAGTATGAAAAAATCGCAAAGGAAGTCGGCCGGCAAGCCAATATCGAGATTTCATGACACAGTTATCATTTTATGCTCCTACACGTTTGGGTTTCGTCCCTCAGAGCCTCAGGCAATGAGGCCCATTCGTTTCGTCAAGTCGCAGAGTTTAGAATTCTAGAATTCGAGGGGTTCGGGGAGGGGAGGGGTACGACGCATAAATTGTACAGCCTCTAGAGGTAATAAAGCCTTAAGTCTAGCTCATTGCAGGTTGCAATAGTGCGCATAAGGGTAACCTGAAGTTACTGAAAAGAGGAGAACCAATAAGGCTGGCTGGTAAGGCTGAGTGACTCGGTCCCCGCAAGCATGGCAGAAATGCATTTTGCGCACCTTTCTAGCCCGGACATGCAGGCAATGAGGTATCACCTAAAAGTTGACATCAAGTATATCGATGGACTTCTGCGAAACCTGGTTGCGACGTGTTCTTGGCGACGTGGCTTGGACAGTCTGCCCCGTTTTCAGCCTTGTTTCCATTAGACCGCTCCACGACGGAAGGCAGACTCCCTACTTCTAGGTAATGACTCGCTACTGCGCGAGGACTGCGGCCTCGTAAAGCCGTATATACAGCATCTCTTCAATTCCGGTGGTTAGCGCAGCCACGTCTGCACGGCCTTTTTGTAGGGGAAGTTTTGGTATTTTTGCTGTTTAAGGGAAGGTTAATAAAACACGCTAACCACCGGATGCGCCAGGACGCTGTAAATCAGAATACTGACCTACCAAGTTTCCAACAGTCGCTTGACGGCCTCCATCGTTATGAAGTCATATCGAACCTTAGTGGAGGTGCAATGCGTACGGAACCGGTGCCTATGTGACCTTCGCAAATTCCTTTTAAACCCAAATCCAAATCGCAAGGCCTGCCGTATCGCTTCTGCTCCTTAACACGCTTGCGTCCTAAGATCAAGTGGTCCGTGCAGAACACCAGAATCAAAACAACGAGAATTGGACCGTGCGCGAACACCAGAATCAGAAGCAGTGTGGCCAAAAATTACGATAAGCGAATTGAAATAAATCGATATCGGATACCGGATTTATCCGATATATCCAATATCTATTCACTCGCTCGCAGAGATAGAGATATATTCTGAATAGTGTATTGTATTGGGGGGTGTAGGCCCGAGGAGAGGGTAATCATCTTAGCCTGCTGTATTGCATAGTAGGTTCCCTACTGTCTCAAGCAGTGGTAGATAATTACACACTCATTGCCCCCCTCAGGCCTACCATAAGCCTAAGGCTGCAAATCTATTTATAGGGTAGAGGGTAGAAAAGCGAAAAGCCGAAAGGCTGATTGTAATAGATATTGATATTGCTGTTCGGAGGAGGTGTGGTGGCTTCGCTTTAAATAGACATTTTTATCTATTTACTCGCTCGCAGAGATAGAGATATATTCTGAATAGTATATTATATTAGGGGGTGTAGGCCCAAGAAGAGGGTAATTATCTTAGCCTGCTATATTGCATAGTAGGTTCCCTACTATCTTAAGCAGTGGTAGATAATTACACACTTATTGCCCCAAATAACGCATACCGTTAGGACCTAACGGTATAAGGCCTGCGCCTAACAACTAATATAGAAGTAGGAATATATCTCGTCTTTTTTACGCCCGTAGGGTATTATTAAAAGACTATTTAGGTAACCCAGAACCTAGGTAGTCTCGAAGGCTATTAATAATGCCCTAATAACGCGTACCTAGCGGTATAAGACCTGCGCCTAATAACTAATATAGAGTAGGAATATATGTCGTCTCTTTACGCCTATAGAGTATTATTAAAAACCGTTTGGGTAGGTAATATTAAAGGCTATTAACGACAATAACGTAGTAAGGATAAAGCTAGAAAGCGTCAATTTAAAACCTGTTTAAAAACCCTATGGGAAAAATTGTCAGGAAAGACTACTTATTAACAGCTGTGGAAAGACGCAAAACTGTCGCGATCCTCTAAGGGGTAAGACGTTTTATCGCGACGACAACACAACGCCGTACGGCATAGTATTATTAAGGCTATAAGACGAATAAATAATAAAATCTCTATTA
>Ga0307515_10014001_pt1 | contig 14925 bp, 6 predicted proteins | sample 17_EM_MG_FD_194513 | JGI IMG/M metagenome (GOLD analysis project Ga0307515, IMG submission 194513) | Populus trichocarpa ectomycorrhiza microbial communities from riparian zone in the Pacific Northwest, United States - 17_EM | ecosystem: Host-associated > Plants > Roots > Unclassified | place... | reverse complement strand
AATCCTTTTTAAAGGAAGGATTGTATGTGTAATAAACTTGCTGGCATTGTTTGGCAAACACAAAGACATCATCGATGTTGCGGAGTCTAGCCTTTGAATTAATTTCGACTAAACCATGATGAGGATCTACTTCGATTCCTCTGTCAATGGTGTCATATCAATAGCATTTGAATAAAAATATTTTATTCTGATTGCGATGATATTACAATTCAATGACCTCTTCCAACTTCTTATAATAGTCAATTTCAAACTCATTAGAATTTGACCCCCCCACCATTATATGTCCTTTTGTCCTGCCCATATTCTTCAATATGAAACATATATCCATTGATGAAATACCCGTCGTAGAACTTCATCTTTCTTTCAAGAACAAGACTTAGTAAAGACAAAGTAACAATAGAATTCACATAACTCAATATAAACCAACTTCATATTTTTACGGTAACAAAACAAAGTTATATTCATTCTAGGCTTAATATTGTCCTTTGTCTTCCCTTTCACGATTCATTGGCAAGAAACGACAGTCAACATCCCTTTCAACTCTGTCAAGAAACAAGTCCTTCTGTTCGTTTTGAACTTGTGATTCATTGGCAAGAACTGCTAGTGGCAGTAAAACAAGATGTTTTAACGTTGTTTGTTAGGGTGAATGCCTTGTTATTTTCCATACAGTATGGACATGTTGATTTTTCATGCGTGCTCCAACTAGAAAACTATTCTATAAGCTGGAAAATCATTGATACTCCACATCAAAGTTGCCTTCATCAAATTTTTTTTTTCGATACATCATAAGTCAAAGCCCCAAATGACTACAACTATTTCAACTCATGAATCAATGGTCGAAGACAAACATCTATATTCTGACCTAGACTATTAGAACCGAGTATGACCATAGATAAAAACATGAACTCCAGTCTCATACACATCTCGGTTGGCAAGTTGTAAACCATGAGTATCATCGACCAATAAGAAAAAGGAGGAGCAAATAACTCGAATGGATTGAATCCATCTGTAAATAACCCAAGACACACGTTCTTTATCTCCAGTAAAAATCGAGGATGCACACTGTTAAAGTGTTTCCGAGCTTCGTTATCGAAAGGGTGCACCATCACTCCATCCACCGCATCATGTGATTGGTATCATGTCATGTGCTCAATAGTTTTTAGTGATATGAATAACCTTTGCAGTCTAAGTGTGATTGAGAAGTATCTAAGTTTTTTGTGTTCGAAAAGAGACCTTCCTCTGCCAATCATGGGTTTATAACAAGAATGTTCACATGTTCTACGCCTAGTCAAATTTGTATGTTCAAGGTAGTACAACATGCAAAAGTTTAGACACATGTCAATTTTTTGTTATCCTAGATCGAGAGGTTTCATCATGGACTTAGCAGTATAAAAGTTCTCTTTTAGCCTGTCCTCTTTAGGTAAAATACTTCACGCTCATTCGATAATTTTATCATAACCGACCTTACACAACCCATCATCTAATTTGATGGTGAACACGTGTACAATGATCGATAATTTACTATGATTTGTAAAACCATCCCATAATGGTTTGTGAGAATCTTTCAAAAGATCAATAGGCATAGCCTCGTCTGCATTAGGTTCTTCATATATAATTGGATATTAACCGGCATGACCCTGATTCATTCTCATCGCATCCATAATCATATTACTAGAATGATTACTATTGCCATCTACAATTCCATGTATATTGCTAGAACTAGAAGTTGACGCAACCATCCTTTCTATCATGGTATCGTGAGGTACATATAGTTCTATGTGTGCATACTAACAGAAATATTTCTCCATGAACTCTTTTTATAGAAGATGCATCGATACAACATCTGAATCAAGAAACTTTTTATTTTTACACATTTTGCGTGGACATCTAATTCCCCCTTCACTAATATTTCTCGGATTAGATAGTGCATAATTAATAAAACCTTGAATCCCATTACAATAATCCATCCACCGCAGGCCTTGAGATGAATCTCTACACATTCATGAACTATCAAACCTATATAAAATAATGATGACAACATGTATTAATTAACCATGTTAACTAAATAATTTGCAAAAATATTGATTTAGCTCAAAGTTATTTAATCTATTTGAATTGTACTCTTAATTCATTATTAATTATCTATATAAATTCAAATTTTTACATATTTACCGGAAATTTCAATCAGCAATAAAATTGACAAAATTTAAAACGGGCTCGTTAAATAAACTATTATTTATTTCATCACAAAACACTTAGGTCAAAAATTTGACACATGTCTCATCAATTTACAAACAAAAAACAAGTAAACACCCAAACAAAATACATATACTACAAAAAAAAATATGCAAAAAAACCAACATTTTAAAATTAGGTTCAAATAAAAAAAAATGGCAGATTTGTTTACTTAAAGTGGAGAATCCTCAATAAAATCTGAATCAGAACACAAATGCTTACGAACTGAGTGTTGTGGTGGCCAGATTTATTGTAGGAGGTTGAATTGTGTTGAGATTAGGTTGGGGGGTGGTTGTTTGTTGTAGAAAAAAATACATAAGGAAGAAGGAGAATTGAGGAAGGGGGAGAGGAGGGTCGATCGTCAAGTCATAAATTAAATATCACCGACGACATTACCGACTGAATTATTTCGTCAATAACTTCATTGGTCATTCTATCAGTAAAAATACCACTTCACCGTATGATTTGCCCTTTTGAATCCCATTAGAATACCCTTCGTCATTCTCTCGGTATGTACCAACATATTGTTTCTGTCGGTGTTTGCCAATGAATACAAGGATGGAAAATTCTGTCAGTAAAGGTCATCTCAATATACCGATGAAATTTTCCCGCCGGTATTTCCATTTGTATTTGTCAATTTTCTAGTAGTGATTGTTTTTTCAGTTTTTGAAAAGTTTCAATTTTAAGTCTAACAATTAAATAACTTATTTTTTAATATTGTTTTTTAGGTTTTTAAGATGTATAATAACATTTAAGGAGACTTGAAAGGAAAAACAAATAAGGGAAGAATAAAATAAAAATATGAACTAAATTTATTTTTGAATACTTATTTAATAGCAAAGCACAAGGTTCAAACTTTGAAAAATTATGTAGGTAATATTGAAAGATTTTAAATTATAAGAAAGAATTTGAACATTGATGAATCTATGAAGCAAAAAATGCAAATGTCGTTTGGTATCTTTTTAGAAGGAAAAAAAATAGAAATCGTGTTTGGTTGAATTATTAAGTTTATTTTTTATTAATGATTTTAAAAGTTAAAATAAAATTTTGAAAGCAATAAAAATTCATTTTTCACTTTCTGTTTTTTAAATTAGTCGGATATAAATCACATGACTAATTTTTGTGGGGTGGTTTAAAAATCTCATTTAAACGATAGATTAAAAATTTAATGTATATTCATAGATTAATTGAATTAATTAAATATATAAGGACAAATTGAAGGAATACCTCTCATCATATAAGGAGGAGAGATGTTGAACCATTAATCTTATATAGTGACATTGACATTTTTGAAAAACAATTGTCATGTGCAAGTCATTCCGGTCACTATGCTCGGAAAAACTCGTTGAAATAATAAATTATACACTTTAGCTTTATCCAAGGATAAAATTGGTTCAATCGAAGATGAAAGAACAAATTGGAGAATTAAGGATAGATGAAGCCATTATTCCTATTATAAAAGGTGATCTCAGGTTTCATTTAATAATTGTTTTGAAAGTGTTTTTAAAAATAAGCTTGGACTCAAAAAGGGTAAAAATTGATGGTTTTTTATTATATATAGTTTTGATTTTTGACATGCTAATGTCAAAATCACAAAATTTAAATGCACTTTTCCAGTAGTGTCTGATTTTTTTATAAAAATAAATATTTTTTTAGTTAATTTTTTTTTTAATTTTTTATTATGATACTTTTCTAGTTTTTTTTTATATTTAGAGGAGGTATTTTTCTTTATTTTTTTTATTCAGTATTATTATATATCATCCACTCTTGAATGGTGCATTAACGATTTTTTTAATTAAAATTTTGAGTTTTAAATGAAAATATGGAAAACACATCTACTTAGTTTAAACCTCCATAGTGATTGAATCTTTTTTTTGACTGCGAATAAAAGGTCAATTTGATGTATACTTAAATTCACAATTTACAAATTGCAAAGACTGAAAAATAAGAGGTTAGATGGGCTTACCAATAACTCTTCAGGGCCACAAATTAAGCATCGAGATCTAACCTAAAAGAAATTATGCCATGACTGCATAGACTCGCCCACCTCCCGGTTTAGGGGTGCCAATGTCCTGTGGTGTATTGGGCCGACAAGGCACCTGGGCCCAAATCTTGGGTGCATGCTCTGAAATTATGGGCCGCTAAGGTAGTCCAAGTCTAAATTAAGGCCCATGGTTGCCTGCATCCATAATCGTACATGCAAGAGTGCTTATAGGTTCGGTTTCAGGTGTATAGCAAATCAAAATTAATTATTAATTTTAGAGTTTGTTTGTTATTATAGTAATAGTTTATTTTCAAATATTTTAAATCTAAACTCTAAATTAATCATTATTTTTAGAGCTCGTTTAGTGTTGTAGTAGCGATTGCTTTTCAAAGTATTTTTTATTTGGAAATACATCAAAAAAATATTTTAAAAAAAATTATTTTTAACATAAACACATCAAAACGATACAAAAACATCAAAAAAAACATTTGAAACAACTTTTTTTTAAAATACTTTTAAAATACCAAGAAAAAAAACAGCTCTTAATTATGTCAAAGCTTAAGCTTGAGGGATAAGAGTTGTATGAATTAGGTGCACATTATTGGATAAAAAAAAGGTGCACCATGCATTAAGACTTAGATTATCATGGGAGCCACAAGATTTGCACACACAAAATCAACCCTATACACTGTGGAGAATTGAGCATAGAAACGGCACCTCGGATTCCTGCTCTTTCCAAGACCTATTTAAACGTGATTGATTGTATATTAATTTTGAATTATATGCAAAGTGCGTGGAAAACGATCTTAATCTGCCCCACCATTACAATGATATCCACCACGAAATTTAGTGGTTTCAACAGATACTGCAATGCCTGCTTTTCCACCCTTCATCATGACCTGGGAATCATATATCTTCTGTTCTCCACACAAATGATACTTGGAAAGCATCCTCATGTTCTAATAGCATGCATGAACAAGAACAATTCATCAGCCTACTATTGCCTTTGATGACTCTTAGCATTGATGAGTAATGGAAATACTTCACAACTAAGCAAGACAAATCTCCTTTTATAAAATTGTTTCCTTGCTAGTCAAAGAACCTCCAAAAGAGTTTCCTTTTAAATATGAAGAACTCAAAACCCAAACTAAGATTTAAATTCAAACATGCAAACGCTCATATCATTGTTAATATTAACTTTTTAACAAATAACTGATATTTCATGATATAGCATTGTAATCCTGTCACTCTCTATGGGCATAAATTTGTTTTTGACGTTTTACATATAAAATCCTGTAAGCTAAACCTGCAGAGATGTCTTAGTGGACTCAAGATCCCCTTCTACAGCATACAAACCTTTGGGAACCCTTCAATACGGATACAGTTATTATTACATAGTTGAAAACATGTGAAATGTCCCGAATGCTTGAAAAACAAAGATTTACTAACCACCCACACAACTAGATAGCAGAACACATCTCAGGTATGCGTTTGTGAAGGTTAATGAAGTGAAAGATCTTAGAAGAAATTGTCGTGACAAGAAAAAAGAGAGGAAGTTAAGAAACAATAAGAATATTTCGAATCATAAAAACCTCTGAAGAAGCCGATAATTGAACTCCATTTCCTGATAGGACAAAGCAAGGTAACATATGCAGCAGAAAGGGTTATTGATTAGAAGAATGCGCGGCTACCGTAAAACACTCGCCCTCCGTCCTTTTTCTTTTTCTCAAGCTCTAGTTTATTGCTAAGACTTTGAATCACATCACCACGATCTGCAGATTCCAGCTTGTCAAGATCCATAGGTAGCTCCATCTTGGCCAAGGATTCTGTGAATTGTTGCATGCTCCTCATGTACATATCTACTATTTGCTGCTGCATTGCAGACTGTTCGGCCTCGAGATTGATATTTCCTAGGGGGGATGAAAATACTTGACCAAATTTAACAGGACTCATGTTTCCTTCCTTCCTGCTCTCCTCCTCCTTGCTTGTAAAATCCGATTCCTTTTCGTCTCGGACTTCATTTCCCTTCTTTGATGTTGGTGTGTCAGGACAAGCACAGGAGTTATGATTAGCCTCCGTGGTGATCGAAACGTTAAGAGAGCTTGAGAATTGACCACCCAAACGACTCTTCCTATCAACCGAGTCAGAAGAATTTCTGTCATCGCTCAGGCTTGTTGTCGTAGAGCTCAAGAAACTGGAATTTTGGATGCTGCCACTAGGTGAAGAGGAACCACCTTGATTTTGCTCGGAGGAATTTATGTTCATTTCACAATCATGAATAGCAGGTTGCGGAGAGGCACCGAGGTGAAGAAATGAGCCAGGCCTGGAACCCAAGTCATCAAAATATTCTGAGACCATTAGCTGATTCTCTCTAACAACATTGATATCAGGAAATTCAATTCTCGAATACTCAACTGGGTCCAGAATAACTTCTGATACCTTTCTATCAAGAAGCACGACCTCTGATGATATCGAAGATTTGGCAGCTGTTGTTGAGGGCTTGACAGGAAAAGATGTGTTTAAGGAGAGAGACAACTTGATAGTGCCAGCGGGAGAGTGAAAGAGGTCAGTGGAGGAGAGGCTGTAATCTTGCGTCACCTTTCCTTTTCCAGAAACTTGTGAAATAGGGACCAAAGCAAATCCTAGAAGCTGATCTTCCATGTAGTTTCTAGCTCTACTAAGCATCCAAATCTCACATTTGAGGACTGCATCGAGTTGAGCGAGTTTCATCATCAAGTTTTCATTGAATTCTGGGTTTTTTCCACCTCTATTGATAATTCTAGTTGAAAGGGTCTCATCAGGATTATAAGTTAGAGAGAATTTTGCATAAACATCTTGGTTATCATAGATACATATGTTGTGAATATTCCTGGCATGATGAACATAGATTTCAAGAATCCCACAGAACTCAGAATCGCCATCTGCATCGCCCATCGTGTTTGAATTTGGATTATACCTGAACCCAGTTGATTGATTGAAAGAATCCATCGAAAGAAAGTTAAAACCTCAATGTGATGCTCCAAGGAAGTTTCTATACTATATCCTACTTGGTTCAGATTTTGGCAAGAAAGCTCCGATAAATGAGAGAAGAGAACAAAACAGAGCCGACACAAAGAACAATCTATGAAACAATGATATATTGGAAGATCTTGTTCCTACATGTGTATCCCATTTGATAAGAAAGCTTTTTTATTAAGCTTTGTAAGATAAATGAATGGAATTAAACGCAAAATGTGGTAATAGGAAGAATGTTTTAAAGGGAAAGAAAACAAAACAGAACAAATCAGGGCTGTTTCAGATAGCAGATTGATTACTTATAACGCACCGGAAGCCTTTCTCTCTAGTTTCCAATCCTTTGTTGGATCGTGTTGACATCATCATAAATCCATGAATTCAAGGAAAAGACTGGACATAAAGGAAAACAAAATGGAGACAGGCAGAGAGAGACTTGCGGTGGAATAAAAGAGTTTGCTTTGTGCAAGTTGAAGAGGTGGGTGAGGATGTAGGTGGTAGGTAAGAATCAAAAGAGAAGGAAGGGAAAAAAAACAAAGATGGGGATGATATTGTTGATGATGATGGTATGGCTTGTTTTCATTTGCCACTTCTTTTCCTGCTTGTATTCTTTTTCTATAGGAAGTGGTGGGTGGGGGATTGAGATTTTTGGAAGGCTTTGCTTTGCTTGACATTGCAGCTTCCACTCCCAGCGGACTTTTGCTCCACTGAGGTAATTGGAGGCCCCACTTTCTGGTCCCATTTTTCATTATCATTTTCTCCACCTATCTCCCTCTCACAGATGCTCTCCTAAGCTTCGAGACAAAATAATCCCGTCTGTCCTCCCTCTACCATATTCAAGGCTTTATGGGGAGAAATCGTCTCAAAAATAATCCCATGCCAACAGGCTGTGGAAAAAACCAAGGTTCGAGTGCTACTGAGAAAATCTACAGACTTTCAACTGCACATGCATGCAAATTAACCCTTGCAAAGTTCCCTGGCCGCAAGGGGAAAAGCACGAGGTTAACTGATCAATATAAACAGCTTAAAGCACCAGCAAACTATTCAAACCTTGCAACTGCTTCCCTTGAATGCTACTTTGTAGACTGTAGAGTATAAGCGATGTGATGAATCTCCTTTGGTTTATGGTTAATCCTAATCTTGAACAATGAAATGATAGGACTGGCCTAATGTTAGGCATTGCTAATTGAGTTCGAAAGTAACTATAGATGATCTTGGTTTGCTAAGACATGTCTCCATCCATAGCGCTGGACCTGCTATCATTAAATGAAACCTAACCTTAAAGGACAGGAGGTGTTAATATTGAATGAAACTTAACACAGGGCCTCCAAATCATAGTTCATGTCTTAAAATTTTATATATATATAAAGAATGACAAGATATTAATTATTCTTATTGATAGCAGGAATTATAAAAAATATGAAGAGGAAAAAGAAAGAGCGACTTTCCTAACATTGAATTCATACGTTCAAAAGGAGATTGCCATGATCGGTTACAAAGTCTTGACACCTTAGCTTAGGGGAGCAATATTTCTTGATAGTAGCCAGTGCAAGATTCAAACTTAAGATGGCATGCGTGTGGACTGCAATGAAGTCCACAGCTTGCAAATTCTTGATAATCATGGGAGTATTTTTGACTCCCACTATCAATTAAACTTAGAAAAAAAAAAACGGTGTGAAGTTCTGGGCTACGTAACAATGATATTGTCTTTCATTTCTTCGAAAAACTGAGGAAACCCTTTTCATGCCTAACTGGAAAATGCATTTTTTTTCCTTTCTGGGAAAGAAAGAAAAAGTTTAATTGGTTCGAAAAGGCACTCAAGTAATATCTGTCAAAGGAATTGAAATGTCCCGAGTTGGTGGCAATGTGCTTTCATCCAGTAGCTGGTGTAGGGCCTGATCCAGTGATTAGAAAGTCGAGCAATAATAAGAACGCAATTCGTGACTAGAATTCTTCATCTCCTGGGGCCTCTGTGCTTCATCCTCCTCCTCCTAAAAGGTTTGGTAGTTAAGAAAGGATGATGGCTGGCCTGACTTTGACTTCAGAATGTATACTATAGCCTTCTTATTTCTCAATTGAGCTTTAATTCGTGACAGTCTCCGTATTGTCATTATTACAAAATAATTGTAGCAATACAAGTGGTGTAATCAAATGCGCTTCTTGTGGAAATACTTCATACAAATACTTCGAATTTATTAATTAAATGTTCAGCCCAAGGGTGCAGATCTTGCTGAAAATCATATTTATTCCTTTTCGCTTCAAATATTATTTTCATGATCAGTTTGATCCATGATGTCTTTAATGTTATGGTAGTAGTTGTTTTTCAAAGTATTTTTTACTTAAAAATATATTAAAAAATATTTTTTTAAAAAAATATTTTTAATATCAACATATCAAAATATTTTAAAATATACTAAATAAAAATAATCTTTAAAAAATCAAATTCTTTTAAAGAGGTGTTTGAAAACAAATGAGTTATAAAACCCAGTCGTGACTCCTAATACATATTAGGCGGATACTGGAAAACTGATATGGGCCTTTACATGGGCCTTATACTGCAAACAAGGAGCAATAATAAAGCTCAAGGCTCAACAGGATTCCTTCACCGGACCCACCATTTCCGACCAGACACGTTCCTCGCTCAGTCTTGAGTCTCTCAAACTTTTCTTGCTGCAGACAAAAGAAAGCTCAACTAAGGCATCATTGCCACGAGACTTTCGTGAACATTAAGATTATGTTTAATTTTTTTAAGAAATATTTTTTTTATCTCCAGTTTTCTTTTCCATTTATAGCTTTAATTCTCCATCAAAATATATAGAAAACGTTTTCGTTTGGTTAATCTATGAACTCGCTTCCCTTCAGAAATTGAAAAAAAATGTTCAAACACAAGTTTTTTCCTGAATAAATTTTAAAGTGTTTACTTATATACAGCCGTTTATTCAAATTTATTTTTAAAAAAATTGTTATAACTTGGATGAAAAAAATTATTCACTAATTAATTTTATTATCTTTCCAAGTAATTCAGAAAATTGTTATAAACTTTTAATGAGAGAAACTCGATAAACGTCGAGAAAATGTTCAGCCAAACTACCTAGTAATATGGAGAATAATTCTCTAGATAGAAAAGAATCATACAGAAAACAAAATCCTATCTTTTGGAGATTTTCTTTTTTTAAAAAAATGAGTTATTTACTAAGTAAAGAAAAAATTGCCCTAATCAACGTCAGAGATACAGAGCTCCACCAAAAAAGATAATCCATCAGTACAAATGATTCTGGAAAATTCATTTTCAACCTAGGTAGGTACTCACTTGTTACACCTATAACAACAGAAATAAATAGAACTGTTGCACAGAAATCGCAGTGGTGACTCGATCCAAATGCCACAGCACAGGAACGTCCATCTGATTATTAGCTCGACCTGGAGTCCCAAAACAGCCGTGCAAACAATGCAATAGAATCTCTGGAATATTGCAAATCCCAGTCAGCTTGTAATCAATGACAAGTTTAAGAAATACATGGTGTTAGCAAAGCAACTGCAATATGAAGTTATGAACTTCATTGTGAGTTGAATCAAACAGCGTTAAATCTTGAAAGAACAATGAACCTGATATTTCATCACCACCACGGACCCCCATCTCCTAGACGCTATCCAACTACCATGTCATTATTCCAGAGAGTTAAAGCATGGAAATACTGTACAAGTGAGAGGTTCCCTGTTTCTGGCTTATGAAGAAACAGACAGAAATGGACAGAGAATCACTTCCTGCCCAACCTTGCCAAATGCTGCTGATGTTTTGATGCAGCAGCCTTGTCAGCAGCTTCACGCTTGAGTGTCCTCTTCGCCCGTCTCCCGGTTCTATCTTTTGCAGCCTCTTTCTTCTTAGGTTCGCGTGAGGTGCACGCCCCCGAGTCCTTGAAATCTGCTTGATACACTGGCCTTGCTTCTTGATGCCCTGCCCTAACATAGCCATTATCTCCCCACCTCCGATTTCCAATGCGAAGATTGGATGAACTGCTCAGGTACACTTCATCTAGATCATCATCATCATCCTCATCCTCAAATTCATATGGATAATAATCCTCTGGATCTTCATAAACATCTTCATGATCCTCCACAGTCAAAGTCATGAACCATGAGGCTCGAAGGAGGAGGCAGACACTTTCCTCAAACATGTAATCCTGGATGCTGTTAAAAAACAAAAATATATTAAAATGACCTAAAGTACGGCTTGCTTTGGCAAATTATGGGGAACAAATGGCAATACTATCCCCAAGCTTATATAAGCCAAGTTTATGTATTTTGATCAAATTATCCAACTAAGAAGGTGTTTGTGACAGTGGTAGCAGTTGCTTTTTAAAATGTTTTTCACTTGGAAATGCATTAAAATAATGTTTTTTTAAAAAAAAAAATTATTTTTAACATCAACACATCAAAATAATCCAAAAAACACGCAAAAAAAATTAATTTGAAGCAAAAAAAATTCTTTTTTAAAAAAAAATCAGTTGAAACGCTGTCCCAAATGGACTCTAAGTGATCACATACAGAGTGTAATACATGACTGTGTAAAAGATTTAAACCTGCCATCAAGAGAACGGTGAATATTGAGAAACTCAAATGGATGTTTGCACTGAGGACAAGTTGGATTCTTAGTGTACGTGGACCATCTAAGGATGCACGTCACACTGCACAAAACAAACAACAAAAAGAACAATGAATATTAACTACTTGAAGTCATGCAGTGTTGAAATTTGTTAAATAGTTTTTCACACTATCAATGTTAGAGGAAATCGTCAACATATCACCAGTGCTTGCAAGGGTTTCAATAGGTACATGGTATATGCTATAATCAGCCTTGATTCTTCTGCAGTTATGTCAAGCTAATAAATTCAACATGTTGAAACAAATTCTTAGTGAGGAACACCATATAAGCATACACCTTGACAGAGCTACGAAGACGAGAAGAAAAATCATCCATGACATAAATAGGTGGATCATTCAATTTCTCACATCTATAATAATCATTGTGCAATTCTTCAGCACCAAAACAAAGAGCTCATGCAGCATCGTATTCAGCAAAGCCCACTTCAAAACTAATGAAATACATCTATTCTGCATAAAAAGGATAAAGAGAGATTTATACAAATAAAGGATTTAAGAGGAGAAACTCTGTTCAAAAGACATTTCTTTATACTGCATAAAGAACGGATGCAAGTGTGATAAATAAATGGCACAAACAATGAAAGTGCAGGAACAAATATGAAGCTGCAAAGACAGAGACCAGATGATTTTAAAGCAAAGTTAGAACCTTCTTGCAGAAATGAGCCAGAGAATAAATGTAAGACTGCCTTAAACTCATATCTGACACCTAATATACCATCAATATACAGCTCTAAGAACTACAATGTTCAAAATTGCCTTTCATGAAGAATTCATACATGATTTGCAGATGGAACTCAAGTATAAGCAGAAGCTCTGGAATTGGGACTGTTAAGGCATGTAGTTAGCACATGAATGAATTATGACAAAGTATACGAGTGCAAATCTTAGCATGTGAACGGAAAAAGTTTTATGAAGAATAAACCTAAGTGACTATCAATAATACTAGCTGGCAGAGACAAATTAAATTAAACATAACTCTTCTATTAATTCCAGCAAACTGACTAATATAAACCAGGTTTCATAAAGCAACATTGTAAGCAAAGGAGTTTTAAATTTACTCCTCAACAGTGATGAAGTGCCAGCCTCATAGCACAGATGCAAGTCACCACAAATTCTTTAAAAAACAAAAGAAAAAATAAAAGTAGAAAATTAGATTACATGTTATAGGAAGAAGTATAATATATGCATTAAAAATGAAGGCAATAAAAGTGAAAGCCATGGGACGCAATAAGTTTCATGCAGCCATTAATTTGGATCCATCGTGTGTCATGAATGATAAAAAAAATGATGCAACACATCAGCAGAGTCACAGAAACAATAGGTGATATCCCGCCCCCATATCTGTGCAGAAATAACCAGACTCAAGCAATTTCAAGCTTCACCGTGCACTTTGTTTTCATAGGTGATAATACAGAGCCCTATCTATCTGCAACCCAAAAACACTTCAGGAGAAACAAAACATAGCAATAAATCAATCGGGTTTTAAAAAAATTACACAAAGACAGGCAGCAACTTAAGAGGACCTCTTGCTTGGATTTCCTTTGAGCCTAGGACCTACACAATCACACTACATTTTATGACTACTTGAGCCAAGGACTAATCGCAGCACAGCTGTAAAAGGAGCAACACTACATTGTACAATGGCCTCGTCAGTGAAAACCAAATGAACTATCAGCTACACCTGCTGATATGATTCCTAAGACATTCTCTTGATATTTATTCCCAGCCCCTTGGACAAAATTAGGAGAAACTTGTTTGCATTGTAGTAAGAAAGAAGTACCAAAAAAAGTTTACTTCTACTAATATGTTTCTATCTTTTTCAAGCTTTTGCGTATTATCCCTAATACAAGACTATTTAATTCCAGAGCATGCCAGCATCATTTTTCAAACTGAACTTGTATTGTGGCAGAGCACATTTCCAGCTTCCACGTTCTTAATCTTAACGAAACATATATGATGTATCATCCTCCATGAACAAATAAGACGAATTTTAAAAAAATAACCAGCAGAAGACTCTCAGGTCAAGAAGCCAAAATGTCTAGAGAAGCCTCTCAATCATACCATTCAAGTGCATCAAAATTAACCAATGCAGTACGCATGCTCGCAACCTTTAAATCATAATTAGATCAGAATAAATCATACTAACCAGTACGCATGCTCGCAACCTTTAACAAGAGCAGTTTCCTGAAGCACAATCTTATCCAAGCATATAGCACAAATCCCACCATGATTCCCACATGCCCTTTCGCTACTCTCCACTTTACTCTCCATTTCACCCTGAAACCGGAATCCCGATAAATTTAATTCTCCAATAACTTCAGAAATACCATCCATTTCCCTCCGAAAGCAAAAAGTCCCAAGAAACCAACCAACTTGTACCAAACCAATCTAGCAAACCCAAGCCAGCCAAAACTACCAAAAGGGTCTTTGATTATCTTAAAATCAGCTTTATAAGCTGTAAATGAACTTCAGTACTTCAAAATTAACGGTTTCAACGTACTTGAAATAATATTATATGAATCAGTTACTTAGAATTGCTAACGTTTTGTTTACTAAGAATTCAATTACCAGACAAAAAACAACAACATGGGATTCATCTACTCCTTCAATTTCTTCTTAATTCTCCGTAATAACAAAAACCCAGAATTTTAAAATTAAAAAAAAAAAAAAAAGCAAAAGAAGAAGACAGAACCGGATCTAAAAGGTCAAGAAAGGAGGTACCTGATCTTGAAGGGAGTGAAGTAATTGGTGACCGTCGATGTTGATGACTGATGTCATGGTTTTTGATAAATTTAATTTAATTATTTACAACAAAAAAATAAGAGTTAATTGCAGTTTTTTTGCTGTACTAATCTAGATTTCTAAATTAAGAATATAAGAATATAATCTAAAAGATTTATAGAGGGAGAGAGATAAAAAAGAAAGGAAAGGTCTAAAGAATGACTGTGTCCAGATTCCTACAGAGAAGGATAGAGGATAAGAGAGAAGATCAAGAGGGAGGACCCTCTTTTGGATCGAAGGGTCCAAGAATA
>Ga0307515_10014000_pt1 | contig 14926 bp, 4 predicted proteins | sample 17_EM_MG_FD_194513 | JGI IMG/M metagenome (GOLD analysis project Ga0307515, IMG submission 194513) | Populus trichocarpa ectomycorrhiza microbial communities from riparian zone in the Pacific Northwest, United States - 17_EM | ecosystem: Host-associated > Plants > Roots > Unclassified | place... | reverse complement strand
ATTTTACTAAGGAACTATAAACCCCTAGTTTAGGGGCTTATAAACTACTAGGACATAGTTACTAGTACATATTAAGCTGCCCTAAGGGATTTATGTATATAGGACTATAGCGCCATAGCCTAGAGGCTGCATGCGCAGTATTGTACGTAGTATAATACACTGGATATAAAAAAAATAAAAATAAAAATAAAAACTAGGAAAAATAGCTACCTTTAGCTAAGTTTACTGTAAATAATATAATAAACGCATTAATAGGTATAACGCCGTTCTACGCAACCTATAGATAAAACCCCTAACTTAGATTTAAACTATAACCCGAAATTAATATAATAGGACCCATAATTAAACGGATTTAGTTAATTAATGCGTATAATTTCGCTAATTAAATAAAGTAGTTAACGGAACTATTATAAAGTACATTAACGTACGCTTAAACAGTATAGGAATAGTATATAAATAAAGAATAAGCTCCTATATAGGACTTTAAGGAAGGTATTGGGAATGAGGCAAGCGGTCGTCACGTGACGCCGCGGCACTAGCGTGGCGAGGAGTCTTAAGCTCCTCGCCATTCCTTATTCCAATTAATAAGCTTTTACCTAATATCACTATAACCTACTCGAGTAGTTGTTATTAGTGAGTCACCATATGTAACTAATACTGATTAGTGGTTAAATATACAGTTAACTACAGAGCAGCTAGGTTTTTAAATAGAAGAGATAGTCTTATATAGGGGTGCTATATACGCTTATATGGAATGGATCCCGGCGATATTATGCTACCTTAAACTTATAGAAAACTAGTAATAGAAGTGTTACTAAGTACTAGGAGATACTAAGTTGCGTCTATTATATAAAACAACTACGTTTATAAAGATTTAGTTAAGTACTTTAGGTTAGAAGTGTTACTAAACCTAGGGTCCTAAGTTAACGTCCGAAACGCGTTAAATAACCACCTTAACACCCTCTGTGTACCTTCGCAGATCGTAGGATTATAATTAATACTTAACTATATGTTAAACAACCTTTATTTTCCTTATTTTTTAATTAATGAAATAATAGCTATTATGGCGTTAACCTACCTAAAGAAGTATAAGAAAGATATTAACCCGAAGATATAGAATAAAGCCATAATTAACCCTATAAATGCTGAGTAATAGGACCTAAACGGATTCCTATTATACTATATAGTATACTATAAAAACAGAAAATACAATAATACTATGCTATAGTATTATATAAAGGAGGACTTTATTGGATAGATAAAGGAAACATAGGTTCCTATAAATAAGCATAATATACGGGACTTCCGTAACTTCCTTTGGGAGTATAGAGTATTTGTCCCTATAGATAGGGGAGTTATTAAAGATAATATTTAGGAGCATATTATTAACGTAAAAGAAAAGCATGAATAAACTCTATAAAAGATTAAGTATTAACTACGCACTATAAGGAAGCTTAACTTACAATAGAATCTAAGTAATATACCTTTAGGGACGAATCTACCTCTGCCTTTAACTCCTCTATCTCTAATTTAACCCGTAACTTTAACATTAAATACTATACCTTAATAAGAGCAGGCACAGGATCCTATTGCTTCGCAATTTAATAACCTTAAGACTCCACTAACTAGACCTACGTCCCCACTATAGCCTACAATATAACTCCTACCTCCTTTATCTTAATCTTAAATTAGAGGTATTTTAAAATTACTTATAGAGCTTACAAAGCTCTATTCAGATTAGGAGAAGAAGTTTAGCAGGGAATTATATAATATTCTTAATTTAAAATTGCGTATCTTGTATAACTGTTACTAAAAGGTAGGAATAGAGTCTAATTAATACTATAACGCCTATTCTGTTATACTTAGGGGCCGAGCTAGTACCTTTTATTATAATTATTTGGCAGGAAAAGGATATAACTTTAACCGCATAATATATAAGTTAAGATGCCACTTTAAAACAGAAAAGAATAAGTAGCAGTATATATTAGAATAGAGAGAGACTACCTTTTTAAGGATTATTGCTATAAACCTAGGTGTTCCTTAGCTCGATTATCTTTAAAAGCTCTTTAACCAACTTTAGATAATCTAGCGTAGTCTATCCAAATTATATTAAGAGGACTTTAGCCTACGTAATTAAGTTATTAGCGTATATTAAGGTGTTAAAGAATATAACCTTACTCTTTTTAATCCTATAAACACTTATAAAGGTATATATACTTAATTAAGATCTTCTATTAATATCGCTCTACGCTCTTAAAAAGTATAGTAATTTAACGCCTAACTTTAACCTACTTTAATTGACCTGCCTAACTAATATAATTATAACTAGACCAATCGAATATATAGTAGCCGTAGTAGGCAATATGGTAAAGGGTATAATTAATGACTATAGGTAAAGGTAGAGGTCCTTATGGAGATTTATTTTAAAGTAATCGCTAAAAGAAGTGCTATATTTATAAGAAACTAAATTGTTAATTAACTAGGTATTTTTTTAATAAGCGAAAGGAGGTATATAATAAGTTTCGCTAGAGTATAAGAAATATTGGAAATTATAAGGTTACTGCGGCCTACTTTTAAAGCTTCCTAGTTTAATATAAAGGCATAAAGGATTTTAAGGGTAAAGTTAATGAGGCCAAATAGCTCCTTATAGATATAGAAATTGAGGACTACTTACCCAACTAATACTTTACTAAGTATGGTAAGGTAGATGGTATATAAATTATTACTATTTTTAATAACTAATCTACGCTCTATTCTATTATAAAGTTAAATATCTTTAATAAGCTAAAGGAGAGCTCTGCGTTCTCCTTTAACGATAAATACTTAGTAAAAGATAAGATGGAGACCATGTATTAGGAAATGGATGTTCCTTTATAGGTAAGGCGCGCTTGCTTTTCTACCCTAGTTTGGCTAAGACCTAACCTTAACCTTAACCATAAAAGGCCTTCTCCCTTACTGCTTTTGCCCTTATACTCTATCTCCTCTTTTCTTTCCTACTACCGTGCTACCTTAGACTCTAGCTATTAGCTATAAGGCATTTTCTATCCCCTTAGCGTTTATATAGGTGCTCTGCCCGCCTTTTCTAATCTCTATATGTTTTATACTAATAATTACCTAGCGCTATAACTCTTTGGCCCTTTCTATAGGATATATTTATACTCTCTCCTAATATTAACGCATGCTTCGGTCCTACTGTATTCCTCCTTTCTTTTTTCCTCTCTCCTCTTTTACCTATGTCCCCTACCAATTAGTGCACCGGAATGACATTTCTATTCATCCTCCCCCCTATCTCCGCCTCTAGTAGTGTCTTAGGCGTAACTATAATGCGCGACTTAATCCCTGTTAGAATAGCTATAAATGGCTATAAGGCTGTGCCGAAAACCACCTGGTAATAGATTATATAGGTTATAGCTGCTGTGAGCTGCGGGACGCGTTAGGCAGTGTCGTATTGTAGCGTTACAATAAAGGCGAAGCTGGACGCCAAAGTGGGTCCTTAGCGAAACTATAGGCTAATGCTAGTTACTTAGCTTAGTTAAAGCTGCGCCGCCGGAAGCTGGAAGCCCTTGCTATCCTTAGCGCCTTCCTAACCTAGACCTAGACCTTACTCTTTCCTAATAATTAGAGGATTGCATTATAATTAGAGAAGCCGCCAGACTTTAGTTTAATCTAGCCCCCTATTTAGCTGAGGAGGTATAAGTTATATAGAAATATTCTTTATATAGACCTAAGACCTATAAGATAGAATCTAGGGGCAAATAGCCTATCTGATAGCACAGCCTGGCTTTTAGTGGAGCTAGTGTTATAATTTTGCTTTTAGCTGATAAATACTAGAGAAAAATTCGCGTATTTAATCTCCTAACGGAGACGGAGTTTATATAGTGTCTGCATTAGCTAAAAGGGCGCAGTGAGATGGATATGGGCGTGATCGCCTAATCTACTTGCGCTATCTGCCCCCTTATGTTGTTTATGATATCTGGCTATGGGCAAGGGTAAAAGTAAGGCTTTTGCGCATATTTGGGAGGTTAAGTAGCGGCTATAAGCTCTGTAGAGTGTAATTAAGGAAGTTCCTTGGATCTAGGGGAGAGATTTAAGGATACCCTTATTACTTAGAGTGTCTTTTAATACTTAGCAGAATTACAGTACGCCCCCTACCTGTCTAACCCTAGGAACTATAGTCTCGTAAAGGATCTAATATAAAAGATTTAGTTTGCTAGTATAATCGGGTTAGAAAACAAATACGTTAGCGCTAGCCCTAACTCTAAGAAATAAGGGTAGAGGAGGTACTTTACTACTAACCTCCTTAATAAGAAGGCTTAGTGTAATGCCCCTGTTAGAGGCTAGATGTGCTAGTTTAGTTAGTTAGGTTTTAATCGCAGTTTCCTAATAGGTGTTGATCTTGTAATAGGGTTTATGTCATGCGATGCGCTACCCATACCTGCGGTATGGGCTGTAGAGCTTATAAGGCATTCCAACCGGCAGCCCGTCCAGTCGCGAGACACTGCTGCTACCTTTTTGGTGGTTTGTATGGTCAAGTAGGTTGGGCTTAAGCATAACAGTTTAAGCCTATATAAACCTTTATGCGTTATAAACGGTAGTTACTAATAGAGTGTAGATTACACGTTTTGATTTACTATTAAGCTAGTAGGGTTATTTTGGTGTAAATACTGCGGATATAAGCTAGTAGCGAAGAGGGGACTGGTGTGGACTTAAAAGCCTAGCGTGACCCGTTTTTTAGGGTTATTGGAAAGTATAAGGCAATTATAATTTTAATAATAATGGTGGTAGTAATAGTGGCATCTTCTTAACCCCTTTGTTTTTATTTAGGAATTTTACTTAATAATATTAATTTTTATACTGTACCCCCTAAAAAACTAAAGGCTTCTTAGTATTATGCGATTACGGCTTTTAAGGTCAATGTGAGCAATATACCTAAAAAGAGGATGAAAAAGGGGAGAGTACCTTGCTTCCCTTTAGATAACTTTGTAAAATATTTAGCCTAGTTGCGCTTAGGTAAGTTATTTTATATTACCTTTTTTTAAATATTCTACCTAATAAGGCACCCGTAGATTTTAAGGCTTTTAATAAGTATAAAGATATTTATAAGAATATAAGTAATAGCTAAGACGCTGGAGGAAGCAATTAAGGTAATTTAGTAATTATCCCCTTCTTTTTTTAATAACTATAGATATATCTAATGGTTAGTAGCGAATCTAATATTTATTAAAGATAATATAGCCGACCTAGACTTAAAACCTAAAGTCGAAGGTAATAAAGCTAGTAATACTAGTAATGAAGCTAATAAAGTCGGCGATTAACTAGCACCTTATAGGTTAGGTATGTACTTCCCCCCTATATAACGGCCTTGCTTAATAATTATTAGGTGGCGGAAATAACCGTAGCGATAAGGACGATGAGGATGAGGAGTTACCTTCTTTAGAAAAGCTGGAAGATCTCTTTAGCGTATTTACATATAACTATTTTAAACCTATAGTAGAAGACGTTAATGAAATAGATAGCCTAGCTAAGGGAATTAATATTGCGACTGTCCCCTAGGCTATATAGAATTTGGAGACCTATATGGTAACTAACTGAGACTCCTTAATAGCCAATAATATAGATAATATTAGTAAGTTATAGATATTAAAAATATTATTACTATAACCTAATAACTATAATATATAGACAATTTGCTTATTAGGGAGGAGGGTAATTATAAAAAAGGGAATGCGGAAGGTAAATTATCCTTTATATTAAGGAAGCGGAAGCTTAAGCGGGATAACGTTATTAATTATAATTCTAATAACCCTGCCAAAGAGAGTAGTGGGGGTGGTAAGGGCGGCGAGGGTAGTAATAGTCTATGTCCCTAGAAGTAATAAAGACTATCTACCTATTATAAAGACTTATGTTCTAGCCCCCTTATCCCTTTTATCCTTAACCTCAACTCTTAATACTTATAAGTTAACTAGTAAGTGGTATCTACTCCGTAGCCCGCTAGCCCTTTACTTTAAAAGCCTACCCTTCTCTATAGTATTAAACCGCCGTATAATAAGGCTAGTAATTGTACTTATAATAAGGATAAGGATAAGGACGGTAATAGTAGTGGCGTCGCTAATAACTAGAGCGACGTTCTAAACCTAGAGCCTACTGTAAAGCGTTATACTAGGACTAAAAATGATAAAATTAATAAAATGAGCTTAGATGACGAATGGGAGATTGATAATATTTTAGGGGAAAGAATAATTAAGTTAGGGCGTAAATATAAGGTGGCTTAGAAGCCTAGCTAGGTTTATAAAATCGAGCTTTTAAATTCTAAAGATGCCCTTAAGTCTTACTAAAGACGTGTTTAGTAAGCTAAAGCTAGATTATTATAGGTGCGCACCTTTTCTAAAGTTGTAAAAGTAAAGGGTAGAGTTGCCGTGTAGAAGGGGCGGGGTTAGTAGCTTGGGCGTATTCTTATATTTCGGTTATTTTTTTACTAGTTAAGGTGGCAATTAGTAATACTACCCTTTATACGCTAGGAAATAAATAGAACTAAGTTTACTAGGCTATTATATTAATGGGTAGCATCTACGTAGTTATGGTGTCTGTATTTTCTTCTACTTTAGTTATATTTATATATTATGTGCGGTAAGCCTGCCGTCTTAAAAAGGACTCCCTTATAGGTAATGACCTAACCACTTCTCTATTGGGCCTAGCGTTAATATATAAGGTAACGCGCTAAGCTTAGATCTAAGCCACGCTTCTAAATAATTTAAGATACTTCTTTAACTCTTTTTTAACATTTCTTTATACCTTTGGCCTCCCCTATATATCCCTATGTTAATAATCTATAGGCTCCTTAGTTTGATATTGCTAATCCCCTTTAGTAAAATCCGCTGAGCTAGAAACGATCTAGCCCGCCTACTGGGTCCCTTGCGCTTCCTAGAGACGCTTCCCTCCCTTAACGGCTTTATTAATAGAGTAATAAATATAATCCTGTAGTATATGCACCCTTTTATTTTCTAATACTGTGGGTATAGGTACTATAACTATTGTAGATGCCTTTAGTAGAGTATACTGTTTGTTACCTATATGGTTTAAACGGCTAAGATATGGTAGGCTATAGTATTATAGGACTAGTTGCTTGTTTTAATGCTATTATAAAGTTTGTCCGGCCTTCTAAGCTATAATTTATTAAGAGAGAAAAGCGTGTCTACTAACGCCTTGGATATAATTATAATGGGGTTCTTTAATATTATGGGAGCCTAGAGAACGCTCTTATCCTATAATATGCTTGTAATGGTTCTATAAGATAATATCTTATAAGACAAAATAAGCCTGTTCTACTTCTATAACGACTCTACTAGGTTAAATAGATTACAGCCTTAATCGCTTTTGTCTATTTTAGAAATGTAATATATAGGGATATCTTTTATAATAACGTCTTCCTTAATAAAGAGCTTAACGCGAAGCTTAGTGACTTTGCTAGATCTTTAATTAACGATAAAGCCCCTCTTATCTATTATAAGACTAGTTATAAGCATCCTGATAACGAAGGTGTCTTGGTAAGAAGTAAAGTGTTTACTCTTAGTTCTACCTTCTATGAAGTAATAATAGGATTTAAACTATATAAAGAGCTTTTAAATGAAGCGATATGTAATATATATGCCTAGGGGGAATTTCCGAGCCTGGCTTCCCTAGCTGTGTTTAGGGACATTATTGCTAAGTGCTGGGCTTAAGGCTATGTAAGTGTAGATGAATTACTAGAGGATGTAAAGGCTGAAGGTATGTTTTTTATTTAGTAAGATGTTTAGCACTAATAATTTTCTAGTTACTGTAGAGTTTAGACGCGCCGCGTGGGTTAAGCTATCTATAATCCTTTATAATACCGCATTTCCTATAGCCCTTACTTTTATGTTCCTACTGCCTATCGCGTTTTGGGTAAGAAATTGTGGATAATAGGGTTAGGTGGCTAAGTTCTGGTGTTTTTAGTAGATATCTAAGTTTTTATTATCTACCTGTACCTTTTAAGGCGGATACTAAGGACAGTCGCCTACAGTTTTTAATAACCCTATTACTAGCACTTTACCATTTAGACCTTTGGCTGGTGACGCATTGGTATAGTAGTGCCCATTGGCTTAGGCTTTTGTGTATTTATCTTAGCTGCGTTCTAACTAAATATGGCGAGGCTGAGCCCTATATTTACTGTAGTAAAATAATTGGTTAAAGTAGTAATATGTTGTGTGGTTAACAACAAGTAGCTAAAATTAGCAAGAGGCTCCTGTTTTGGTGGGGGAAAAATAAGGTGTGTAAGAAAATAGGCGATGGGGAAATATATTCTTTTATATACCTTTTATAGCATTTTAATATGGCTACCGTGGAACTATTTTAGGTAGTAGGTCTGCCTAGATAAAAGCTTGATCTATTTATAGCGCATTTCCTATCATATAAGGGCTATATAAAAAGGTCCGTAAGAGTATTACTTTTTTAAGGGCGGTGAGCAAGAGCCACTTATTATTACTTATAATGCTATAAACAATAGAGAATGTAAGGCTGAAATAATGTTTACGACTTGGCTAGCTAATTTAAATTATGTAATATAGCTAAAACTAAGCAGTAGTCCGAATAATATAAAGTTAGGCGTTAATAATTGATTAATTTATATATATGACGTAAAGGTGTATAAACTGGCTGTAGTTAATTTGCCTTATAAATAAGAACGAGCCACGAGAATCTAATCCTTAGAGATATTTTAGTTAGTGGAGGGCTATATATATCTAGTGACTCTAATCCCTTAGACTGCGGCCAATGTATAGCTGAAATACGCATTATAGCGGACGCCTTACCCGTTGTTTAGCTGGTAGCCTAATTATATACGTAATGTCCTGCGCTAGAAAGCTTTAATAGTAAGGTAGGGTAAATCCGGCCGCAGCTTAGCCTAAGAGGTAGCCGCTTGGTAATTCTTTTAGATAAGCTTTCCCGTTAGGCACTAACGCCTAAGCAGCTATAAACCTATTAACTGCAGCAACACCTCTATTTTCCCTTATAAATTTTCTTTAACCCTACTTTGCTGATTATTTGTAGCGCAGTTCCGTAAAGCTGTTTTCCGTTAAGCCTACGATCTACCTCTTTTTATATTTCTCGCGTTTTGCCTTTTATAGTTATCTAGCAATTCTATTTTTGCCATTAAGGTAAATATTAGCTTAGCTATTTTACCCTACGCAGTATATGCCTAATAACTTATATCTTTTATAATAGTTGTGCTTTAATACGCATGTGCTTTACGGCCTTTTATTCTAAAATAAATTCCTAAATTAGCCGCCATTCCTCCTTAGACCACTATCCGTAATTAAGAACGCTTTATAAAAGATAATATTTACTTAATATTTTAAGTCTATAGAATACCTCTCCTTTATAGCTATTAGTCCCGCTAACTTGCGCGGTCGCACTTCTAGCTATATAGATTATGTCCGCTAAGGCTAGGGATAAGGCGCTTAGTAGGGAATAGGAGGAGATTAGAGCTTATAAATTTAACGTAACGGAGGATATAACTATAATATTTTAAGGTAGATTATGCAATATTATAGACAGTAAAGGGAAGCTGGCTAAAAAATTAGGTATAGAAGATGGATAAGTAATAAGAGAGGTTCTTGTTAGGTATAAATATTATATAATATAGGCACGGATTAAGTTAAAAAAGAGGTAGTAATAAGTGGTAATCTAAAGCGATATATACTATTTATTTATAGATAAAAGTTAACCTTTAGCTTCTTCTATAGTATTTTTTTTAGACTCTAGAATATTTAGGTCCCCTAAACTAAATAAATTAGAGATGTTCTATCTATTATTATAGCCGATTTTAAGTATAAAGAGAGCGTCCTTACTAATAGTTTCTAGCAGGTATATAGATAGGCAATTTATAACCGCTAGTCCTCCTCTCTCCTTTTTCTTTCTCTATAAATTACTTATCTTTATCTTAGTACGGAATAGCTTAGGGAGATTTTTAATTATATGGCGCCTTATAAATAAGAAAGAAAAGTACTAGCCCTCCCTTAGCAATATTAGATTTACTATTTAGTGTTAACTATAGATGCGATATCTTATTAAAGGTTATTTTATAAACCTAGAGTTTGCTATAATTTTAACTAGAGACGCTTTAATAATGGTTTATTTATAACTTAATAATATACTAGTATAATAGCGCTTAAAGGACTTTTAGGAGAGGCGTCTATCTTAAATAAGTATTAATGTATTAAATTTAGGGAACAAGGTGTTTAACCATTGGTTTTAGGATTATTAGATAAGATCGTACTTTCCTTTTATAATAAATATTGCTCTAAGATATATAAGTAACTAATTAATGAGTACCTAAGACTTATATACTAAGCATTTAATAAGCGTCCTAAGGGATTGGAGCTTTAGAATGCCTCTCTAATAACTAAAAGTCTTAGGCTAATATTAGGTATTTCTCTAATAATATTTATTAATAATTTATTTAAAATATAAGGCTCTTTTATACTAGTAGAGGGATTTACCTCTAAAGATAGATGTTTTGGAGGCGAAGGAATTAACGTGCTAATTAAATTGGCCTTATAAAGTGTACTTATAGCAACTATAAGACTATAGGGGTAAAGGTAATTCTCCTACTATCCTTAAAGCTTTTAGAGGAGGTTTTTTACTAATACCGTTACCAGCTTTAAGATAGGCGCTGCTAAAGTGTATAAGAAGAATACTTTAGGACCTAGCTGATAAAAACGTCTGTTAATAGAGTATATGTATATAGCCTTATACTTTATCGCGAGCTTAATTGTTTCTCTAAGAATATCGCGTTTTTTTGCAGTACCTTAAGGTATAATTTAAACGCGTCGTTCTAATGGGAGGGTAATAGATATATATTAGCGTCAAACGTCTTTCTTTTTTCCTTAAGTAGCTTATAAAACTAGTTATTTGATGCTATTAGAAGTTTAACTAAGAATAAAGAGAAGGATAAAGAGAGCTGGGATAAGAAAGAGCGGGACGAGAAGAGACGGGAAGGGAAGGAGGAAGGGAAGGAGGAAGGGAGGAAGGGAAGAGAAGGAGGAAGGAAAGGAGGAAGGGAAGGAGGAAGGGAGGAAGGGAGGAAAGGAAGGGAAGGGAAGAGATAAGACGAGATAAGATGAGACGAGACGAGATGGGATAGGACGGTTAGCCTAATTATATGTCACGGAACCCCACCATAGGGGCCTCTATAGGAGAGCCCCGTGCTCTCGCGTACACCTCACGTACAGCTTATATCAGCTACGCGTAGGTATATTACCTCCTTACGCCCTCGACCCTTACGATCGATCGCGTAACGTCTTATAGACTCCTTAAATACATACGCTTTATAGCCACTGCCCCTATCCCGTAACATTACATTACGCCTTTTTTACTACCGACGCTCAGCCTATAACTAATTCTACGTCTTTATAATACTGTAGGCACTGCTAGAAATAGCGTGTCTATAAATTACCTTACTTTATACTTCTAAGGAACCTATAATAGTAAGACGATATCCCTTACTAGCTACTATATTAAACCCAAAAAACAATCTAATACCTATATTTAACCTACGACGCCAATTAATCCCAGGAGAATTTAATTTATTAGCCCTAGCCTTAACCCCTAAGAAGACGGACACTAATAATATCTTATCTTTTATTAACTATATAACTACGGATAAGTAAACGGAAGGGCTACTACCTATTAAAATTAAAATACGAGACGCTAAGATGTTTGTAAAAATGGTAGTACGAAACCCTAATAAATACTACCACCTTCTATAGAACTATTACCTAAAGCTTATATAAGCCGAGATGCGTACTGCCTAAGATTGTAATATTATCTAAGACCTACAAGCTTATAAGGCGCTCGCTAATAATATACGTTAAGAAACTAAAGACGACCTTTACGTATCTAAACGCGACGTCCAACAGTTAAAGAAGGCTAAGATTATACTAATTGCTATAATTACTAAAAGAGAAGGCACAATTAAATACCTATAATCTTAGCTTAATAAGTATATTTATAACAACGCTAGATACCTTTTTACTATATATAACGCTACCTAAGTCTCTATGCCCCTAGCAACTTTACCTACTTAACGCTTAATAAAGGGCTAGCGCTAAGTAGCTTTACCTAATAGGAACCCCTACTAAAGTAGTAATAATAAAAGCCATAACAATCGGACCTAAACTGCCACTGTAAGGTCTAATACACGCTACCTTAATCCCCTAGTCTTCTAGGGAGACCGCAAGGAATATAGCTACTAAAAAATGCAAATCCGTAAGAAACTAACTTAAAGCGCCTGCCTTTTTCTTATGGAAGACACTAAAATCGGCTATATTATTAGGTAAATAAAGGGTATACTATTTAACAGACTCTTCACCTAATAGGAGACTAGTGGCCCCTAAAAGTGGCAGTCCTACTAAGAAGTCCTTAACGATCTTAACCTAATATACCGCAACTATGACCTACTAGCCACCAACTAAGCTAAACTACGTGCCCTAAAGATAAGCCCTACTAAATTATTTAACGAATTCTATGTTAAATTCTAGGAATATACTAGAACCCTTACCTAAGATAATACTAAAGACTAGGAGAACCTCCTTAAAAAAGTTACTTATCGCCTTAGTTACGCAGCCACTAGCTATAACTATAATAATATTTATAATATAGTAGCAGCTCTATAGAAGATTAAATAATAACTAAATTAGATTACTACTACTAACCTTTACCTAAAGACCTCTTTATAGAAGCCCTCCGGGCCTACTAAATCTATATATACTAAGCCACCAACGCCTACTATCTTAAGTACTACTAGAACTAATATTGATTTCTCCATACTAACCTTCCTATAAAAACTCCTAGATGGAGAGTATAAGCTACTTTAGAAACTAGGACGCTACTATAGATGCCGTTAAAAAGGCTATTATTGCGATGACCTAAACTACCTAATAGTTAGGTTTAGTAGCCGCCGCCTAATACTTAACCTAATACCCTAAACACTAAATACGTTACTATACGCTACTACTATATAAAATAAAGACGCAGTAATAGCGGTAAAGTTAGATATAAAAGTGGAAAACGCTAAGTCCTAGCCCTAAGTCGCGGGTTAGAACGCCCTAACGACGGAGGGATCTATATATTGGCTTGCTTAATAGATAACTCTATAAAGATAAATAGACGGAAATAGATAGTTTTACCTATAATAGGAACTACTGCCAAAAAATAATATAAAAGCCGTTTTATAATTAATTGTGGAGCTATTAATAAATTTATAGATACCTAATTTACGCGTACTTATAACTTACCTACTTTACCCCTTACTAAAGCCCGCGCCCTACAACTCGCTAACGGTAATTGTACTATATAGAAGATTACCTATATAGTATAACTTTACCTAGATATAAATAGGCACCAGGAAGAACTTTAGGCCTATATTATACTGCTTACTAACTACCCTATTATCCTTAGAATAAACTAGCTTAAATAATACAACCCCGCTATTAACTAGAAGAAGAAAGAAATAACCTTTAACTCTAAATACTGCAGAGAGACTTGCCTAGGGCATAGCCTAGCCACCTCTATTTACTCCCTAAGATATTAACCTAAGGAACCCCTTATTACCCTACCTATAACTAACTGCCACTATATAAGTACCTAGGCCTTCTACTATATAGTACGTAAGAAAGGCTAGACCGTTTCTATAGCTTCCTAATTATAACTATATAAGCTTAATAAAGAATAAAACCACGTCCTCTATAGTAATAGAATAGATATAGTTAACCTTTTAGAAGACGACGCCCCTATAGAACTCTACGGACTTTTACCTTTAGACTTTAAGAAGTTTATAAAGCTTAAAAAAGGACTTACTAATAAAGAACTCCGCAAGCTCCTCCCTAAAAGGTACTATGACTTTACTAATATATGCTTATAAAAGAGCGTAAATATACTCCCCCTACATTAACCTAATAACTATGCTATTAACATTAAATAAGGAAAAATGCTACCTTATAAGAGACCCTACCTAATATTAAAAGATAAACTTCTAGTTATAAAAAAGTATATCGATAAGCACCTTAATAAAGGATTCATTCGTCCCAGCATATTATTAGCAGCCGCCCCTATCCTTCTTACTAAAAAGCTAGAAAAAGGTATCTAATTCTACATTAACTATAAAGGACTTAACGCTATTACAATTAAAAACTAATACCTAGTACCGCTTATACGTAAGATCCTTAAGCAGCTTAGTTAAGCTAAAATTTATACTAAGCTTAACATTATTACCGCCTTTAACTATCTCTAAATACGGGAAGGTAACAAATAGAAAACCGCATTTGCATTACGCTTTGGCTAATTTAAATATACTGTTATACCCTTTAGCGTATATAACGGCCCAGGCACCTTTTAAAGCTATATTAATAACGCCTTATGGAACTACCTTAATAACTTCTACTCTACGTACCTAGACGATATACTTATTTATAGTAATAACCCCTCTAAGCATACTAAATACGTTTAAAAGGTCCTATAGCGCCTTAGGGACGCAGGACTTTATATTAATTTAAAGAAATATAAATTCTTAGTTATAGAAGTAAAATATCTTAAACTAATTGTTACTACTAAGGGTGTCCGTATAGACCCTAAGAAGGTACGTATAATTACTAAATGGTAAGCCTCTAACTGCATTAAGGACGTATAAGCCTTCCTTAGTTTCGCTAACTTTTATTAGAAATTTATATACAACTTCTTAGGCGTAGTAGTACTACTTATAGTAATAATGCGAACGAAGGGCCTTTCTATAAAAGGAAGAAAAACGCACCTACGCTTTACCTAGACGCCTAAATACGAGAAGGCGTTCTAAGACCTTAAAAATGCCTTTACTAAAGCACCTATCCTAGCTTACTTTATACTAGGACAACAACTC
>Ga0307515_10013999_pt1 | contig 14926 bp, 9 predicted proteins | sample 17_EM_MG_FD_194513 | JGI IMG/M metagenome (GOLD analysis project Ga0307515, IMG submission 194513) | Populus trichocarpa ectomycorrhiza microbial communities from riparian zone in the Pacific Northwest, United States - 17_EM | ecosystem: Host-associated > Plants > Roots > Unclassified | place... | reverse complement strand
CTGACGGTGTTTTTCCTCCCGTTGATGTAGTACGGAGGCTATCTGGAGTATTACCTCTCACGTTTCCCTTGGGGGTTTTTTGTTCACCCAAAAAAAATGGGTTTTTCTCAGTGTATATTGGGGTTTTACCATAGGAATTAGTCTGCGTGGACCCATTAGGGGGACCGGGTCGGACGGTAAATTGAATCTACTACTAATAAGCATTTACCTACTCCGCTTAGACCGGTTAAGGGTATAATAATAAGGAGTTTCTTAGTATATATTGGTATCTCTAACAGGTTAAAGCTTTTATGGTCCTATAGCATACTATCTATTATAGCAATATTAGTCTAATCCGCTAACTTATTAATTTACTCTTTATTTAGTTTTATAGGGCTAAGTAGTTACAGTATAGGTACGAGATACTTTATCTTTAATAACTTCTTATAAATTAGATTGCGACTGCTAAGCTTTAATAATTAATTCTTATATTAAGTTTAGTAAATCTAGCGGGTTAACTAAATACCTTTAAAGTAATTAATTTTGCCCTAGAGTATATTAACTACTGCTATACCATTAATATGAAACTATATAAGAACTCTACTTATAATATTAAAAAGATATTTAAATGGGTTATACTTTCTAGTTCGTATATTTTTTTACTATATACTATACTAAAGACTTTATTTAGTTAAAGAGCCGATTGTAAATATAGTAAAAAGTTAGTACTTGCTAATATATTTAGTCTTATATACTATCTCTAAGCTAAGGGTTATATATATGCCCAAGCAGTTAATAGTAATTATAATAGTTAATTTAAGTTTATTAATATTCTTACTAATAATACAGAGCTTCTTAAAGAAAAGATTTACTTATTTAATCTTTAAAATGTTACTATACCTAATAAGATTATTTCTATTTTATCTAAAGATAAGGAGTAATTTACTACTACTACTAAGCTATTAGCACTTAGAGATTATATAAAGGCAATTAATAATATATTCTATGCTAAGGATAGAGGTTATTAACTGCTTTACTTTAACTTTACTTAACTTAACTACTGCACTTTACCCCCTTAACCCCTTAACTACCTATTCAGCTTATTACTTACTACCCCCCTAAATACTTATTTAGCTTATTGTTAACTACTTTTTTTATAATTACTAGTTAAAGACTACCCTTATTTCTACTTTCTTCGCCTTATTTATTATAGTTAACGACTATTTACTAACTGCTTACTCCTTACAGTCCACCCCTTTAAGTTATTGCACGGTTTATACCTAACGTCTCTTATATTATTATCTTAATAAAACCGTCTTACTAACTGCTTATAGTAGATTACTTATTATAGTTAGTATTTATAATCCTAATAGCTTCACTAGCCGTCCTAACTCCTCTTTCTTTAACGTTAACTTTTTTAATATCCTCTATCTTAACCCGTTTAAAATATATACTACTAGGTTCCTAAAGTTACAGATTTAATAGCTGTTGCTTTACCTTTACCCTAATAGGTTCCGCGACTAAACTCTACTTAAGGGCGTAAATATAGTAACTCTAAATAATATTAAGGACTGGTTAATAGGCTTCTTTAATACTATCGCTATAGATAGGTAGGCAGCAGTTACTTATAGGGGTTAAGTAGGCTAGTAGTTAACCTAGGATATAAACCGCGACCTAGTTAACCGCTGTTAGCCTCTTTAGTTATATACTATCCGCTTTAGCCTCTTAAGTAGGCTAACTTAAATTAGTAGTAATAAGAGTGGTAAGGATGCCGGTAAATTAATTATAATTAGCAGTAATAAGGATAAGGGTAATGCCGGCTAAGAGCAGTCTTAGTAGTCTTAGCAGTCGCGGTAGTTATAGCAGTTAGATAATAAGCAGTCCCCGCTTTTTAGGAAGAGATAATAATATCTATATACCTTATAGGAGTTACAATAGTCTAACCCTATTAAGCTGTTAGATAATAAGGAGCCTACGCCTCTTAGGGAGAGGTAATAATAGCTATATGCCTTCTCCGCAGGTTAAATATTAACTAGTAAGAGTACTCTAATACTAACTAGTTATAATTATAGTGCTCTAGTATTTTATAGCGTAGCCTTAAGCACGTTTACCTAACTACTACCAGTTTATCTAATAGAGGAACGTTAGACTAATCTTCTTAATATAGCAAGTTATTAAGGTGCTATTATAATTAGCATTATATATAGGTTAACTACTTTAGCGTTCCTTCTACCTTAATATATAGTAGTGGCGAGTTTTAACACTTATAATTAACTAAACTATTAAGTATAACTACTTAATTTGTTCTGTAATAAGTTGCTACTATACGGTAATATAATACGTACGTTATTAATTTCCTTCTATAATATCTTAAGTCTTAATTAACTAGTTAGCTAGTTTACTAGCAACTTTAAAAAATAGGTAGCTTGGTTTTTAAACTAGATAAAGTAGTATAATAGTATACCTCCGCTAGTAGATTAACTAACTTCTCCTAACTCCTTAATCTAGCCGCTCTTGCGTATGTCTATAAATCCTTACTTAACTCCTTAGACTTCCTCCCAACGCTCTACTCCTTTAGCTTTAACCCTTTAGACTTCTTTTACTTTAACTTACCGGCCTCTTTCCTAGTAGTTTACTCCTTATAATTAGGCTACTTAAGATCCTCTATTATTAACTACTTAGGCTTCTCCCTAATTAACCCGTTAGCCTAGGCCTATATTTATAAATGTATATAATAATAAGGAGCATATTCTATAAGCTGCTTAGGAATTATATATATAACTAGTAGATTATAGTTCTCTTTTTAGGATAAATAAGTAGTAACTTATAGCCTTTAGAATAGTTAAATAAATAGGCTAATTAATTCTTTAACTGCTTTCCAGTTTAATTTAATATAAAAGTTTACTTAGAGATTAACTACTTATACCCTTCTAGCATATAATAAAGCTAAACTATCTAAAAATGCTAAGCCCGTTTTATTTATACCTCCTACATTCCTAAATATATAGCTTTTAGTATTAATGACCGCTTACGCCTATCCCGCCCATTATTTCTTATCTCTTTACTATAGTTTTTTAACACTAGGCCGCTAATATTCTTACTAATAGGTGCTAATATTAACTGCCTATACGAGATAAAAGCTATACCCTCTAAACCCCGCTATATCTTATTAGCAGTAAAATATACAGTCCTTACCCTTCTTTTTCTACCTTTATAGGTTCTACTACTAGGAGCTATAGGTAGTTCTAGGCTAGGCTCTATACTATTAGTTAGCGAAGCAGTCTATAAATTCACTAGTTAAGTCTCTAGCACTATTAGTTAAGTCTCTAGCACTAGTAGTTTAGTCTTTAGTACTACGCTCTCACTACTCTGCAATTCTAGTTCCTATAACTACTTGCATTTAATTTCTTACTGCTATAACTAGTATAAACCACTATAACCTAATCCTGGTAACTAGTTATACTATAGTAGAGGGGATAGTATACTACACTAGTTAAGGGGAAATAGAGTAACTCCTCTAGCTAAAGACGGCACCACTATTAAAAAAGGGAATTCTAATACTAAGCTAAATAAGCGTATATAATTCTTTATAAGTTTCTTCTGCTATAATATAACTAGTAAAGCAGTCTTATTATTAATCTTAGTTCGTCTTTCTATAACCTATACCCTTTATTTATTGGCCGTAAGCTTACTATTATTAGCGCTACTAGTCCTAGGGGATAAGTTACTAGTACTAGATACTACTTTTTTAGGTTTTCTAGACTTTAACTACTTAGCTAGTATACTATCTATATTCTAGTAAAGGAACTAAACTAGCCGCTCTCCCTAAGATATAGCATACTTTTACTTATCTAATAGGAAATACTTACAGAGATCTTTTATAGTTTATATTGGAAACTTAGTAGCTAAGGTAACCTTATTAAAGGCGCGTATAATTACTTACTAGTAATAACCAGGTAAGAAATATAAAGAAGGCATTAGAGTAAATCTCTCTTTTATTAGGATTAACTTATCCGCTTATACTTAACACTATTTAACCAGCTATTAGAGAGCAATACCTTACTTTAAGCCTAAGGTTAGTTTTTAAAAAGAGATAGGAGCAATTAGCGCAGTAGTTATAATAAGAAAATTAGGGTTATAACCTATACCGTTACAATAACTCTCTTATAGTACCTTTAGAGTTTACGTCTTAGGATTATATTTATCCTCCTAAAGAAACTTAAGTAGGTATTTATAGTAGCAGTTGCTATTTAGTATAACCCTCTAATAATTGCTTATAAAGTCCCTACTTTTAATCTCCTGCTTTATTTAGGGATAAACTTTACTCTTACTAGTTAACTAGTTAGTAGCTATACCGTTAAGTTCCTAGTTTAAATAAGGGTTCTAGTCTAATAAGTTGCCATTCTAATTTAAATCGGACTCGCGATTGCTCTTTTAAGAAAGTAATTGCTATAATTAACTCGCCTGGTAATTATATAAGAGTATATTACGTCTACGTTTTAGCTTAAATGTTATTTAACTAGTAACTTCTTCTTAAGTTAACTCCTTCTAGTATCCTAGCCGATTAAACGCCTAATATAGCACAAAAAATACAGCTACTTTGGTTTTATTATAACCTCTTACTATATAACTAAACCTTTACTATAGATCTCCAATATTATCTATAATTGGGAAATTTTATTAGATAACTATATAAATACTTAGGATATCTATACCTATTCTAAGAGTAGTTATAGCTACTATAATCTAAATATCCGACTGCTTACTGCGGAAGATATTATATATCCTATCCTAATTATACTTCGCTATATAAGATATATATATCCTAACTATCTAGTTTATAAGACGCGCTAAGTAGCCCTTTTAGACAAAAGACTCCTTAAGGTACTAAGAGACTACCGTAATATGTCTTCTACTATTAAGAAATATAATTATTTTTAGGATTTTTTAAGGGGTTAAGCCACCGCCTAAAGACTTAACGGCTTAGTTAAGTAAAAAGTATAACTACTTATAGTAGTTTATCTTTCCTTTTAGTATTAGAAATACACAAATTAAATATTTGGTCGGTTAATAGATGTATAAATAATCTCTAATATACCCAGTTTAGTTCCCTCTAGCTAAAACCCACTATTTTTTTTATTACTTACTCTGTCTTAGTATCTATAGTTATAAAGTAGCTAAAGAAAACAACACTTAATAGGAAAGACTGGTGTAGCTTATAGATTAAAATTAAGTTGCTCTAAAACTCCTTCTACTAATAGAGTATATAACATTTATTAATAGCTACCAGTCTAACTTAATACTAAAAGAATAGATTCTATAGGATCTTTTAGAATTTAGAAGATACAGCTTACTTTAGCCTAAGTAGTATATAGGTATATATACCATTCTTAATATCCTTAAGCAGTTAAGGGTTCTAAAATTTTATATCCACTAATATTAAGTATAGGTTTATACTAGGGTATTAATAAATTAACTTAACCTATTCCCCCTCTAGTTTACTTAATAGAATAAGCTGTATTATAATCTAGCCGATTAAGATTAAGAAAGTATAGAATATAATACTTTTACTAAAGCTAGTTTTTGTAATAAGTATAGTATCTCCTATTTTATAAACTAGTTAACAAAGTACCCTAACCTACTAAGTATAGGGATTCTTTCTGCTAAGGAGTCGGTATATAGTATAGGTAAGTATTTCCATCTAATGCTTAATATTCTAGGGTTTAAAACTATCCAATATAAGCCTTTAGAGCTGTGGGATAGTTAAGGTTAATATATTTTTTATTTAGGCAGTATATAACTAGGCCTTAGGAGGAGTTAAAGAGGCTAGAGGAGTTAAGGTGTTATAGCGCAAGTTATTACGTTATTATTAGTAATACCGCTTACTTTAAGGCATTAAGAGAGGATTTATGCCGTAGTTAAACTAGTAAAACGCGTTAAGAAATTTTAACCTATAATTTTAGAACTTTATATTAGCTAAAATATATAAATAAGTATATAGATAAATAAAGCGGCCCTTAAAATACAATCAATTACCTTTTATAGTGGTTAACTAGTTAACTAGTAGAGGTATATTACTCTTTAGTAGCGTCACGATTCTGTTAATAGTCGACTATTATACATTTTCGCACTAAAGGCCCTTAGACGGTAAACAAGATAGATAGCGTAAATACAGGGGTTATATAACGCTAGCAGGGGTTTAATAAAGCTAGTAGGGGTTTTTATAAAGCTATACTAGTTAAGTACTAGCGAGATTTACTGTCTCGTTTGCCGTCTAAGTCGCTTACTGAGATAACCCCCACCAAACATTATCCCGTATCCCCTCTTACGGTAAGGGACTTGGCGAGCCCACAGCAGTTAAAAATTGAAACAGTTCGACCTCATGCCGAGCTCTCCGTCTTTTTTAAATTCCTTAGGCACAACTAAAGAGCCATCGCCGTTGACCACATTTCCGAGAACACGATTGGTATTAAGACGAAGCACCTTCAATTAAAGCAGTCCTAGATATCAAGATTCATTGTCTCACGCTCATGGACTGTGCTGTGGCATTGCAAACAGAGGCGTATCAAAGTTCGCATCAGCACTGGTTAAGGTCTCAGATTTTCAGGTGCTAACGAGACTTTTCTGCAGCTATCCAGCCGTCCGTTTGAGGTCGCCCTAGTGTCGGCTTGCCGATTAATTGCTGAGTATTTCAAGGATAGGCGATACTTTGCACTAATGATGATCTGCTGCTGCTTAGCAGGCTGATTGACAGACCTAGATTGCAGATGGAAGCTTGCTGGTTCGTCACTTTCTAGATGGTTGACGTAAAAGGGACTACCCTCAAAGAAATTTCAGCAATTTAACAAGCAAGAAGATCCACTACCAGCACTTGAACGCCGTCTCATGCGCATGGCCCAAGCTCCAGCCTAGCGACGTGCCCGTCAGGATGCCTGCGTAGTTTCCCGCATTTACCTGAGAGGAGGCAGTACCAGACTTTTATCATGCTGCTAGTGTGTTTAGCAACTAGAGCCAGTGGATTAAAGGCTTGCAAGGAATCGCCTAGAAAAGGTGGCCAGGGCTGAAGATCGCAGCAGCACAGGAGTAGCGTTAGCCGAATAATTGGTTCGACCAAGTTTGCTAGTGAGGATAGAAGGAGTTCTCACCCTTCGAGGTTCAGGCCTCCAAGTGATGAGTAAGTAAATGCGTAGTCCAAAGATAACTTCTCGAGGGATTAGGTCGTATACATAATGTAGACCGAAAAGAATACAAGCCAGCCTTGTCTCGCCGCGTTTTGCTCTTCTGCCTCTACGTTTAAAATTCTCGGGCGGTTATAGATATCAGTAACAAGAGATGGATCTTAGAGTTAATGCCTGGGGGGCTTCATAATGGAAATATGCACACTGAATAAGGACATGAGCTTGGGTACATACCGTTTGCCATTTGGGTTTGATACTCAGTGCGAATATGATAACCTATTGCGGGGCAATGAGCAACCGCAAAGGAGATGCACAGTTGAAGCAAATGAGGTGCCACACCCATGGCACCACACCATTTGTGACTTCCGGCACAAAGCCCGCGTAATAGGTGCTCTAGGGTTTCAAGCTCGTTAGCTGTCCCCGGGACTCTAGTAATTTGGGAGCTTTGCAAATGCGAATACACCTTTCCATTATTAACATATCCATAAGAGAATAGCTTGCCGCTCTAGACACATTTTACACAGAATTTGGCCGCGATAGGAAGCACCACGTTTAAAGGCTACTGCATCCATGACACTGCGAATTAATTCTCCTCCTGCTGGCCTCAAACAGTTATATTAAAACCACAGATAGCTTCGTAGCACAGCATCTATCATGCACTATCGTAACTCAACTTTACAGCCTTCCGTAACTGACACAACCAAAGTTATTGTCTGCTTTTCCACTCCTGTCAATTCTACATCCGCACCATCAGGTAGCTTAATTGTCTGGAATCTCTGAATAATCCGCACAACTGCGTATGCGGCTTCTGTAAGCGCAAAATCCACTGCAAAAGGAAGCACAAATTAGTATTAAGAAGTGATCCCAGCATGACTAACAGTAAAGGGTACCTACTTCCTAGACATATCCTTGGCCCACCATTAAATGGAAGATAACCCCATTTCGTGTCGGTTTCGTTATGGTTTAGTGGCATATCTTCATCCCATCTTTCGGGACGATAAAGCTCAGCGTCCATCCCGTAAAGGTCGGGTCGTCTGTGCATTGTATAGACACTGTATGCTACAGGCGTTCCCTTAGGAATCAGAACGGGAGAAGTTCTATCGGGGCCGCCACCTGTAGGTAACACGGTGGTTCTTAGAGCTGTGCGGGTGTTTACGGGAACGGAAGGATATAGTCGAAGAGCTGCGTTCTTTAGTGGCATTCTGTCAATCAATAATTAGGGAACTCACTCTCTTTTAAGACATTCTGAAGATATTTCATGTTCCGGAGGTCTGCGCGGCATAACTCTACACTACCGTTGCACGCAGCAACTATTTCTGCTCTTAGTTTGGTAAGAATATTTGGATGTCGGACAAGGAGGAAGCTGCGTAAAAGATTAGGAGTAGAAAAGGTGAAGCACTATGCCGCATCGGGAGTACACTTACAATGTCCACGAGAGAAGGCAGGCCGTAGTGTCTCTTCCTGCAGTCAGAATGTTAATTATCTGACCCCTTAATGCTGTGCGGTCAGGGGTATTCTGGGCGAGTGAATCTAAAAAGAGATATTTTTGCCCCTCATCATCTTGTGCATCTCGCGAGAGGTTGCGATCTATAATCTGGTCCGCAAAACGGTGGATCTTATCACAAGCGTCCTGGAACTTTTTTCCTCCGATGAGCCAGTAGAGATCCAGGAGCCGAAACCTCTTTGCGACATACGCCTGTGCTGTATTAAAGGCATCGGCAAATGTCTGCTCCCCGGTTGATTTCGGAGCTTTTAGGCTTTTTACTGACTCTCCAAAAAGAAACTCGGTCGTCACATCCAGGGTTAGACGGAAGAAAAGAGGTTGTAGGTCAACAACGCCATCTTCTTGAGACATAATATCGATAAGGTTATCAACAGCTTCCCGGAATACTTCCAGGTTGTCGTACTGCTTATAATGGAACTGCGGCCTTAGTAATTCTCGTGAATGCTTCCACGGTGCGCCTTCCTGAGTGAAGATACCATCCCCAAACATAGGGAATGTGATCTGTCGTCGCGCTCCCATACCCCAGTCTAGATGAAATTAGTAGCTCTCTTCAGACACGGGAGGCTGGGTAGGTGATAGACTTTATACAGACCTTTGAAGTTAGTGGACAGGATAGCCTCAAGGTTGGCTGGGTCTACAGTGCCAAACGCTTGTGTGCCAAGGAAGACTTGCTCGAGCGTATTTCCAGTTTGGCGGAAATGGAAAAGGAACAGTTCCATCAATCGAGACTCTGTGTTGGCTCTAAAGATTTGCTCCAGGCGGTCAATACCTAGTGGCCTTTGGTTTTGAAGTCTTGGAGGCGGAAGACACCCATATCGCTCGCCGATAGCCCTATCGACCTTTAGTCCAGTTAGTAGGTTATCCTTTGACAAGCAGCTAGACAATTGGTGGCTTTACCCGGCGTTCCCTATACTTGGTAATAAAATTGTGGATATACAGGGCAACTACACAGCTCAATGCGGCCAGGGGAAGGTAGATATGCTTCATTTCAGCACGGCGCACTTTGAAGATTGGACGTGTTCTGTTCAGTTTTCTAAAGCTGCTGTACAGAGGGCTATTAGATTATGGGTTATAAAGTGTAAAGGGAGTCCGGTGTATTCCTGAGGTAGCTGTGTGCGTTTTCAGTCGAGGAAACCGTGGCCAAGGTTGCCTTAATGAAGGGCCAGGCACGCTATGCGTGCGGCACAGGTGCTACTGTAGCGTATTTTGGCCCACCTGTTATCGGGGAGGCATACGCGACGGGGCTTCTGTCTCACCAAGCCTAGCGCCGTCAGCGCCAATCAGTGAACCCGACACATATTTCGCCTTGTATGCGCACGATCCTTGTTGTCTTGGTACAGCATGTGTTGCTCTTGACTGTGCCGCATTAACATTCTTATCCACCCAACCTCTCTCTCCATGAGTCAATTCCGCCGTTGACCGGCCGTTGCAAGATTCCATTCATTCTTCAAACAGCTGCTATGAGTATTATACAACTTACTAAGCAGCCTTATCGAGAACAGCCCTCTGATGCGCCTGTAGTTGAGTATGCGCCAAGATGTGTCGTCATTGCATGACTAGGATTCATTGGAGATCATATCAAACTAATTTATAGCAGTATCATCGCTGTTCACGGTGTTTATGAGAGCGCACTCGAAACATGGACTGACCCAGAGACGAAAACCTTATGGCTACGAGACTTGTTTCCTCACCGGCGACTGAACGCTCGAGTATTGTTATACAGTTACAAAGCAGAGACTCTGGCATCTCCCGGGGAAGGGACTGCAGACCGAATTCTCCCTCACGCGACCAGTCTCGTAGCAGAGCTCTGCGCGGATCGTCAGCTAGCGAATGCCTCTGAGCGTCCCATTATTTTTGTATGCCACGGCCTTGGAGGGCTCCTGGTCAAACGGGCTTTAGTCTACTCCAGCACAAGCTGGGCGAAGAGCGTTGAACACCGGCGGTCGATCTATATTTCAACATATGCAATCCTATTCATGGGAACACCGCACAATGGTATCAACAAAGAGATTCTTCTGCTCCCCCGGAGAGGTGAGAATGCGGGCCCAAGTCAGTTCATGCTCAGCCTCCTCAAGGGCTCCGAAGTACTGCAAGAGATCACCACTCAGTTTGCACCTCTAATGAAGCAATTCGCGATATACTACTTCTGGGAGCAACTGGAGACCCGAGCTGGAAGTACGAAAGCTTACTTTGTTGATGAGGACTCGGCCGCACCAGAATGGAGTGATGTTGACCGGTGTGGAATTATGGCAACCCATTCAGGAATGGTCAAATTTAAGACTCTGGAAGATCTTGGATGCCGTGTTATTCTTGAAGCACTCGTCCGCTACACTAGGGCTGCTCCTGGGATAATAAGGTCGAGATGGAAGAATGATCGGAAGCTATTTGCTGAGGAACGCCAGAAACAAGTGGAAGCTATACCGCAGCTTGGACTGCCGCCCTTACTGTCCGACGATGGAACCCTGATAGACATTAACGAGTGGTATATTGTCCCTCGCTGCTCTAGCAACTATTTCACAGGCAGGGGGATGCACGCAAAAGTTGTGAAAAAAAGTCTCGGTCCAATTCAAAGGCAACCCGCAAGGCATCAGCACAAGGTATTCGTAATTTATGGTCTGGGAGGCTCTGGCAAGACTCAGTTCTGCTTGAAATATGCGGAAGATAACAGGTCTAGGTAGGGCATGCCGATAGGTGTCCTTGCCTGCTTGAATTCGCGCTGATTGATTGTGCTAGTTATTGGGGAATATTTTGGATAGACGCCAGCAGCGAGGAGAATGCCGAGTCTGGCTTCGCGTATCTAGGACAACAGGCGGGTAAAGGAGCAACCTTTGCTGCTGGAATGCACTGGCTATCCAACTGCTCAAAACCCTGGCTTCTCGTAATCGACAATGCCGACGATCCGGACATGGATGTGTCACGATATTTTCCTGCGGGAGGGAAAGGTCACATCATGATAACGACCCGAAACCCTGGTGTTGTGATCCATAGTACAGCAGGCGAATTACGCTTCCGTGGAATGGACCCTGAGGAGGCTATTACCCTACTTCTCAGATCGACACACACGCCAAACGAACCGGAGCCTTCTAACCCAAAGCGTAGAATCTTAGCGCAGGGCATTGCATCTGAACTGGGATATCTGGCGCTTGCACTGGCTCATGCTGGAGCCACCATTCGGAAAAATATATATACCCTAGAAAAGTACTTACACTACTACCTAGGCCATCGCAAAGAAATGATAAGCTATCCTCATATAAATAGCGCAGACGATGCAAATATCATTACTACTTGGGAAATACCGTTTCGAAGGATTATAACCCGTCCATCTGTTGAGCATAAGGATGCTGCGGATTTGATGCATACTTTTGCATTTATGCATTTTGAGTCCATTCCCGAGAGTATCTTTCAACGATCTTGGAACAGCGCCGATAGGGTCGGGCTGACGTCTATGGATTTTCCAGGTATCCTCCAGGATACGCCAGTTTGGCACGAAGAAGCCCAAGCCAGACTTCGAAGAGCGTTACGCGTTCTATGCGATTGTTCAATCATTGACCATGATCCAGACAAAGGAATGTGCTCACTGCATCCGGTTATCCATTCATGGGCTAGAGATCGACTTACTAAACCTGAGCAGCAGCGTTGGCTAAGCTGCACAGCTGCTGTTCTCGCGCATTGCATCTCCCCAAATCTCGAGCCTTCAGGCCGAAAATTCCGAAGACTTCTCTTGCCTCACTTAGATTCATGTTTACGTGCTTTAAACTCACAGTTCCCCTCGTGTCCCGACACTATTGTGCGGGCAGCTCAGGTGTACAGATTTGCATCGGTCTATGCGGAGAACGGTCTCTGGAAGCAAGCACGCACGCTGCAACGTAAGGTGGTAGATTTTAGGGCAAAAACCCTCGGTAAGCGGCACGAAGACACACTTCGGGCCCAAAGTAACCTTGGATACACATACTGGAACTTATTTGAAGTCAAACCGGCTATTGAGGTTCAGGTTCAGGTCCTAAAATCACGTTGGTGGTCACGACCTTCCATAGTAGACTGGGCCATCTGGCCTCCATGGAAGCCGGACCATATCTCTTATTGCGCCGCCTTGAACGACCTCACCCTCACCCTATGGCTGGCCGGAAAAAGAGATTTGTCGAAAACGGCTGGCGAGCGTGCAGTGAAGGGTCTCATGAAACGCCTTGGCCCAGATGATCCCATGACCCTAAGCGCCATGTTCAATCTTGCCCGAACTTATCTTCATCTCAAGGAGAGGAAAAAAAGCCATGATTTGCTTGTGTCGGTAGTCAGGAAACGGAAGCGCTTTTTCGGGCTGAACCATCCTGATACTCTAATGGCGAGGAACGAACTCGGCATGATATACTGCGCACAAAACCGCATGGCTATTGCTGAACGACTCGTTGCGAACGTCCTTGAATCACGCAAAAAAACTTTAGGCGAAGAGCACGCGTACACGTTGTGGTCCGTTAATGATTTATCCAAGGTCATCTGTGATCGTGGACGTCCTGAAGAAGCGGCGGCGATGCTGGAACAGATCATCCCAATTGTCAGACGTACTTTAGGCGAAGAACATGTTGGCATGTTTATGACCCGGTCAAATCTTGCGCGAGCCTACGTTAAGTGCCAGAGGTGGAATGAAGCGGAAGCACTTCTTCGCGTGTTAACAGCTATCATGCCCTCGGACCACCCTGATTGGATCCTTGCTATGTCTGGATTCGTCCATGTCCTAGTACGCTTAGGTCGGCTGAAAGAGGCCGAAGATGGCTGTAATAAGATGCTAGACCTCATTACCAACACCAAGCTCATAGACCTCGAGGATTCGTGGACGGTAGCAATTGCTAAACAGCTTGTGCAGATCTACCGTGCACAAGGACGCCACGATAAGATTGAAACCCTTAAAATGAGAGTACCAGCGATACGCGAAAACGAGGATGGTGAACTATCCTCTCAATTTAACGTTATACCACTTCCAATTCCGCCCGAAGGCTTAAGGGCTAAATCAACAGTTTCTCGGACATCGAACGTAAAAAGAGATCACGCCGATATCTTCCTCGACAGGCAGCTACGAGCACGCAGGACGTTCTGACGAGCACAGCAGCTCTGCGGGTTACATTCGCTATGTAGATTCTATCTCAAATGGAAGGCAAGTTGACAAGTTGACTGTGCTTTGACAATTCTATGAGACGAGAATACAGAAGGTTGAAGATGGAACAGGAGTCTACAGAGTCTCGTGAGTATCAGTATTGGTTTAAATGCTAGGTGTTTCCAACTCAAGGTCCTGATTTCCTGCAACGACAGCCTCGGCGGATATTCCAAGATATATCTCATTAGTGCATCATCCTATCACAACCGCATTTCGACAATTTGGCAGGTTATTTGCCGTACGAGGGCTTATTTCAGGATATGCAAGATGCGTGCTCATATTAAGATAGTCGGGATTCAGAAGATTGTGATCATCAGTCTAAGAAGCATGTGGGGCTGGCGCAGCTATTAGACACTTCAGTGGCTGGGGGACAATGTATTCTAAAATATTAACCTGGCTGATCGCTTTTGTATATATAACACAAGCCTGCTAATTTCTCTTACGCAAAGTAATGTGAGGATCGCTTTTGAGACTTCATGCTTCTATGCCCTAGTTTCCGGTGTCTCAGCTGACTTCTACTTTCTGTTCTCAAAAGTAGACGTCTAGCGCTTTTACGTTTATGAGCTGTTTGACTAAGCAGTCCTTGACTCATCCCGATTAGTCACTTGAAAGCCTTTACCTCAGAAGCTCAGACCAAGAAATTGATTGCGGATATAGGAATATCCGCACCGTCCGCTAAACTGATTTAGGACGGTAATCGTTTTCTTGGTCTGAGGCCCTTTGGCGAGATTTATGGGAAAACCTAAATATAGTTTATATGAGAAGACCTCATTAACTTTAACGAAATTAATCTACCCCCCCATGATACTTGTTGGCATAAAAATCACACCAAATTATAGAGAAAAGCCTACTCTATAAAGCTATGAGACCCTTAGCTCCTTATACCCGCGCGACGGTAAGAGGAAGTCGTCGCCGTAGAGGCCCCAATTCTACCTCTGCACCGCCGAGCCGCGCAGTAAACACCAACGCTGAACGCTTACGCCTACGCCGGCAGCCCTCTGCGTAGAGCTGTGGAGCTTTGCGAGAGCTCTGCGGAACGAAGCTTAGGGGGAGACCTGCACAGAGCTCTGCACGGAGCTCTACCAAAGCTCTGCAAACGCTCTGCACGAAGCTCCGCAC
>Ga0307515_10013997_pt1 | contig 14926 bp, 14 predicted proteins | sample 17_EM_MG_FD_194513 | JGI IMG/M metagenome (GOLD analysis project Ga0307515, IMG submission 194513) | Populus trichocarpa ectomycorrhiza microbial communities from riparian zone in the Pacific Northwest, United States - 17_EM | ecosystem: Host-associated > Plants > Roots > Unclassified | place... | reverse complement strand
CAAACCCGGTAATCGGAGATAGTCTCCCGCAGATCTTCGAGAAGTCCGAGCATATCTTCATCGTCTTGAACATGGTCAGCAAGTCGCTGCAGTTCTGGCCTGTCGTACAAGGACCGCAATTTCCCCTCAATGTCCTTAAGCTTCCTGGAAGGGAGTCAGCATCGAGTCCCAAAGGAGAAGGGCGACATACCGTATCAGTTCGCGCCTGCGCCTCTGCTCATCCACGTCACCTGGAAGCGTTGAAAGGTCTGCCTCCAATGCAGCCACACGTGAGATGAGATCTTCGATTTTGTTTCTCATGACGAGTGTCTCCTGTAGGTGAATTCGTCAAGAACTGATCTTGAGCAGGGGATGGTGAGCGAACTTGGTGTTTAGCATAAACGGCGGAGAAAGCTCCTAGGACGGCTTGGAGAGGACCGAATCCATCTGTGGCCTCCTCTGGGACATAGACAGGAATGGGAGCAGCCCCAGGCGGAGTGTCCTTCCGGTCTCTCTCCGGAACTGGTAGAAGTTAACGGAGAGGAGATGGAACGATCGTATCGACACGTACTCGTTGTTGGGTCTGGTGGTTTTCCTCCTTCCTCTTTGGTACCGTCGGTGTTCCCTCCTGACGTGGAGAACAGAGAACCAGATGAACGTCGGTCACAATAGCGGGACCAGAGACACCCACCGGCACGATCACCGCCGGGTTCAGTACCGCCGACTACAACACCAGAGGTCGAGGGTTCCTGTGCGGAATGATCTCGATCTTTGCTTTTCTCGTCGTAAAACACGACCCGACAAGGCCTGGGGTTGTCTTCATCTATTGCTACCGTCAATCTGAGGTTCCGAGTCGCGATAAGAACGATTTCGGTCACCTTTGGGGTCAGTGTCTAGCTCTGCTCGGAAGCCAAGTGGGCCGACGGCGATATTGATAGGGATTCCCAGATGGATGTGTTTTTGAGAAGGTTTAGGCGGTTTCGATTTCCCGGGTTTCTTGCCGAATGTGTAGTTCATTGGTCGGGGGTGGGATGGAGGTCGGCTGAGCAAAGTTACTTTCCCTGGACTTCGAAAAGCGCGACAGAGTGCTGAATAACTGTTTCCAAGGTGGTCCTCCGTGCTCTGGATGCTTCGCGAGATGAGAAACTGAAGATGCGCCCGACGTGCAGCCGATCTGGATTTTGGCGCTCGCGTGATGCTTATCAGGCTTTCGGAGATCCTGCGGCCCCACCGGACAAACAAACGATGGCGACGAGTAATGGCACACAAACCAGTACTCGTCACAGACGCGTCCAGCGCACGGTTTTTGGTGGTTACACGAGACAAGATGCGACGGTTCTGTACCACGACCCGGGAATTTCTACAGATTATTCAAGAGGACGTAGACATCGGTCGGCCTCAAGTTCAGACTCTAGAGTCGTTCTGAACGCGACGCCTCTACCCCCGGGAATTAGAGATGTGGAGTGGTTCGTGGGATCGATTCATCCCCCAGGCGGACCGACCGCTCGCCTCAAGCTGGCCCAGATGGAATCAATAATGTGCCAGTGATCTTCATCCGCATCTCAGGCTCGTATCGCGGTCAGTTGACCGGGTGCCACGGACCCGGCCTGAAACCACCAAACGCACATTCTCGAACCTTTCGTCGCTTGGGGCTGCCGCCCTTTTGTATTTTCCTCTCCTACCCATAGATAATTTATATTCCCTCGTTCTCGTGTTTTTAGTGGAGAGATCAAGCTCGAGGGTGACCAAGCGTGAGGAACCTCCGGATATTAATCTTGACGCTCATTCGGTATTCAACCAGTGACTCCTGAAAACTTTGCAGCCAACACTGCCTGCACATGCTTGCTCAGGCGAATGCGCCTACCATGTGCCGGTGATGACGACAGGGGACGCTGAATCTGACCCCCAACGATAGACCCCTTCGAGGTAGGTTACCTGCAGTCAAGTACAGGTACACGAAACTCAATGCGATACATGCTGTTCGCCGTTGTAGTCGAGGGTTCTGCATGTGGGTCTTGTCTGCCTCCCATCTTCTTCTCGACCGTCTCACTGGCCTTCGTTGGCTCCGAGGTGCCAGTCCTGCGGATGCATTTCGTATTGAGCGTGCGACGTTACAGACCTCGTGACGCCCGGAGCCAGACAACACGGACTCGCAGGACGAGCCTAGTGTGGGCGGGGGACTCGATAGACAGTGAAGAATCTGGGAGTTACCGATTAACATTCACGAAAATCTCTCTTGGCGAACGCTACCGATAGATGTGGCCTGCCGAGTGGAAGTAATCCCGACCATTGTGTGCTAAATCCTGTGCATTTCTTGGACGTCAGATTGGGCCCCGGAAGACTTTGGCAGAGACGAGGCGAGTGTGCGAACCCTGCTCAATTGTTTTCAACCCTCCCTCATCAGTGCCCTTGACGCAGTTTGAGCCTTCCCCCATAAAGAACAACAGGAGGTAGCTAGGACGTTCGGGCGGGAAGTAGATCAGAGAAAGATCGGGGTCACCCAGCCGCGACGCGCCTCATTCCCCTTTTATTTTCTCGTGTTGTAGTAAGAGAGAAGATTAGCACGCTCCAGGAGCATCAGGAAACTTGTCAACCTGTTCAAGGAAGCACACGTCAACGTATTGACGAAATAGCGAACTACGTTTCGAATCGGAAGCTTGGAAGACCGATCCGGAGATCCAGAACCTCTCCACTTTGGATGTCTATCACTCGCTTCCGAGGACTACAGTGAGTACGTGAGAGAAAGTTTGAGGAGTAGACCAGAAGGGCCTTAAGCGGAGAAGAACTGAGAGGAGGAACTGAGGGTGCAGTCCGGAGAAGTTAGGTGGGCATTTTCTCGTTCCCCTCCTGTCGATTTTCATTCATGCTAGTCAGGTTTTCCCCGCAGAGAGTCGACCCGACCGATGAATCGGTGTTGCAGGTCACTCTGCGAGAAGCAAAAGAGGTGGAGATAACCTAACCTTAGATATGGACAAGATCGAAATACCAGGAACGCTCAGTCCGTCAACCTGGTCGCTGAGCGGTCTTCGAGTTTGGCCCTACGTGATAAGTCTCAAGTGTTGTATTCGGCCGTTTGCAAAATGACCTCGGTGAATGCGTCTCTGTACAAGGAACAGCACGGACCAACCCCAGACGCAGACGACACATCCTCATTACCTTCGCTCATCCCCTGACACTATCCCAAGTCGAGATTGCTGCAGTCTTCCGTCTCCCGCTCGACCGTTTCACGGGCCCCATCATCTCCGAGGGCGATCCACCCCGTACTGGGCGCGCGACATTACACACCTCGTGGCGCCTGGAGTTGGGTAGTACAATACAGGTGCGACCCCCCAAGGACGAAGATTCGGTGGACGGTTAGGAATCTGAGGGTTAACGGGCTGGCATCACAACTTGTTCATGATGATCTTTCTTGGAGGCCACTGACAATAGACGTGGCCTGGTGTAGTGTAATCGGGTAGAATCAATCTTATATTATTGACCGTTGTTAATCTATGCTTTTCTTGGATATTTATCGGTCCCCAGGGGGGAGGCAAACGTGCAAATTCCAGTCGATCGTTTTCGATCCTTCTCCATCGATGCCCTCAACGCGCTTTGAGCACGGGCTCAGCTTCTGGTCCCCCCCATCCAGGTACTACACGATGCGATACCTTCGACCTCGTGCATAGATCCAGAGGGATGAGAGGTTCAGGGAAGTATTCACAATCGAAACAGTTCAGAACGGGCTCGGATTACTGTTTGAGTTCGCCAGATTAGTCAGCTCCTCGGGTCACATCCTTCAGCTCGAAAACGGCCTGGAAGACCTTGGCGACGATCTTGGACACACGCTCTGTACCCAGGATGTTGGTCAGGGCATCACCACGGGTGTAATGCTCCATGGGACGACAATGATCGATCGTCGCGAGTTGCGCAAACGCACGCTCCTAGGCGGCAATAAGAACTATTCCAACACAGGGAACTCGAGAACTCACATTCGTGTTCGTGCTCGCGATGTTGGCGTAGACCAAGTCACCAGTCCGGTCACGGAAAACTGCCCACAGACGCAAGGTCAACGTTCAATGGTCACAGTCCCATCAGGGTGACAGTGAGACATACGAGCTCGGCAATCCCTCCACCGACATTAGCTTCGATGTGGCCGAGAATCTGCCTGTTCTGAGTCTCGATCTTGTCTTGATTCCTCAACACCTGGCAAGCTTTGATGTCCAAGAAGCGGAAGGTATAGATAGCATTGAGAATTACGAAGAGCTCCGTCTCCGTGAGGGTGTTTCGGGGTCATCCTCCAGCTTCTTGGGCGTGATGGCGGCCTGCAGAGGAAAATGAATCCTCAACCAACTACAGAAGCCACGCGACGAGGTTGCGTCGCTTACTAACAACCTGGGCGGCAACCCACTGAATTGGCACAACACTGAAGACGCTCTGATGATACCCAAGACACTTCTCTCGCCATCCACGAGTTTGCACGGCTGCTTGGCGATGAGAGCCTTTGCGTCGTCAACTTGATCTGGGGTCTCCGCCAATGCCTTGGACATCTGCCTTTAATCCCTCTTTCCCCTTTCGGAAGTATCAGTGGCTGGGAAGAACCCTGGACCGTGGATGCTCGAGCCTCCTTGTTTTTCCGAGAATGCCGGATACTTCTCCATACTCCTTGAACTCGCAAGTACCGTGGGTGCTCCCGGGTCGCATAAAGTCGTACTTGTCCTTCTGGTCCAGTTCCGTCAAAACCTCTCCCATGGCCGCGAGGGTCATGAACAGAAACCAGGCGTGGATTCTTCTGTCGGTAAACTCTTCAGGGAGAGTACGATGGGAGAGCCGACCGAGCACGGAGCTGAATCCGGAGTTCACTGTAGGCTGCACGTAATTGGCAAGACACCGGCGGTGGCGTTGTGGACGTGAAATCGACGGCAAAGTGACGGTTCCCATGGATAAGAGCGATAGTGTCTGTGGGGTGGTACGATGGATCGTGTAATCAGGGCAGAGACTAGCACCCTTGGTGGCTGGTTTGGTGTCCTCAGCTTGAAGACCAGCGTACAGGTCGAGACGTACGATTGTGTCATGGAGCTTTTTGGTGTGACAGCAACCACTCCCTCTGAGTTCCATTCCAAGGATGTCTTGTATGTATGGCTTCAGGCAGAGGTACTACGAAGATATGTGAACCTTGGAAACGAGACGTGAATCCCATGTTCTTACCTTCTTGAAGTCATTCAACAAGCGGCAGCCCCAGTTCCCAGCTGCTTCGATGCCAATAACTTCCATCCGCCCCATGTTGGAAAGGGTTCCCGGGCCCCATTGGAGGTATCTGTTGGGTGTTCGGTTCTGGATCGATAGTTTGGCTGGTGTGAACAACGGAGAACCACCGCAGGAAGCTTACTGTGTCCCCAGGATATCTGCCAAGTGCCCGTTGTTAAATCTTCCATCCGTACCCCGCTTCAGTCCAAACGTGCAGGTTTTAATCAACGAATTGCGGATCAACCGTGGAAACTCACGGGTGCCGAGTTGTAACGTCGGTTTCGCCGGCCTGAATCTCTTCCGACTTGGCCTCGCATGAATTCAACTTTCCGGGAAAAAGCCACAGACTTTCTTCTCGTCGGTGAGACATTCTTCTTGAGGGGAGACAAAGGTGGGTCGACTCATGCTGGAGGAGAGATGAGGTGCGCGCCGGTGGGTTTGGCCCGCCCGCGACGCGGCGGGTTGAGTCATCGTGGCTAAGTTAGATATTGCGTCCGACCCTTAATTAGGCAGGCATCCATCCCCTCTGAACTGTTTGGACGAGCTGCAACGGAGCGCAATCGACAGGAGACTCGAGGTTATCTCGCCCGATGCCTTCAGGGCTATTCAGAAATCGTTCTCCACGATCTTAAACGGTTCCCAGAGTTGCACCTCACCTCCGTCCGTGAACACGCTTGCTCGACGTCGGACGGTCCAACCGAATCGAGCTTGGCTCCGCCCTCGGTGCCCGTTGTGCAACCACAGACGCCTTAGCCACTTCGATCCGTCCAAAGCCAATCAACGTTACATTCAACCCCAAGGTCGAGCGAGTTGTCCGGAATCTTGGTGCTTCATCCCGACCTTTTCCTTTCCGAAAACCCCTTGCTCTCGATCGACACCGACCATGCACTCCGAGCTCTCCTCTTTCTGATGTTGAACACCAGGCCATACACACACACAGGTACCCTCTCCGCCGATCAAAGGTTGTCTATAGGGAGAATACGCCCGAGTCTCAGAAGAATGGCGAGGATATTGCTTGGGGAACGCTGCCACAACCCTGAGACCATTCGACAAGGGTGGAGGGGACGACTGGTAGGGACACGCTTCCCTGGCATTTTTCCGGACTCACGCAACGGCTAATCCACCCTTCATGCTACAAAGTGGCGCCTGGAATTGAGTGATCTAATGCAGGTTCGAGGATTCGGTGGACGGTTAGAGATTTGGGGTTAACGGGCTGGTATCTTGACTTGTTCATGAAAATCTTTCTTGGAGGCAACTGCCAATAGATGTGACCTGGTATAAGTAGTGGAGTGGGGTGGAAGCAATCTTGTAGTCTTGACGGTTGTAATCCTATCCTTTTCTCGGACAATTCCGTTGGTCCACTGGCACGGACGCGGCAAGCGCGCGACTCAGCGGCCAACTCCAGTCGATCGTTTTCAATTCCTTCTCCGCTAATGCCTTCAGCGCGCCGTGAGCCTTCCCCCATAAAGAACGAGGCTAAATAGCTAGGAAACTCAAGCGAGAAAAGAGTCAAAGCAAGTTACGGTCTGGGCCGGCAATAACCAAGGCCGAACTAGCGAATACTGCAGCGAAGAAGGTGCGTCTCCCTTCATCTCGTTACCAGGGCAATTGGTCAGACAACGTTTGTTTATACTTTAGAAAAGGTTGGCCTAGAACGTCCCCAAGATCCTCGACAGCCAAAGGGCGTTTGACCCTTCCGTATTGACCGCCGATCCACGGCAGGCACGGGATAATGTTTGGAGCTCTCCACCTTTCAACCTATCGAGGGTTCGAGTGGGTCAAACACAACACCCGCGGATGGTGCACCTATGGTCCCAGAAACCTTCGTTGACATGGACTCGGTCACATTCGCGTCGTACTTCTCGGATTGGGATCCAAATTCTCCGCCGAAAGTCCTGATCACGACTTCGCTCAAGGCGATGAGAGTGACGCGCAACTTCTTCGAGGAGTTGGTGGGCGTTTCCCCCGGGGCCGAATTTGTCAGGAGGAAGGAGCGAGGATTTGAGATGGGCAGGATTGCGGGGTAGCCGCAGACAGAGGATATCAAATATCGGTCGTGAATGAAGACGTGAAGAAGTCTAGTGAGTGATTTCTCATTTGTAGAGTGCTCATCTCACCTTGGGTATTCAGACGCGATTGTTTCTCAAACGGACCGACTGCGTACTTCAAGTTGTCATCGATCGAACTCTTAAAACGCATCTCCGTGAGTCCGATCGAGATGCCGTTCGTTGGAGACAACCACTAACATCAATAAATTGCAGGGTCACGCCCGGTCGAATGTTCCTCCCGTGCCCCAGTTCCAAGGCCGACAGGTTGTCACGCTGCATAACCACCGAGGTTTCCTATTCTTCGGGCGTTGCAGGTCGGGTTATTCCTGACCCTATAACTTTGTAACGATGAGCTGGTTCGTGGGCGTCCATGTATGCCTTCAGACCAACGGAGAAGGGGGCGTTGCAAGAGATAGGGTCTCCCTTCACCCTGAAGTTGGGATCACCGAGAACGGGATTTCCTGCCGTGAGGGAATTCGGGGAACCCTCAACGAAGCTAGATTTTGGTGGGTTTGATGACATGATGACAGACGGGGAACGACCCGAAGGCAAAGGGACAAACCAACTGCCTCCGGAGGTAGTCGATGAAGACGGAAGGGGGAAGAGGACACGGAAGATGGGGAGCCGGAATCTAAGCCGAGGAAGGAAACCAAACTTCCAGCGTTTGATGAATACCAATGACAATGGAAGGTGAGTGGTCCTGGTTCGCTTCTTGTTGTACCGTACTGACCGGATGTCACAGCCTTAGCTTGAAACTACCAGACGTACATTCTTTTTGTAGCCTTTATCGTTTGTCAATGATCGATGATCTCCTGCACTTTCTCCTGTTACCCTACGGATAATTCGCACCGCGTGGCTCTCGCGTTTTGGTTGTGATATCGAGGCCGACAACGTGAAATGGACAGCTATTCAGGCTGAATTCTCTGTCAGCTCTTCGTCAGACGTATTGGCTGCGGGAACCGAACGACTCATCGAAGAGCTGGATTTTCTGTTTCTTGACTTGGCTTACTCAAGAGACACAGCTGACGAGAGGAAGGGAGGTGAAGTCATCCCTTCTCGTTGTGTCCTCCTCGAAAGTGTTTCCCTGGGCCACGTCTGGGTACATCTTCGGTTGTGGGTTTGTCAAGAATCATGGGGCGATGATTGTCGATTCGAGTCGACACTCCTTTCCATATAAGTCACGGCCGAGCATCAAGTCTCCCCGCCGCTTCCCTGCTCACTACAGACACCCAGAGCGAATCGGGGCCCATCGTGACCGGCGGAAGGATCAGCTGCCTCGCTCTCATATCTAGTCCTCCTCGCCCTCCGGGACAGAGACCAGTTGGTGAAGTCGAGCCCCCGATGGCATGGGGGTCGCCGAGCGGGGATTGAGGACTATAGAGGCGCACGAGTGTCACCTTCGCTCACCCTCTCATGCTACGGCCTCAAAGCACCTCCAACGCGTGCCAGTCAGTCAGGAGAGTGCATCCATGAGGCCCCTTCGAGCTTTTGGAGCGTTATAGAAAGAGAGCCTCGGCGACGAGGTGGGCGGTCGTCCTCTTGGTTGTGGGTCGTGATCAACTGGGCTGGTCGTCAAGTTGTTGGACCGCCTGAACCCAGTGTGACTTTGGTCAACCGTTCCGCGCATGCAAGTTCACTCGTATGCCCTGGAGGTAGTGACGAGGAATGTTGCATATGTGTAAGCATGGGCGCCCCGAAGTCACAAACGGGGGCGTCGCATTGAAGAATTGAAGAATATTTGCGGCGCCAGAACGGCGATTGAATCGCGCGCGGCGTACCCCCGCTTTGGATGAGTTTCTTCGCCGGCTTGGGGAATTGGTAGTCACCGGTTCAGCTTCCCGTGTGATTCACTCGGGCACCCACACAATCAAAACAGCCACTTACGATGTATATGGATATGTATACAAATTCACAGGCGTAGAACCTAGACATAACTACAAGGAGGGATTGTAAATGAACATACCGCCGCTACCCAACTACTCGAACGAGACTGAATACAAGTGGTCAACAGAAAGTAGACGTGTATCAAGAGAAGATTGGGAAAGCACTGTCCATAGGTCACTCGTACAACTCTATAATAACGGGTTTTGATAGTCCACGATCGAACAACGCAAGAAACTGTTCATCCCATACCCGACACTTAAGCTCAACTCTCCAATGATGAGGCAACCACATGACCCAGTTCTTCCCTGAGTCAAGTACCCAGCCGTCATCAGTAACCTTGTGGCCGTGAGAAGAATCCCAGAGGTATCCCCCTGACGGAACACTATCATACCGGAGGGGCTCCAGCCCGATGATATCGGACCCTCCACCCCTGATGATTTTATACCCGACGTTGCCATACCAGACTTCGCATCCGTCCCGAGTAAACCACGGCCGATCCGATTTGGGCAGATACATCTCCCAGTTCCTGGCGCCCACAAGATGCTCGCCGGTAGACATGTCGTAAATTTCTAGGCCCCCGCTCAAAGTCTTCGTGATGACAAGGTAATTAAAATCGGGGGATATTGATGCGGAGTTTAGCCATTCGCCGGGAGGCGGTGGTGGATGATTGAACACTATGGTCCGGACGCTGTCATGAATGTTCGCCATGGCACAGTCCCCTGCAGGTAGGTTCCAAGTGATGATCTTCTCCTCACCAACAACAATGATGGTGTTTCCGGTCACCCCCAGACCACAAATCTTCATGCCCGTGTTGACAACCAACCGTGGGTCACCGGACTTGAGGTCAACGATCGTGGCTATGTTTCCTCCCGACCGTCCAGTTGCTATCAATGATTTGTCTGGGGAAAATGCCAGAACGAAGTGGGTTTGTTTGGCAGGTTGAGGTAGAACGCTGGAGGGGGGATTGATCGGATCTGTTATACGCCACAGTTGAGTTACACGACCTGGGGCCGTGATGATCGATTTTCCGTCTGGGGAGAGAAGTGAGATCAAATTAACCTCCGGCCCGGGTATGAGTTTTTGATGAGGAACATAACCAGTGGGAGACTCCTTCCAGAGATGAACTTGACCAGCAGCTTGGCAAGCGAAGAAACGACCGTCGGGGGAGAAGGAGAGCTCCCTGAGCTCACCGCCCACAAAATTGAGGAGAAACTTGGAATCTCGGGCATCCCATATCAGAACTGCTCCCCGGAGGATGAAGGCAAGTCGGGAGAGGGTGGGAAGGAACAGATGACAATATCCTGAACCAGCATCGTCTGGGGCAGGCAGTGACTCGATCTCTGCCAACGTGTGTTCCGACGTAAACCCGACTTCCCATATGGTGATGGACCCTGGCTTCACAGCGGCAAATCGGAAATTTTCACCATGAGTCCAAATTTCGGCAATGATCCGTCCTTCTGAGACACGATGGGAATATAGGTGTATTCCCGAGATGAGGTTGTAGGTGGAGATCCCGGTGACTGTGATGTTTGTTGAATCTTTGTATGCAACCGCAACTATCTTGCCATCCGTGGAATAGGTGGACGAGAAACACCATGAATCGCATGTGTTTAGTGTCGAGGGGGTGGCACTGATTTGACCGCCTGACTGAAGGTCCCAAGTGGTGAATCCGTTGTCTGCACCGATCCATGTCAATGAGCGGCTGTCTGGGGAGAAACTAAGCCACCCAGACGCTGAAAAGGGGTGTGTGAAGGTCTGGAGTCGCTCCAGGGTTACTGCGTCCAGAACTTCTGCGCTTTTGGACATCTCTACCGCAATAAACCTGCTGCATGATGACCATGTAACCATAGTACAACCAGAACTATGCTTCGCGGTTGCGAAATTTGGTCTCCACGAGATTGGCAACCCACGCACAACTCTCGCCAGGGGATGGATGTATTGTTTGTATAGCTTGCGTACGATTGACGTTCGAGGGGATAAGAAAAGTGCAGAGTGATAGATATGCCGAGCGGAGGTGCTGATGACCTCGAAGAATGTGACCACAAAACGAATGTAGTCGTTGACGAGGCTGAGGGTTGGCGGTGCCTAGATCCAATCTGAGTAAATCTGGTGGAAAGATCAAAGACGGAGCTCAACGCACATCCAGCCACCTCGCAGCCGCTTCCAATGCGTTGACCACCTCCCTTGCCGCATCAAGGACACTGAGTACCTCCAGCCAGAATATAAACTTTCCCTCCAGGAAACGGTGCAGAGCGGATGTGATTTCGAGTCTGTGGGCCGATGTCGTGTCAACAAGATGCTTGTGCCACGACCTGCAAGCATACTCCAAAGCTTGATGAATGTATTCCTTGGTCCTCTCCTTCAAGTTGTCGACCTCGGAGTTGATCGCGCCATCCGGGAGCTTGCACATATTCCGCTCCAGGCTCCGATTCATCACCCCTAGGCAGCCAATCAGAAGCTCCGTGTGTTGATCGGGGGGGTAGACACGAAACCTCGTGTTGGCGTACCGGGCAGGATCGACGATGAAGTCAGGAAACGATTTATGGAACGGTCGGACGGGGTGGTTGTTGTCCTTATGGAGGATGAGGAGCGAGTGGGCCGATGACAGGACGGGGGACACCTCTTCGATATCGAAGCCCAGGAGTGTAGCGATTGCGGATGGAGAAAGTGGATTCGCAGCCAGGACCACAGCACCGAGAACGGAGCGGACCTTCGGATCATCCTGTGGGTAGCCGTCGCCGAAGGCCTCTTGAAGAATCGACGTGTAGAGAGAATCGAGTGTCGCGTTCGCCGTGAATTTTGTCATCCCCTCGAATGCACTGCTCTCCGGCGAACCCAGGAGGCGATTCAACTGTCTCTTGGGACTATTGTTCTTGTGGTCGATGAACCTGACCGTTGCCACGGCATAGACGAAAAGTCCCGCGGCACGCTCACAAAGCAGGTCCAGCTGTTCCTTGGTCGGCCAGCCATCCAATCCACGCTGGTGATCCGCAAGCTCCGCGAACCTGTGTCTGAGGAATAGCCGTATGTCGCTGTTGACCTGAATCGATTTAACCTCGTGGAGGATGAATACGTCCGTGACCTTTTCCAACAGCGGCAGGCGAAACCCATTTCGGATTCGTGGCTCCGGCCGACCAGTGACGAAGATTTTTGCCTTCGGAATCTTCGATACAAACTGGCCAAGGACAGACAGGATCACCGAGGCGGGCTCCTCATCCTTGCACTCGTCCAACGCGTCGATCACAATCACCGTCGAGATGTTAGATTTGACGAGCGGTCGGACAATCAATTTTTCCATCTGGTTGTACAGCGACTCATAGGCGATCCCTGGATCGGACCGGGATAGCGGGAGAAATATCGATCGGAATTCGGTGTACTTCCGTGCGAGTTGGATGGCCAGGGTGGGGAATATGAAGTGGAGGTTGCTCCGGTCCTCGAAGTCTCGGGAGCAGAAGAACGAGGCACCGAGCTGATTATCTGCGAACAGCCTCTCTGCGATCGTCTGCGCGATTGTGCTCTTCCCTGTCCCAGCCAATCCGTTCAGCCAGTAGACGGGGGGGCTGCCGAAATCTCTTGACCAGTGTTCGATCTCGTCTAGGATTGCTCCACGGGTTCCCTTGAGGCAACCTTTACGGCCGCTGTGTCGATACTCGGCTCCCTTTGCAGAACGGAAGTGATTGAGGACGGCCGCCTCAGCTGTCGGAGGTTCGCGTTAGGGGTCTGCGATCGGAGACGGGAGATGTTCTGACCTGGGTCCTGTCGAGAGGTCATTTCACTTGCTTAGACGCAAAGGATGGGGAGGCACTCACTATCGCTTCGCATTCTTGCTCATAATTTGCCATTCGTTGCGCCATCTGTTCTCCCCGTCAAAATCGAGAATAGCGCCAAGGTGATTGACGAACCCGGTAATCAGAGATAGTCTCCCGCAGATCTTCGAGACGCCCGAGCACATTTTCATCGTCTTGAACGTGGTCATTAATCCGCTGCAGCTCTTGCCTCTCGTAGAAGGACTGCAATCTCCCCTCAATGTCATTGAGCTTGCTGGATAGAAGTCAATGCCGAGTCTCAAAAGAGATCTAAGGGTGACATACCATATCAGTTCACGCCTACGTCTCTGCTCATCCACGCCGCCTGGAAGCGTCGCAAAATCCTCTTCCAATGCGGCCACACGTGAGAGGAGATCTTCGATTTTGTTTCTCACGACAAGTGTTTCCTGTATACGAATTCGTCAAGAACCAATTTTGAGCGGGAGATAGTGGGCGAACTTGATGTTTCCCATAAACGGTGGAGAAAGCTCCTAGGACGGCTTGAAGAGGTCCGAATCTATCTTCGGCTTCCGCTGGGACATAGAAAAGAATGGGGCCAGCCCCGTGCGAGGTGCCCCTCTGGTCTCTCTCCGGAACTGGCAGAAGTTAACGGAAAGGAGATGGCACGATCATCTTGACACGTACTGCCAGTCTGCTCTGTCAGTTTTCCTACTCCCTCTCCGGTGTCATAGGTGTACCCTCCTGATACGAAGAAACACAGAGAACTGAATGAACGTCGGTCGCAATATCGAGGATCAGAAATACCCACCGGTACGGTTACCGCCGTGTTCATTGCCACCGGCCACAATACCACGGGTCGATGTTTCCGGGGCGGAATGACCTTGGTCTTCCTCGTAGGATACGATCCGAGAAGGCCCGGGGTTGCCGTCATCTGTCGCCACAATCGAATTAGATCGATCTGAAGTTCCGAGTCGCGATGAGAACGATCTCGGTTACCTCGGGGATCGGTGTCCAACTCTGGTCTGAAGCGGAGTGGACCAGCGGCGATGTTGATGGGGGTCCCCAGATTGATGCATTTCTGAACAGGTTCTGGCGATTTCTTGCGCTTTTTGTCGGACGTGTAGTTCATTTGTCGGGAGTGGGAGGAAGGTCGGCTGAGAAAAGTTACTTTCCCTAGACTTGCGAGAGCGCCTCGGAATGCTGAATAATTGCGTCGAAGGTGGTCCCCGAGCTCTCGATGGTTCGCGGATGTCGATGAGAAGTTGAAGATGCGCCCGAATCGGAAGTGCGGATTTCGGCGCTCGCCACGGTGATGCTTATTCCTTGGGACCGGCAACCAAATTTGCTTCCGGCGTGGTACAGTTCCCACGGACTCCTTCGCATGAAAGTTCGAAACTTGATTAGATCTACAAGACGGACGTTCCGCTCGAGGTATGAACATGGCCTGGGTCAGGGTGTATGGTACCTGTAAATTACTTTTGGATTTTGTTTATGATTCGGGGCAAACGGTACAGAGGCCAGGAGCTCGAAATCTGGTGGCGGGAAACGCTTGGAAATGGATATTTCCCTTTCGTTCTGCGCCCGGGTGAGGATTACAAGATGCAAGTTGCCGGTGCTCCCAGAAATTACAAGCGGTGTGAAGTGCGTAGCATTCCAGAAAGAGAGAAAAAAGGACAGGATACGACGATTCTGCGCCACAACCCGTAGATTATTTAAGGAAACGTGGACCTCGATTTCAAAGGAGAGGAGGGTGTCGCAACCCCCGGCCAAATTTCGATTCCGCACAGAATTCTCACACACCCAGCTTCGAGGGGGTAGGATCCAACGATTTCGATCATATCTCGGACATTGCATAAGGGCGAAAGATTCATACCGCAGGATTAACGAAGGATTTTCCCGTGAAAATTCGCGTCCAGAGTATCCTGACCGCTAAGGGGGTGAGAATTTCCTGTTCTCCGGGGTAAAGGTTTTTCGTGGATTGCTCCCTTTCCAAGAGATTGATTTTGTCAACATACATACGCAACC
>Ga0307515_10013996_pt1 | contig 14927 bp, 13 predicted proteins | sample 17_EM_MG_FD_194513 | JGI IMG/M metagenome (GOLD analysis project Ga0307515, IMG submission 194513) | Populus trichocarpa ectomycorrhiza microbial communities from riparian zone in the Pacific Northwest, United States - 17_EM | ecosystem: Host-associated > Plants > Roots > Unclassified | place... | reverse complement strand
CCGCGGCGATCCGGTCACGCGATTCCACCAGTCGGGTCCGGAGCGCCGGCAGGTCCGCCGCAGGGGAGTCGTCGGTGGACAGTGCCGGGCGCAGGCCGGCGGTGAGCATCCGGCCGGTCTCGGGCCAGCCGATGTCGATCACCTCGGCGTCGCCCGCGTCGATCCGCTCGGCCACCTCGACGATCACGCCGTCCTCGAGCAGCACGTCGGCGCGGTCGAGATCGCCGATAGCCGGGTCCATGCTGACCACGGTGCCGCCGGTGACAAGGGTCCTCATCGGGTGGACCCCGCCACGGCGTCGGCGGCGGCGAGCACGTCGGCGACCAGGTCGGCGGTGTCCTCCGTGCCCGCGGCCAACCGGACCAGGCCCGGCGCGACCCCGGAGGCGGCGATCTGTTCCTCGCTGAGCATTCCGCGCCACATCGCCGCCGGATGCACGGCCAGCGATTCCACGCCGCCGAGGCTGGCCGACCGGCGGGCGTAGCGCAGCCGGCCGAGGAACGCGTCGGCCGCCTCGAAACCGCCGGTGAGTTCAACGGCGAGCACCCCGCCGAAACCGCTCATCTGGCCGGCCGCCAAGGCGTGCTGCGGGTGGCTCGCCAGGCCGGGGTAGTGCACCCGGGCCACGGCTGGATGTTCTTCCAGCGCCGCCGCGAGCGCCAGGCCGTTGGCGTTGTGCCGCGACATGCGCAGCGGCAGCGTACGCAGGCCACGCAGCAGCAACCACGCGTCGAACGGGCCGAGCGCGGCACCGGTGAGCAGGGCGACGTCCCAGATCCGGTCGAGGATCTCCGCCGGTCCGGCCAGCGCCCCGGCGGACACGTCGGAGTGGCCGTTGAGGTACTTGGTCGCGCTGTGCCAGACCAGATCGATGCCGAGGTCGGCCGGTCGCTGGTTCAACGGGGTGGCGAACGTGTTGTCCGCGACCGTCAGCACGTCGTGCGCGCGGGCCAGCTCCGAAACGGCGCGCAGGTCGGTGACCTGCAACAACGGATTGCTCGGCGACTCCAGCAACAGCACGCGGGTCCGCGGGGTCAGGGCCTTCTCGAACGCCGCCGGGTCGCTCTGGTCCACCTGGGTCGTCGATATGCCCAGCCGGGGCAGCAGATTCAGCAGTACCGACGCCGTGCCCCCGTAGGTGGACCGCTGCCCGATCACGTGGTCACCGGCGGACACCAGGGCCAGCACGGCCGTGGTGAGCGCGGCCATCCCGGACGCGGTGACCATCGCCGCCTCGGTGTGCTCCAGTTCCGCGACCACCGCCGCGACCTGCGCGTGGTTCGGGTTTCCGTAGCGGGTGTAGAAGTCGCTGCCGCGCCGCTCGACGGCGGCCCGCGCGAACTGCTCGGCATCCTCGGCCCCGAACGCCGCCGTCTGGTAGATCGGCGGCGCCACCGCCCGGCTGGGATAGACGTCGCGATCGGCGTGCACCGCGACCGTACTGCTGCCTGACATGGCTTCCCTTCCCGTGCACCTCTGAGCTGGCGCCACAAAGCATCGCCGCCCGACCGGCCGACACACGCCGATCTCGGCAACTTCGGCAGCAAATTGCGCGCCGAGCCAGGCCAGTCGGAATGGTAGACAGCCCGGGAGCGCAATAATCTGCCAACATGGACGACGTTGATCGGGCAATCCTGGCCGTGCTCGAGAAGCACGGGCGGATCAACAACGCCGACCTGGCCGCCCGGGTCGGCCTGTCACCCTCGCCCTGCCTGCGCCGCGTGCGCAGACTGGAGGAAACCGGGGTGATCCGCGGCTACCGGGCGCTGATCGACCCCGCCGCGGTCGGGCGCAGCCTGCGGGTGTTCGCCGGTGTCCGGCTGGCGCGCCACGCTCGCGCGGAGGTGGCCGCGTTCGAACGCGCGGTCATCCGGCTGCCCGAGGTGGTGCACACCCACCACGTCACCGGCAACTACGACTACCTGCTCCACGTCGAGGTCGCCGACCTGAGCGCCTACGAGGACTTCCACGCCAACCGCCTGGCCAGCCTGCCCGGCGTGGCCGCGGTGACCAGCTACGTCACCATGAAGACGCTCACCGCCTGACTACCTCGTCCCGTGGTAAGCCCTCCGTGCGACGGGCGATGATGCGGGTATGGCGTTGTCGACGGAGTTCACGCGGTTGTTCGGGGTCCGGCATCCGATCGCGCTGGCGCCGATGGGCGGGTCCGCCGGTGGCGCGCTGGCCGCGGCCGTCTCGCGGGGCGGCGGGCTCGGGCTGCTGGGCGCGGGGAACGGGGACCGGCCGTGGCTGGAACGCGAACTGCGGATCGTCGCGGCGGAGACTGACCAACCGTGGGGGGTCGGTTTCCAGACCTGGGCGATCGACGTCGGTGCCGTCGAGCGGGCGCTGGAGCACCGGCCCAGGGCGGTCATGTTGTCCTTCGGCGACCCGGGCCCGTTCGTGGAAACCGTCCGGCGCAGCGGGGCGGTGCTGATCCTGCAGGTCACCGATCTGCGGGAGGCTCGCCGGGCGGTGGAACTGGGCGCCGATGTCATCGTGGCGCAGGGCACCGAGGCCGGCGGTCACGGCGCCAAGCGCGGGCGGTCCACATTGCCGTTCGTGCCCGTCGTGGTGGATCTCGTCGCGCCCGTGCCGGTGCTGGCCGCCGGTGGGATCGCCGATGGGCGAGGCGTGGCCGCGGCGCTGGCCCTGGGCGCTGCCGGTGCCCTGATCGGCACCCGCTTCCAGGCCACCACCGAGGCGCTGGTCGATCCCGCGATCGCCAAGGCGATCGTCGACGGGCGGGGGCAGGACACCGAACGCAACAACTTGCTGGACATCGCGCGCGGCTCGCTGTGGCCGTCGGAGTACACCGCCCGTACCCTCGCTCATCCCTACCTCGACCGGTGGCGTGGCCGCGAGGCCGAGCTCGCCGCGGACCGGCAGGCCAAAAGGGACTATCAGCACGACGTGGCGCGCGGTGCTGTACCGTCGCTGCCGGTCTGGGCCGGCGAGGCCGTCGACCTGATCACCGACCTGCCCTCCGCGGCCGACCTCGTCCCGGCCTTGGCCTCCCAGGCCGAGGACGCGCTCGCCAAGGCCGGAAGGCGCTGACCGGCAGCCCTAACTCGCGGCGGTGTCGGGCAGGGCGCGGTGCAGGATCGCGGCGAGGTCGGCCGAGGCGGGCAGCGTTCCGTACGAGTGGCCCCAGTCGCCGCCGAGCCGGGTCGCGCAGAACGCGTCCGCCACCGCGGCGGGTGCGTGCCGGACGAGCAGCGCTCCCTGCAGCGTCAGGGCCATCAGCTCCACCAGCCGGCGGGCGCCCGCCTCGGGAGTGTCCAGATGGGACAGCTCCGTCTTCAGGCGGCCGATCGCGGCGTCGAGCCGGGCGTCGGCGCCACGGGCCGGTTCCAGCTCGCCGAGCAGCGCCGCGGCGGTGGCCGGCTCCCGGGCCAGGGCGCGGCGTACGTCAAGGGCGTTGACGTTGCCCGAACCCTCCCAGATGGACTGCAGCGGCGCCTCCCGGTAGTGCCGCGGCATGCCGGACTCCTCGACGAAACCGTTGCCGCCGAGGCACTCCAGCGCCTCGGCCGTGAACGCCGGCCCCCGCTTGGTCACCCAGTACTTGCCGATCGCCGTGGCGATCCGGCGGAAGGCCCGCTCGGACTCGTCGCCGCGGACCTCTCGGTCGGCCGCGGCGGCCAGCCGCAGCGTCAGCGTGGTCGCCGCCTCGGACTCGATCGCGAGGTCGGCCAGCACGTTGCGCATGAGCGGCCGGTCGATCAGGGCCGCCCCGAACGCGCGCCGGTGCCGGGCGTGGTGGCCGGCCTCGACCAGTGTCTTGCGCATCAGCGCGGCCGAGATCGTGACGCACTCCAGGCGGGTGTAGTTGACCATTTCGATGATCGTCTTGACGCCGCGCCCCTCGGGGCCGACCAGCCAGCCGAGCGTGCCGTCGAACTCCGGCTCGCACGAGGCGTTCGAGCGGTTGCCGAGCTTGTCCTTCAACCGCTGGATCCGGAACGTGTTGCGGGTGCCGTCGGGCAGGATGCGCGGCACCAGGAAGCAGGACAGGCCGCCCGGCGCCTGGGCCAGGACCAGGAACAGGTCGGACATCGGGGCGGAAGTGAACCACTTGTGGCCGCGGAGGGTGTAGACGCCGGACTCCGCGGTGGGGGAGGCGGTCGTGGTGTTGGCCCCGACGTCCGAGCCGCCCTGCTTCTCGGTCATCGCCATGCCGGCCAGCAGGCCCCGCTTGGTGGCCGGCACCCGCAGCCCGGGATCGTAGACGCGGCTGGCCAGCAGCGGCTCGTACACCGCCGCCAGCTCCGGCGCGTGGCGCAGCACGGGCACCACGGCGTAGGTCATCGCCATCGGGCAGGCGTGCCCCACCTCGGTGTGCCACCACGCCAGGGTGCGGGCGGTGCGGGCGACGTGGGCCCCCGGCCGGCTCTGCGCCCAGACCGCCCCGCCCAGGCCCTCGGCGACCGCGACCCGCAGTAGGTCGTGCCAGCTCGGATGGAACTCCACCTCGTCGATGCGATGGCCGAAGCGGTCATGCGTACGCAGTTCGGGCGTGTGCCGGTCGGCCAGCGCGGCCCACTCCTGCGCCTGCGCCCCACCGGCGAGCCGGCCCACCCGGCGTACCTCGTCCTCGGCCCACCCGGCGCCCTCGCGGCGCAACCCGTCCAGCAGGGCCGCGTCCTCGGCCGCGTCGTACGGGGCCAGCGGCGGTGGCTGGTTGGTGACCTCGTGGGTGGCGTACCCGGGTGCCGGCAATGTCGCGACCATGCGGCCGACGTTACGCTTCTACGACAACTGCGGCAAGACTGTAATGCCGTGATCGGGCACAATGAGCGCATGCCCGAGGTCCCGCTGCGCCCGCTCTCCACCCGATCGGTGGTGCTGAGCCTGTTGCTGGCCGCGCACCCGCCGGAGTTCTCCGCGCGCGAGCTGGTCCGCTGCGTCGAGCCGGTCGGCATCACCGAGGCGACGCTGCGGGTGGCGCTGAGCCGGATGGTCGCCGGCGGGGATCTGCACCGCGCCGACTCCGGATACCGGCTGAGCGACCGCCTGATCGAGCGGCAGCGCCGGCAGGACGATGCCATCCATCCCGCCACTAAGGCCTGGCGCGGCGGCTGGGAGATGGCCGTCATCACCGCCACCGGGCGCGGCGCCGCCGAACGCGCGGAACTGCGCGACGACCTGGCGGCGCTGCGGCTGGCCGAGTTGCGCGAAGGGGTGTGGCTGCGCCCGGCCAACCTGCGCCGCCGCTGGCCCGAACACCTCGCCGGGCTCGCCCTCGGGTTCGTCGCCCGTCCCGACGAACCCGAGCAGGTCCTGGTCGGCGCCCTGTGGGCGCTGGACGACTGGGCCGGTGCGGCCACCCGGCTGCTGAGCGCGTTCACGACCGCCGCCCGCCCGGCCGACACCTTCGCCGTGGCCGCCGCCACGGTCCGGCATCTGCTCACCGATCCGGTCCTGCCCGAGCCGCTGCTGCCCGTCGGCTGGCCGGCCGCACGACTGCGCGCCGCCTACGCCGGATACCAGAACGAAGTGCTCCAACTGGCGCAGAGCGCCCGGCCGGCGCCGGGCGGCCCAAGATTAAGTCGTTCGCAAGTGGTCTTGTAGTCCGGAGCCAGGTGCGGAAGCGTACGCACGATGTCTCGCTACGCTTGGCGGCCCGTGGCCGCGATCACCGCGGCCACCATCGCCGTCCTCGCGGTCACCGCCGGCCAGTACGGCCTGCACCGCGACGAGTTGTACTTCCTCGTGCTCAGCCACCATCCGGCCTGGGGCTACATCGACCAGCCGCCGCTGACCCCGATGCTGGTGCGGCTCTCCACCGAGGTGTTCGGCGACGCGCCCTGGGCGGTGCGGCTGCCGGCGATCGTGCTCGGGCCGCTGGCGATCCCGGTGCTCGCGTTGCTGGCCCGCGAGCTGGGCGGCGGCCGGGGCGCGCAGGTGCTCGCGGCGGCGGGCGGTTTTTGCTCGTTCGTGCTGGTCAGCGGTCACCTCATCCTGACCACGACTTTGGACCTCCCGTTCACCGGACTGGTCCTGCTCTGCGTCATCCGGGCGCTGCGCACGGACTCGCGCTGGTGGCTCGCGGTCGGCGTGGTCACCGGGATCAGCCTGTACAACAAGCAGTTGATCCCGCTCTTGCTGCTGGCCGTCGGGGCGGGGCTGCTGATCGCCGGTCCGCGCCGGGTCCTGGTCTCGCCCTGGCTGTGGACCGGCGTGCTGGTCGCCGCCATCGCCGGGCTACCCAACCTGCTCTACCAGATCACCCACGACTTCCCGCAGCTCGACATGGCGTCGGCGCTGGCGCAGGACAAGGGCGCCGACAACCGGATCCTCTTCGTCCCCCTGCAACTGCTGCTGCTCGGGGTGCCGCTGGTGCCGATCCTGGTGGCCGGGTTCGTCTCCCTGCTGCGCGACCCGCGGCTGCGGTCGCTGCCTTGGGCGTACGTCGCGCTGTCGGTCTTCGTGGTGGTCAGCGGCAGCGGGCCGTACTACACGTTCGGGCTGATGTTGCCGTTGTTCGCGGCGGGCTGCGTGGTGACCGCGCGGTGGGCGACGGGGCATGCCGGGCGCTGGGTCCTGGTCGGCTTCGCGGTGGTCGTGTCGGAGGCGCTGGGTGCGGTGGTGGCGCTGCCGCTCGTGCCGGCGGAGGTGCTCAAGGACACCCCGATCGGCGAGATCAATCAGACGGCCAGAGACCAGATCGGCTGGCCCGCGTACGTCCGGCAGATCCTCGCCGCGCGGCCGGCGGGCGCGCCGATCATCGCGAACAACTACGGCGAGTACGGAGCGCTCGAGTACGCCGGCGTCCAGGACGTCTACAGCGGGCACAACCAGCTGCGGTACTACGGCGAGCCGCCGGACTCCGCCACCGTCGTGCTCGCCGTCGGCTTCGACGACCCGGCGGGACTGCGCGGCCTCTTCCGGTCCTGTGTGGACAGCGGCAGCCTGGACAGCGGAACGGGCGTGGACAACGAGGAGCAGGGCCGGGTGATCTGGGTCTGCCGCGATCCGGTGGCGCCGTGGCCGTCGCTCTGGCCGCGGTTCTACCACTACGGCTGAGCGGTCCAGCGGTAGATCTGACCGTCCCGTAGCTCGTAGGACGCCGGCGCCGCCGGGACCGGACCGGCGGCCAGCCGCGCGATCACCTTGGTGCGCCCACGGATCGCCGTGCCGGGCTCGGCCCAATGCAGGTACGGATGCAGCAGTGCCTTGAGCCGCGGCCAGTCCTGGCACTCGACGGCACCGAGCACGTCCTCGATTATCCGATCCACACCCGTCTCCTGTCAGCTGGCTCCCAGGGTCCGGCGCAGCCAGTCCTCCACGTCCGCGATGTGCACGGTGGCCCAGGCCTGGGCCAACTCCGGCTCGCGGGCCACCAGCGCCCGGTAGATCGCCTGGTGCTGCTCCACCGTGTGGGCGGCGGCCTCCTCCTGGGTCAGGCCGCGCCACACCCGGGCGCGCAGGGTCGGCGCGGAGAGGCTCTCGATCAGCGAGGCGAGCACCGGGTTGCCCGACCCGATCGCGATCCGCCGGTGGAACTCCAGGTCGGCGGCGATGAGCTCGTTGAGGTCGCAGTCCGCACCGGCGATCTCGACCAGGGCGGCCAGCGACTCGATCTCGGCGTCGCCCATCAGCCGGGCGGCCATCGCGGTGGCCGCCGGTTCGAGGATCCGGCGCACCGCCAGCAGGTGCAGCACGCTGTCGTCGCGGTGGAAGTCCAGGACGAACCCCACCGTGTCCAGCAGCACCTCGGGTTGCAGGCTGGTCACATAGGTGCCGTCGCCCTGGCGTACGTCGAGCACCCGGATCAGCGAGAGCGCCTTCACCGCCTCGCGCAGCGAGTTGCGCGACAGCCCGAGCCGGCCGGCGAGATCGGCCTCCTTCGGCAGGCGGTCGCCCGGGCGCAACTCACCCGAGACGATCATCTCCTTGATGCGTTCAATCGCCTCGTCCGTCAGCGCCATGGCGCCAAGGATAGGGTGCCGGTCCGGCCCTTTCCGGTACGCCCGCTGCCGCCGGCCCGGGTCCGAGGGCTGGGACCGGCTCAGCAATCCGGGCACCCCGCCGATGAATCGGGTGCGACGCCGCGTTCCGGCGCCGGTCGATGCCGGCATCGGCGCCGGCAGAGAGGGCTTGCTGATGGTTACCCGACCGAAGTCGCTGCGACGCGTGGTCGCGCGGGTAGTCGAGCCGCTGGCGTCTTTGCCGGTCCTGGTCCTGTTGTACGTGCTCAAGTTGACCGGCCCCGCGCCGCTGTGGCTGCTGGTGGCGCTGGTGATCGTGGTCAGCGTGGTAGGACAGCCGGAGATCCAGCGCCGGCTGGCCGGCCCCCGGCCCCGCCTGCACCGGCCGATCGCCCTGCAGTTCGGCCTGACCGGGCTGACCATCTATCTCAGCGGCTGGGGCCCGCTGCTGGCGATCGTGTTCGCCATCGTCGCGACGATGTATCTGCGCACCTTCGGCTCCGCGGCCTGGCGCCCGGCGCTGCTCTGGACGGTCGTCGCCGTCGTCGCCGGCCAGGCGTGCGTCGCGCTGGGCTGGGTGTACTGCTATCTGGAGAGCCAGACGCTGGCCCAGGCCGCCGGGATCCTCGGCGCGCAGACCGCGGTGATCTTCATCCGGGCCCTCGGCGTCTCGGTCGAGCAGAGGGAACGCGCCGAGGCCGAGGTGCGCAGCCGCGAAGAGCGGTTCCGGGCCCTGGTGCAGGACTCGTCGGACGTGGTCAGTGTGGTCGACGAGAGCGGCCAGACCCGGTACGTGAGCCCGGCGATCGAGCACCTCACCGGGCTGGGGCCCGAGGAGTTCATGGCGGCCGAGTACAGCCGCTGGCTGCACCCCGGTGACTACGCCGAAGGGGCCCGGGTCTTCGAGGAGGCGCTGGCCGACCCGGGCGGGGAGCACCGTACCGAACTGCGGCTCTGGCACGCCCGCGGCGACCTGCGCTGGATGGAGGCCACGCTGCGCAATCTGATCGACAACCCGGCGGTCGGCGGCCTGGTGGTCACCTACCGTGATGTCACCGAGCGGCGGGCCATCCAGGAGCGGCTGATCCACGACGCGCACCACGACCCGCTGACCGGGCTGGCCAACCGGGCGGCCTTCCTGAGCGGGCTCGAGCAGAGCTTCGCCGAGGGCGCGGGCGGCGGACGTACGCCCGCGGTGCTGTTTGTGGATCTTGATGGTTTCAAACAGGTGAACGACACGCACGGGCATCAGTGTGGCGACGAGCTGATCATCGCCGTCGCCGCGATGCTGCGCCGCAGCGTGCTCGGCTCGGACATCGTCGGGCGCCTGGGCGGGGACGAGTTCGGCGTGGTGCTGGCCGGGGTGGCCGCCACCGACGACGCGGTCACCGTGGCCAAGCGGATCCTCGCCGAGATGGACCACCCGGTGCTGGCCGGCGGCCACGAGCTCTATGCCCGGGCCAGCATCGGCGTCGCGGTCGCCGAGCCCGGCCACACCGACGCCGACGAGTTGCTGCACCACGCCGACATCGCGATGTACGGGGCCAAGCGCCGCCAGACGCACAGCTTCCAGCTCTACGTCGACGGGATGCGCGACCCGGCCGTCGACGCGGTGGCGCTGGACGAACAACTGCGCCAGGCGGTCGGCAACGGCGAACTGCGCCTGCACTACCAGCCGATCGTCGCGCTCGACGGCGGCGACGTGATCGGCTTCGAGGCGCTGATGCGCTGGCAGCACCCGACCCGGGGCCTGCTGCCGCCGGCGGAGTTCATCCCGCTCGCCGAGCAGACCGGCACGATCAGCGAGCTCGGCGCGTGGGCCCTGGAGCACGCCTCCCGTCAGGTGCTGCAGTGGCAGCAGCGGGTGCCGGCCGGGCGGCGCCTCGAGCTGAGCGTCAACCTCTCCCCGCACCAGCTGGAGCGCCCCGGGCTGGTCGAAGAGGTGCTGGCGATCCTGGCGCGCACCGGCTACGACCCGGCCGACCTGGTGCTCGAGGTGACCGAGACCGCGCTGGTCAAGGACGAGGCGGCGATCCCGGTGCTGACCGCGTTGCGGGCCGAGGGCATCCGGATCGCCCTGGACGACTTCGGGACCGGGTATTCGTCGCTGCGCTACCTGACTCGGCTGCCGGTGGACATCCTGAAGATCGACCGGTGTTTTGTGGCCGAGCTGAACGGGACGGGCAATGCGTCGGCGGTCGCGCAGACGATGGTCCGGCTGGCGCAGGTGCTGCATCTGGAAACGGTCGCCGAGGGTATCGAGGACGCCGCGCAGCTCACCGAGCTGACCCTGCTGGGCTGCCACAGCGGGCAGGGGTATCACTTCGCCCGGCCGCTGGAGCCGGCGGCGGTGGATGCGCTGATCACGGGGTCGGCGCAGCTCTGGCCGTCGCTGGACCCGGAGCCGGCTCCGCTCGTCCAAGTGGAGGCCGCCCCGCGCGGCTGATCCGGGCGCCGGCCTTGACCGCGGCGTCGGCCGGATGCGGGCGGCCCTCGCCGGCCTTCACTACGACGACGCCGGCCAGGATCAGCGCGCCGCCGAGGATCTGCACCGGGCGGGGGCTCTCGCCGAGCAGCAGCCAGGCGGCGACCAGGGCCGCGAGCACCTCGAGCAACGCCACGAAGGAGGCCAGCCGGGAGCCGAGCCGGCGGGTGGCGGCGATGCCGGTGACGTAGGCGAGCGCGGCGGTGACCACGCCGAGGGCGAGCACGGGCACCCACCAGGGCGCGCTGAACGCGGCGAACGCGACCCGGTCGGTGGAGGCGGCGAACCGGACGATGCCGACCGCGCCGGCCAGCAACAGGGCGGCACCGCCGATGAGCAGCCCGCCGGCGGCCAGCGCGACGGCCGGCAGCGCGTCGTCCTCCCGGGAGGAGAGCACGAAATAGCACGCGGCGCCCGCCATCGCGGCGAAGGCCCAGGCGGTGCCGACCGCGCTGACCTGGGCTCCGGAGACCAGGTCGAGGACGAACACCAGCCCGGCCGCGCCGATCACGGCGCCGAGCACGGTCAACCGGCCGGGACGCTGGCCGTGCCGCAGCCACAGCCACCCGACCACGGCGACCGGCGCCGTGTACTCGATCAGCAGTGCGACCCCGACCTGCATGTGCGCCACCGCGTTGAAGTAGGCGAGTTGGCAGCCGGCGACCGCGACCAGCCCGTAGGCCGTCAACAGTGGGAGGTTGCGGCGCACCTGCGACCAGCGACCGCGCAGCTGGATCGCCGCGACCGGCGTGAGCACGACAGCGGCGAGCAGGATGCGGACGGCGACCGCGGCCGCCGACGACCAGCCCGCGTCCATCAGCCCGCGGGCCAGCGAGCCCGACAAGCCGAACGACGACGCGGACAGCACCGCGAAGCCCAGTCCGGACGCCAATCGGCCGCCGTCATGCGTCAAGTTGGCCATGACTCATGATGGTCCGGATCGCGTAAGCTGTCAAAGTGGTTTTTGCCCATGACACAAACGCCTCGCTGCTGGCCGCGGTCGCGCTGGTGAACTCGGCCGAGCCGCCGGACGAGATGACCACCCTGGCCCAGTTGGACGCGTTCTTCGCCGAGCACGGCTACTCCGGGGGCCGGGCCCACGACGCGGCCGAGCTCGCGGCGGTCCGGGCGCTCCGCAGGCCCCTGCGCGAGCTGCTGACCAGCGACCGCGACGACGCGGTGCGGATCGTCAACCGCATGCTCGCCGACCACGACGCGGTGCCCCAACTCGTGCGGCACGACGGCTGGGACTACCACGTGCACGCGGTCGCCCCGGAGGCGCCGCTCGCCGACCGGATCGTGGTCGAGACCGCGATGGCGATGATCGACGTGATCCGGGCCGACGAGCTGAGCCGGTTGTCCGTCTGCGCCGACGAGACCTGCGCCGGGATCGTCATCGACCTGTCCCGCAACCGGTCCCGCCGGTTCTGCAGCACGGCCTGCGGCAACCGGGTCGCCGCCGCGGCGTACCGGGCCCGGAAGGCTTGACTTTGCTTCGTACGTACAAATAATTTGACGCTGCTCATGCCGTCGTTTCGTGGGGGAGGAGCCCAGCAGCCATGGCCGTCGAACCAGGTGCGTCCCGGCACAACGCCACGTGCCTGCGGCTCATGCAGTTGCTGCCACGGATCGCCCGGGGGATGCGCCGATCCCAGGACCGGACGGCGCCACAGACCATCGCGCCGCTGGGCCCCCGGCACGTCGCCGCCCTGGAGCAGCTGCGCGACGGGCCGCTCACGGTCGGCGCGCTGGCCGGCCGGCTCGGCCTGACCCTGTCCACGGTCAGCGGCGTCCTGGCGGAACTCGACCGGGCAGGTTTCGTGGTCCGGGAAGCCGACGCGGGCGATCGACGCCGCACAATCGTGAAGATCACACCGGACAAGAGCGCCGAGATCCAGCAGTGGCTCGACGGCGCGGCGCAGCCCCTGGCTCGCGTCCTGGACCAGCTGGAGCCCGCCGAGCAGGCGGTGTTCCTCAAGGCAATGGGCATGCTCGAGGCGGAGTTGCGCGCCCACGACACCGATTGCTAGGCGGGCACTTTAGGCTCACGCGATCCAAACAAATCGTCGGCAGCTAGGCCTCGCACTTCATTCCCCGGAAGGGCGCGGCGAATCGGATGCCGCGGCCCGCAGCTGAGCGTCGCTTCAGGGATGCCGCGAGGTGCTCAGTCCCTTCGTGATCGGGTGCGCCCGAACGGGCTCGAACCAATAACCTGCTGATCCGTAGCTAGGCCTCGTCATACTTCTCCCAGAATTGGGCCCGAAGCTTGTGGCGCACAGTTTCACTCAAATCGATTCCACCGCGGCGATCGGACAAATCGGTCAGCAATGCCTTGTCAATGTCTCGGGGAATCGATGGTTTTCCAGCCGTGAGTTCCGCCAGCGCCTCTGGGGTGGCGGACCTGCGGAAAGCCTCCAGGACGTTGTTGACCACCGAGTCGATTTGTTCGGCAAGCTCAGCGGGATCCTCATACTTCGGCGTGCCCGATGGCTCGCTGTCGATGGCCGCGCCGGACGCGAGCATGGACGACGGGCGGAGCGTGTCTGATCCTCCCTGCGTGGTGAGGCCCTTGGGCGTAGCCTTGGCTCGCGGTCGCCCGCTTTGCGGCGCCACCGCCATTGACTGCGCCGTTGGTTGCGTTGCCGAAGGCACTTCGACCGTCGTCACCGTCTGGTCAATGGTATCCGGAAATAGGATTTTGAGCCCGTCGGCGGCGCGAATCAGATGTCGACTGATGCCGTGGGGCGTGTCCTCCGCGTTGGGAACGGCGAGCAGGATTACCTGCACGCCGTGAACTTGGGCCTCCTCGACAGCCTCGGTTAGATCGTCATCCCCCGAAACGAGGATGAAGACTTCGGCAACTCCGTTACGTGCGTGCGTCACGAGATCAAGCCCAATGCGCAGGTCGACGCCTTTCTGCCGGCCATCTACGCCGAACCGGCCGAGCCGCAACTTGACGTTGGGCAGCTCACCGATGAATTGCTGTTGATTGTCGGGCACGCCGTCTCTCGCAGAGTCGTACCAGTGCACTCGGAGCACCGGCAGCTCCGATAGCGCCTCGGCCTGCTGGACGAGCGCGTCAATCAGTGGCTCATAGTCGACCTGAATCCCGTTGCGTAGCGACGTCCCCGTCACCCGGACGGCTGTGGCGCTGAGCAGATAACCGACGTCGACATAAAGGGAGCACCTAGGCCTCACGCTCCACAGGATGCCACCAGCCCCGAGCGACGCGGGCCCGAGGTGCGTTCAAATGCGCGGTCGACGCACTCTCATCGGCCAGATCCGCGTGTCGGCCGCGTCGAGCGTAGTGACGTAGCGTAGCCAAAAAGATCGAAGGTTACTGACGGCTCCCGCTTGATCAGCCGACGTGCGTCGCAACGCTGAGTGAGTGATTGGGCTCTTCGTGTGCACTCAGCGTGGTGGAGAACTTTCCCCCTGATTTCCGCTCTTCAGACAATGGCGCCCGGCATGCACGGAACCCGTCGTGCAGAGCGGATCAATACTGGGGAGAGTCGAGCATGTGTAGCCCCGAAACAAAACCGGACAGCTTAAGGGCCTGGCGGTTTGTACTTGGCCGCTTGGTCTGCCCTCGTCACCACCGTGAGGTTCATCTGGGAGGTGCTCCTCCCCTCACAAAAGTGATGAGGTGAAGGTCCGGATCCTGACCCGCTTCGGGTTCGCCCGACCTGGGTCAGGGTCCGCGACCGAGCCACGAGGTCTGGTGCAGAGAAAATCCGGTGGACGGCTTTGCCGACATCGGCGGGCTCCCATCCCGACCGGCAGACGTTCCCACCACCGTGATGGGGGTTGGGTGGGTTGTGCGATAACGGGGATGAGGTGGGCGCCTCATCCCCGCCGGTGGTGTGGGACGGATCGCGTTTCTTTGGAGCCACGTTGCGTGGGTCGCTCGCTCCGGTTTCTCCTTCCGGTCGGCGGTGGTCGGTTATGGGAGCGCTCCCATCGATGACTTTAACTGTCTGGGTGGTCGGTTGGCCATAGTTGTGAACGGGCTGTTTCAGGCGGTTGCGCGGCAGCTAACTGTGGGCGTGGTCGGCGTACCGGAACCTAGGAATCCGAAGTTGGTGCTCGCTCCGGCGTTGACCGTGCCGTTGTAGCTGACGTTGCTGAATGTCACCGCGTTTCCGCTGGTGGTGGCCGTGGCGTTCCAGGCCTGTTGGACGCTTGGCGGGCCCGCGTAGGTCAGCGTCACGGCCCAGCCCTTGATACCCGCGGCGCCGGCCGTCACCGTCACGTCGCCCTGGTAGCCGCCCTGCCACTGGCCGCTCGTCGTGTACGTCGCGGTGCACGCACCCGAAGCCGGCGGCGTCGTGGTCGGCGGGGTGGTGGTGGGTGGTGTCGTCGTGGGGGGCGTGGTGGGCGGCGTCGTGGTGGGCGGTGTCGTCGTGCCGCCGCTGAAGTTGACGTCACTGCAGAAGTAGTACGACTGGTCGAGGTGGCTGGCCTGCCAGATCGTGTAGACCATGGCCCGCCCGGTCCGCCCGGACAGG
>Ga0307515_10013995_pt1 | contig 14927 bp, 14 predicted proteins | sample 17_EM_MG_FD_194513 | JGI IMG/M metagenome (GOLD analysis project Ga0307515, IMG submission 194513) | Populus trichocarpa ectomycorrhiza microbial communities from riparian zone in the Pacific Northwest, United States - 17_EM | ecosystem: Host-associated > Plants > Roots > Unclassified | place... | reverse complement strand
CCCGTTGCCAGTTAGGTCGTCAGAACGGGTTTGGGCAAAGATTTTATCCGGTGTCGGATGGAGCCCGCGCGAGCCTGTTATGCAGGCGCCCACTCACGGCCGTTTTTGGGGCTTTTTGGGGCATTGCATGTGTCGCAGCATGTGTGCCGTGTATGGCGGCTCGTCGTTGTGGCAGAAGTTATATGTACAGGAGATTCTGAGAACTGAGATTGGGATTTGTCGGGGTGGGAAAACTCACCTCCACTTCACTTCGTTTGCTATTTCTCATGACGGCATGGCGAAAGCGGCGCCTAAATCTACATTTTGCCGTCCTCCATCCTCTCGGTCATCGTCAGGGTGAAAATATCCTACAGAGCCATCGTGAACACTAAACGTATCAAGAATGAGGAGGCAATAAGGGGGACTGCCGCTCTCACGACCAGAGAGCTATCCCCAGAGGAGCAGCGCATCACGTCTTCGAGCGGTACGTTGTATCCCGGGAATCTTTCTAGCTTGTTCGTAGCCGGATAGATTATCTACCAAGTTCGTGACCATGTTCATCGAGTCGCCCATACGAGCCCAGATGAAACGAACTGCGTTACGAAAGGTGCGTGGCCGTGGCGTCACTCCGACATTTTCCTAACACGATTGCATCCCAGTATCGTTCTCAACGCGCTGAAGACGGTTGGAGAGCTCGATGCTCATTTTGCCACGACGAAAGAGCTCAAGGGTCCATTGCACGGTGTCCCAATCAGTTCCAAGGATCTCAATGAGCTCGCGCGAACTCGGAGCCCTATCTACCCCTCGTATCAGTCAACATCAAAGGCTACGACTCGCCAATGGGCGAACAATCCCTCTCAGGCAGATGTAGATGTGCACCTGGCAGGGATGCGGTACTTTCACTGTTTCGATCCCTTTCTTCGCGTATCCGTCAAGTACGCGAAGCTGGAGGCATACCTCTGGTCAAAGCTAATGCCCCCAAAAGTTTGGCAAATTCCGAATGCTCGAATCCCCTATCGGGTGTGGCCAAGGACCCTTACAACGAGAAGTACATTCCTGGTTGGTCCAGTGGTGAGGAAGGCGCGCTTCTGGCGATGGGCGGGTCTGCCATTGGGTGAGGATCCGATATTGGAGCGAGCGTCAGAATCCCAAAAGCCGGTAGTAGCCATGCCTTTGGTTAACGATAGGAAATGCGAGCGGGCAAAGAGACATGCGTGAAACAGTGGCTAGGTTCGCGAGGTGATCCTACTTTTATCCGAGCTGACGGATTGGAGTGTAGGTGAGATCCAGGAGGCGTCATATAAACTGACTGATAGCCAAAGGTTCTGGAATGTAGATCCCATGATGAATTCATAACCTCATGGCGACAAATACCTGCACGGAACGCTCACTCCCAGCTCAGCGGGGCGTCTGCATCGCACACAAACCGCCCGTCAGCACAAAACTTGTATATGATTCTTCCTTTTTACGAACCTACGAAATCCTGGTGTGGCCCTGGAGACACGCTTTTTTTCGCAACCACTCGCGCCAGATTCTTCCTGGTTGGCGAAACTCATCGGAGAAGGCAGTCGGTCCCAGTGCATGTGTGAATAAAACTAGAATGGGGGTCATCGGGCCAGATTTGGATCATTCAGTCTCGATTGAATTCCGAATCGTGTTCTGCAACCCCGAGACCGGGCATACCAGCCTCGAGTATAGTGACACGAAGGGGCCCGGAGGGCACCCTCATCCCCTTGAGTGACGAGTTGGGTTTGTGAGATCATAATTTTCTCCGTGTACACTAAAAAACATGTTCGAACCCTGTATATCAGCCCATGATACATACGATAGAAACTTTCAGAAGCCGTGGTCTCCCACAAAAGGCAGGAGAAGAATTTCCTGGGTGTGAACCGATTGCCTGAAGTAAAAAATGGTGGGGTCAGAACGGAAAGGTCGTGGGCGGGACGAACAGAAACGTACGGCAGCAATTGTCGCACCCGCACCTGATCACATATCTGTTGGAGTTTGTTCTTGTGTGCCTGACAGTCCGGGGCCAGGCAGGTGAATGCCTTGCATAGGTCTTCAAATCTCGGAAAAGCTGATGGTCGTTGTGAGAGTAACTTGAGAGTCACCTCTTCAATGCCCTCCATTGACTCGGATCCCGGCAGGCCAGACCACACAGCAACCATCCAGACCCCCAACTTCTCCCAGTCCTCAGCTTTCTCGAGTGATCTCATTACCTCCACGTCGCGTGATTCAAGACGCAAGAAATGTTTTGAAGCCACCAACTTGGCCAGCAAGTGCCAGTAATGAGAGGAAAAACTCTCCGGTCCCGTTGGAGAACGCATCACCCCTACCAGCAGTCGTGCCCAATTTTCCCCATCCACCACATCATCCGCATTGATGTTGAGGTGGTTCAACCAGTGAATAGTATCCAACCCAGGCACTTCGAGCGCTTTGTGCCAGATCCACTCGATCACATGGATACTCACCTGCCGTAACCTTGGCGAGAAGGGTGTGCCACTCTCCACGCGCTTGGCAAGATAGCGTGCATATGAACCAGGCAATTTACTGTCACCGCCGGCGATCCATACACACATGGCATCCGCAATAACATCATCACGATCACTCGTGAATGCGGTCTTGAACACCCACTCGTAATGAGAGGTGTGATCCAAATGTAGGACTGGCTGGTCACGGCCGGGTGTGACATGGCGGAATCCAACATCAAGGGTTATGAAGAGAAGATGCGCATACATCCGGGGAGTCAAGCGTTGTGGGTGTCTGCGGGCGTGGTGGGAGGTGTCATCCAAACAGACTGGATCATAGCAAGGTCCAACTGCAGGGAATCCCTGCTTGGCCCAGTAACTGGGCAAATCTTGCGGTCGGAGCCGCACTTGGGATTTTAGAATAACTTTTTGTGTGTATGGCAGGTCGATGGTTGTTTCGCTCGGATCAAATCTTCCAGCCGCTTCGGAGATGGCGGAACACCACTGGTAAGCCATTGGAGTCAAATATGCAGGTCGTTTCTCCCATGCTGCCAAAAATTCCAGGAGGTAATTGAGGTGGAGACAGCTTCCGTCAGCAATACTGTTCATCACTGTTATCGACAAGTGAGAGAGGATAGGCTCCAATGAATCACTGGCGTACACAACGTTAACCAGGCTGGAAAGGACAAGAAGATCACTACGTACGATTTGTCAACAGCCCAGAAGGTTTCCTCCTCGACGTGCCCACCCAGAAACATATCCCAGATGAGAAGGATGTTGGCAATCACCGGTCGGTGATCGGTGACAGCTGCACTAAGGTAGGACTCGTAGGACTTCAGGGTTGGGTTTGGGCTAGCACGGGTCAAATCCACAAACAGATTTGACATCCACAGCGAGTGAGCGTGAGTGGTTGTGTCCCCCGGAAAGCAGAGGATGGGTCCACGGGTGCCGGAGTTACGTTCAAGCAGGCGAATAACATGGTGGAGATCAGGATCGGTGTATTTGAACGAACTCGAGGAAATGGCCGGAATGGGATACTTGGAAGCGAACTCATGGGATTGAGCCCTCGCCCTTGTGTTGACTTGGAGGATAGCTCGTGCCGAGAAGTATGCCCGGTCCCTCATGCCAGGATACAGTTGCTTAGTTGAGTCGAAACAGGCCTCGAAGGTCGAAACGATCAAATCGTACGGTGGGTCGTGGTTGGAGTCGCAACCGAACCATCGGATGGTCCCCGCAAGACGTATATCGGAGTCGATGGCTTCGGGATCAGTGATGTTCCGGAGGACCCAGCACGCACAACGCACATGATCCGTGTTCCGTCTCCGAAGGGCTTCCAGGTTCCGCACAAGCACTCGCAATCCTGGACCGTCTCGATGTAGACGTGGCTGATGGTTCACGTCCTTAGCGGTGAACGGGAGCAGAACTGCACGCCCGAGCATTCGAATCTCTTGGGCCAGTCTCTGCTTCGTGTTCCCGAAAGCTCGGTCGAGCCGAAGAAGTAGAATGATGGTTTGATGTCCGACCCTCGTAGATGTACTGTAAATGCTGGACACGACGCGGGATAGCGAAACCTCCCAGGACAATGGATGTCGCGTGGTATCGTAAACAATGTGGGATGCCGAAATGATCCCCTCCATCCAGGTTGCGTACACGAGCGAGAAGGGATTAGGCAGAGACAGCCTCGCCATCAATCTCCGGGTCTTCCTTCGAGTGGCGTAGACGAACGAGATGGCACTGGAAAGAGACAGGCTTGCCAACAATTGCCGAGTTGTTTCACTGTCTCTGAGATGCCGGAGACCTATCGATGCCGGTGTTTGGAACGGACACTCGTACGAGGATGTCCCGGCAACCACGATCCCGATGTAGAACACGATGCCGAGAACGGTGAATGAGGTGACGACGCCCGCGACGGAGGTGTTGACGGACCACATGTATCGTGACAGCCCGCAGGTGAGGAGAAGGAGAGCGATCTGGAGCATGATGGGGAGAGTCTCGACGAATAACCGGAACGGCCATTTCTCCAAGCCGTCGAATTTGCGCTGGCGGTCGCCACAGCGTTCGACCATCGATCCACCGGTGTGTCGGAGATATCTGTTCAGCCACTGCTTGCCCAACATCGCGACGAATGCGGCAAGCAACGACATCAGAAGGCTTGCATACAGGAGGTCCGATGTTGTGATGATCTCTGTGGGGGGACCGTTCCAAGCTGGGGGAGCGGCGGGGTCTTCGTCGGGAGTAATTGATCGGTTGAGGCTGAGGAGAATCGCGCGGAGGTAGGCTTCTGAGCGTTCGGCGGGGTCTGGCTGGAGTTTGGACTGGACGTCGATGACGAAGGCGGAGCTGACCGCTGAGAACAGACCAGCCTGTGAAAGTCACGGTGGTCAACGTCATACGGTGATAAAAGGAATGCAGCAACGCACGAAAATCAAGGTGGTGTTGAGATCCTCGTTGTATTTCTGCATATACTCGGTGTCGTACTCCGTCGTCTCTCGTTTGTACATGGTGTAGAAATCGAGCTGGGGATCATCGTTTTTGATTGGTTGAAGGTACATCCGTAGGGCCTCTTGGATGCTATGGACCGGAGTCAGCTTGTTGGTCGTCGCATTCAATTGTATATCTCCAAAACGCACCATCGAGGGTCGATGTTGACCGGTTTTGCACTCTCCTCACCGCTCATCGTGGTATCGGAGAGTTGAAATACTGTAGGATGGTTTGAAAGGTGAGGCCGGGAATCCACGTGTCTCACGCATGGCGAAAGTTGATTGTTACGGCGCTTCAAGTCAGGATCTGTGAACTGTGATTTCCGCGTCACCCAGGAAAGGACGCCTGATCAAACTCACGCTGCTCCCCAGCTGGGGCAACCGGACGGGTATTCGGCAGGATAGGAAGCCAGGCGGTCTGGTTGAAGTTGGCACAGGGGTAGAATTTCGCCCCCTGGCTCCAAAGCGACCATCCCATCCACGCCGTGCTTGAGATTATCCGTCGAGGGTTTGTTGACCCCGATCCGGTGTCTTTCAGTTGACGGTTTGTACTAGCGCTCCCGAGGATCAGATTGCACGACACGGCGCGAATGCATGGCCCCCTCCCCGCGCCATAATCCTTGGGAATATTGTCATCCATCGCCGACCCATTTTCACCCTCATACCTTCCTTTGTTCGAAAGCTTGCCAGTGATGTATCTCGAATATAATCTAGTCTTTTGGACTCGCGCCAACGATACGGGTCTGACCCTTTAGACTCCCCTCCATTCCACCGTGCGTCGTGCATGGCATTGGATGAGCCGGTGCTACTTGCTACGTAACCATCGCGAGTGAACGACGGTTCAAATCCACTCATGGTCAAAGAATTCCGTCTGAACAAAGCAGGGTCTAGGTTATCGCGAGCGGGTTAATTGCCCCCCAAAAAAAACAAAAAAAGCGAGTAAGGCAGCCCGGATCAGTCGAAAGAGAACCACGCGATTGGCGATTGAGGGCCTTGGACGTGCACGCCGCAGTTTGGGGTTTTGATGGATAACGGGTGGCACAATCCATGGCTAAAACGGCTGTAACTGACAAAGCCGCTCCATGGTCACCTTGGAAGACCGGGATGTACTTAAGCCACGGACGGATGGATGGCTGGTCTTTCTCACCAACCCACCGCCGTCTATCCTCACTCACAACAGCTTCGCTCTTCAACCTTCTCAACTGTCCCAATGGATCACTTCAACAACTTCAACAACACCAACCTCCACTCCACTTCCTCCGCTCTCGACGAGTTCGATACACATCCGTTCCTGGGTCAAACGTCAGCAAATGAAAGGGCACATTCCCAGACCCATACCTTCACCGAAGGTTGGGCCATGAGTGGACAGCCTGGCCACACGCTCGGTTTGCCAACAAGCCTCTTTGGTAAGCATAATTGTAGCCTCCTCGATGATTGGTGTCTTACACATGAGTCTCCAGAACTGGCCTCTTCGGCCACTTCTCATATCGCCCGGACCCATGGCTACGGGCAGCAACAATTCCCGGGGTACCACTGGCCAATGACTGGCCCATACGACCAACCTTACGGCTCCGGCATCGCGAGCCGAGACAACTTCTTCGCCGAGACGGTGGCGTTGGAAGCTTCAACGGTGGTCCCCACCCCCAGTAGTGGTAAGCATCTTTTCTCCGACGAAACTTTGAGGAACCGAGTGCTCACCGATCGCAAACAGGCCCGCTCAACTACTGGGGAGATAGCGGGAGCGGGTCGTCCACCAGCACGTTCTACGAGGTTAGTGCCCGAGCCCGATTATCCTTACATAACCCTATTGACACTTCCACAAAGAACGTGCAAACTGCATATCAACCCAGGACTGGTTCAACCAGGACCGGGCTGGTGCCAACGTGGCGGTTCCAGCCATATGTGGTGCCGTGTGCTCGTTCGGACGAGCACAGGAATGCAGAGGCGGTGTCCTCAACCCTGGTGGCCCCGCCCACCACATACCTGGCCCCACCAACCGCCAACCCCTCCGGAGGGATATCCGAGGCAACGGCAGACGCCGAGATGAATCAAACATTTACAGAAGAAGATGCAGCCCCAGTAAGTAACTTTTACTGTTCTCATATTCCTCATGTAACTGAGTGACCATTCGGCGCCAGACGGCCGCGCAACCCGGAGGCACGGCAAAGCCGCGTGATTGGCGCATCCGACACTCACGGGATCTCCGTCGGTTGTGTCTCTGGGCTCAAAGGTGGGGAAATCTCCGAAGAATTCCGAGCCAGGAAAGTGCTCTGAGCAGTAAGTGTAAATCCGGTTTTCGTGAAATGGCGCACTTTGATCTGATTGATTGGGATCCAGTCGCGCTCGAGGTTGTCAAGACAATCCGGATGCCGGTGTACGATGAACCCTGGCTCCTCAAGGGAATCGGGAAGCGGACCGCCAAGGGCAAGAAGGGCGCGGATTCCGAATTCGATAGAAGGACTGGAACCCGCGGGTTCAATGAGGAGCTCAGCCGGTATTACCAGCTGCCAGAAAACCAGGGGATATGGGCGTGCCCGGGGCTGTTGAGGAGGGGTAAGCGCAGGCGTGATCACTTTCCATCATAACATTCCGCTTACCTGCATTCTTTTTAGTGTTGGAAGACGTTTTGGATCTTCCGAAGCCACCTGTCGGGCCATCTCGTTGAGTTCCGACTTCGACAGCGAGGGTTTAGGAAATTAGAAGATACCCGGACTTTCATTTATTTATTCCATCTTACACCATAGATTTCGAATCGAATTTTTCTTTGGCTCCTGTTCGTGAAATGTGGCCCCTCTTGAGATCAATGCAAGTATCGAGTGTTTTGGCGGTTGCGATCCGTATCTGGGAGACCGTCGGTAACGCTCGAGCACATCTATGTTCGATCGCCCTGATGATCGGGAACTACAACGGTAACAGCTGACAAGGTTGAGCTACAGTTGAGGACGGGTCGAGCATCCAGGGCACAACGGGGCAGATAGGAGTCGGTCAGAAGCAATAGTGAGGTGAAAGAGATGATTATCGGCGTGGGAAACGGCCAATTTTATGTGGATGTATTGGACGGGGACCGGAGTTCCCCGAACCATAGTGGATCTTTCTGGACCCGTTTCAAGTCCAGTCGGTACGTGTCCGGTTATGACGCGAGAAGTGCCTCTTCTCAGTTCACATCGATTTCTCACTCAGACCACGCACAATCGCAAACGTCCAGGCATCACAGCGTGGCAGCAGAGTAATACTCAATCAAGTTTCTGTGGCAATGTGAGCGAGGTGCTGGAGTTACTTACCCTGATCGCGCTGCGGACGAGTGGGGACCTATGTTAGGTTCGTATCCAACCCGTGACAAAAGATTTCATCACAATAGACCCCTTTCCAGATGATACAGCCCAAATCTGTCATTTTGAGGGAATTGGGGCCCAGCATCCGGAGTCAGGTCACCCGTACTCATCGGAAAAAATCGACGGCATATTCCTGGCGGCCTCCAACGCTGCATGAGGTAGATCCCATGCCGGATCCGGGCTCGCGTCCAGACTGGCGGGAGATTGGGTGCGGGGCCGTCGTCCCAGCGTCACAGAGCCTCATTCTGCTGATGATCACTCAAATAACCCAGAGCTCCTTCCCTGCCTGCCCTCTTGTCATCTCATACCTCTCGACTCCCCGCACTCACCCGTGGACATGTCATGTCTACCAGTAAGTGTTGTTCCAAATCGTAGGTCACCCAACTCCATCTTTTACGCTCTTCTCATCCACTCGCCGGAAGTGTCGAGGCACTTCTTGGCGAGAAGGCGAGAAGAAAGTCATAGATAAATAGCTCACTGCTTCTCTTCCCTCAGCAGCGCTTAGTGGTTCATCCAGCGGTATCGGGGCCAAGGAGGATGATCTCTACTGGGAAGGTTACTTGGAAGAGGAGTACAACGAAAAGAAGCACTCCAACATCAGTAAACAATCCAGCCCCGCGTAGTACTTGCCGAGTGTTTCAGGTTTTTGGTACCGTTGGATTCTTTATCGATCGTTGGGAGAAGCAGTCTCGCGACATGTGTCGACATGTGTCAACTTGTGTCGTCGCTATTTAGGATCGAGAGCAATGAAACATTTGATTTCTCTGGGACTGGGTCGCTTAGGGGAGTGGAGGAAACGATCAATCAGTCTGCAGCAGAAGATTCATTGAAATCTACAGGCTACTACGTAAATGAAAGAAATCCTCCACATCGAAGTAGTGGTTGAGAAAGAACTCCCGGGTATTCTCCATGCTCGTCTCGGCAGTCAAATGGGGATCAGCACTTTCACCAAACTTTGGAATGAGATTTACAGGCATGTGAGAATGGTAGAGAGGTACGATGGCCCCCATCGGACTGCCATCACTGCGTCTCGCCCTTCTCAGAACATACATGCCGGTAATTGGGTCGGGAACGGTTTGTTGACCACGAGGCATATATGGCTGGGGGACAATATCGAATCGTTGGACGTATGCGAGATAGAACGGAAGTCTAGCTTGTAACGCCCAGACGGGGTGGAAGATTAGTCGGATTTGACCAACGAAGAAACCTGCGGGGACAGTGAGTATGGATTGCATGGCAAGTGAAGCACTAACCTTTCAAGCCTCGTCCCGGACGTTGCGGGCTACTGGGATCGACAGATTCACGGAATATTGCAGTGTCGCACCGACCGAATGGCCAATCATCGGAGGGGGGTAGGGCAAATAGTCGCTGTGGTGGGCGGAGGACACCATCGCAATTGAAATTTTGAACCTGAACTGAGTGCCATACTCGAACCTCGTTGAATGGTAGCAGTGTGCCGTCTAGGGGTCCCTGCCTGCCGGAAATTTTGCGGGTCTCTTGGTCGTTGAGGTAATGCGAGAGGAAGTCTCGGATCGAAACATGGAGGTTGGGGATGTTGAAATCCCCGGCTACAACACCGACCTCAGCCCGCGTAACGTCTGGTTTAATGTTGAGGTGGAATCCAGTTGTGGTGGTTGAAAACGTGTGGGGGATCGATGACGTGAGGGGTTTGGAGGGGGGGGCGGTGACACCCTCCGAAAAGAAGTCGGGTATCCTTCTCCCAGGACGGTCAGACCCGACCGCTGGAGCTCCTGCCAACCACTCATCCACGTCCAAAGCGGGGTCGTCGATATCCGAAACAGCGTCATGCAACGAACCGGCGGATACAGACTCGTGGGTCGCCGTCGCTGTGTCGAACATTCGCACCTTCTCCTCGCGGTCAAGGTGGCGACATATTTGCGAGTAATATTCCATTCCATTTGTCTTCAACTTGGGCTTCTTGACAAATTTGCTATGCGAATGCTCTGTTGAATCTGCAGACCACTGAGGTAAAGACCCAGACCACTGGATGCATGCGACAACCGACTGTAAGAGTTTGAGTTTTGGTATCTCGAAGTGCAAGATTGGTTTCTTCGCTTTCCCAACACGATATCGGTTGGTGATGATGGTATTCTTGAATGTGTGAAAAGTGCGAAGCGCCACCTCTATCTCGTTGAGAACTTCCATTGTCACGCGGCGCATCTGTGCGAGGTAACGGATATCCAGCAATGCTCGAATACAAACGACAAATTCCAAGGGAACCGCTCCCGCGATCACCCCAAGGATGTATCGTTGTACGTTCCGGTGCTCTCGGCCAGTAACTTGCTTCAGTGCCGAGATACCCGCGGGGAAACGTCGGTACCCGCAACGTGGTTGGAGAAGTGCAAACCTGAAGTTAATTTCGTCCTCCCCTACTGCTCGGATACACCACTTGACGTCGTGGTCCCAAAAACATTTGTGGAAATGGTGTAGAATCTCGATCGGGAAGATTTGATGTGGGTCCGGCGGGATTCCGTTGGGCAACGTCCAATTCCGCCAAAATGGCATATCAACGCCGTTGAGACGATAGAGGTTTCTGGCTTCCTTCGTATACAATGCCAGGTCCCATGGATCGATGGAAGATGAGAGGGATAGAAGTGGTGAAAGGACGTCGGATGCTGTCCGGAGTGGGTGCTGAAAATCGTCCCCGAAGTGAGGGCCAAAGGCGCGTGTTAGGTGTGATGTCTTCCCAGAGACACCGACAAGGGCGGCCGCCTCAGGCGTGTCAGCAATGTAGCCAACGATTGGGGTGTAACAGTACCGAACATCTCCAACGTGGTCTGACATCCAAGTACCGTGGCGGGCAACTGTTTTGAGGGGTTCACATATCAGATCAAGACAAGCGTGTGTGAGTCTGTTCTCCAGAACTCCGTGGAGGGCCTTCTGCACGCCGACGAACTTTGGAACAGGCAGGAGCGCGAGGAGGAGGAGGGAATTATAGGAAGCCTTCATGCGAACCTCTGAGTCAATATTTGCGGCCGTAATGAGCAGTGGGTGTGCCACACGATCACCACTCATTGCGGATAGGAGGGTCTTGTCTGACGAAAGAGTGGTGCCAAGAATTGTTGTACCAATCGGTACGTGGTTCTTGCGATCCCAGTCAGCAACATTTTGCAAAACGACATCTCACGTACCTGCATTTCCCAGGCGCCGTCACTCGTTATCCAATCACCATAGGTTCGTTTTCCCAGTATATCGTAGTGGCGTTCAGGGGAAAAGTGAATGCGTCCGGCAAAAATAGGATTTTGAAGCAAGAACCTCATACACTCGACAGAATCCCGGTAATAGAGTGTGACGGGGTCCTTGGTTGCAAAACCGGGAATGGAAACATCTCTCGACAGCCACTTTGGACCACTAGGGAGGAGTTCAACCCGTCCACGCAAGGATCTTGCTGACGAAAATGAGAGGCCCAAATCTTTTATCTTTGGTACGAATATTAGTGTCAAGGGAATAGGGAGGCTGGGGGGTTCGTACCAGTTCGAGGGAGAGAAACTCATCGACAAACTTCAACGAGAGGTCTGCTCTCGAAAGGAAAGACGCCAATTGCCACTCGCCCCTTGATGCAAAGGGGTAATACAAATTCTTCACCCGCTCCTCGGAAAACTTGTCGGTATAAAAGTTCCCCATGAAACCGTGCGAATGGTCAAAGATGTGACCGGCAAGTGGATACTTGATGGATGTCCCTCTAGTATCAATATAGGTAGAGGCATTGATGGTGAAGTCTTCATTCACTGCTGGTTCGGAAGGTGGGGTTTGGTCCTTTGAGAGAAACCAACGAGTGCAGGTGGAGTAAGGGTGATTGAGATGTCTCATGACGGAGGTGGCGCTGTCGAACCCATGTCCACAATTTGGGCAAAGGACCTCGCTCCTAGTGGGAGGCATCCCGTTCTATACGTTGGTACCGTCTCCAGTCGTGCGATTGTTGTGGACTGGGGCGGGGCAGAACACAATGTCCGTCGTGTCGAGGTGTGAGCGTCGTGGCGGTAACGTGACGTGTCCGTTGTCACTTGTCCTTGGACTTCGTTTCAGAGTTCATATCCTCACCAATCCATTTCGCCACTGATGGATCCACCCCCTGCAGACCCGTACACCTCCATCGTTGACCTCTACCGACGCTTAGATGCCCTCGTCCCGGTGTGTGCTATGTGCAACCCTCGTTGTTTTCTCCTGTTGACCCCTCACGAGGCAAACATTGCAACTCCCCTCACCGGCCCCGAGGACGAGTGTCTTGCTCTCTTGATGTCAGCTCGGTCAACGCGTGACACCTATCTCAGTCAATGCGAGTCGTCACGCCAAGATGTGGCAGCAGCGCATGAGCGCCTCAAGTTATTTGAAGCGAGGGCGCAGCACTATGCCACCACAACCAGTGCTGTTGAAGATTTCATCGGCGAGGCAAGGTCACGCTTCCGCGCCCGCAAAATCCCTATCCATCCTATCTCCATCCCCCCCAGTGCCAATTCAACAGTGCCATCTGACCCTGCTTCCCAGCTGCACGCCACCGATGAATCTGCTACTATCCGTTCGGACCATATCCAGGAGTCAGCTGGCAGAATGGCGGCCGTCACTGGTGCTACAAGCGAGGGGGTGCGTGTTCCTCTAAACTATATTTGTGTTTATTTTCTCAGAGTCGCTACATCCAGGATCCGGAATGATTGTTCCATGTCACTTTGCGTGTCCACGAGATGTAACGTTCGCCGTGTGCTCACAAATATAAATATGCTGGTCCAACAGTCCACTCCCCTGTGCTCGCCTTTCTCTCTCTCCAACCACTTGCTCTCACCAGACTCTTACGGCATCCAACAGCCAAATCCACCTTCATTCATTTACCTTTTATTCCTGATAATGCAGACCCCATCGACACTCCGCCGCTCGACCCGCCGTACCCCAGCCGAGGTCTTGTCTCCACTGACCCAACCTCAGAATACCCGGAAACGTCCCCAAGATGACACGTCCGAGTTGAACCCCATGGCCCCCAAGAGAGGTCGGCCGTCGAGGAAGGTACTCTGTTTACATTTGTTTGAATGGCCCTGCAAAGCTCACGGTGAAATCTCAGCCGGCATCAAGGGGTCTACCAAAGGCGAAGTCCAACAACCAACGACCGCCACCTGTTGATACTCCGATCCCAAGCTCCGCTGTAAATCCTGGATTTGGACAACATGGGGGTGCAACAACCCTCTGTCGTTCAGATAATCTTATTTCCCAACCCCCACACTCCCTCACCCCTATCTCCATGCAGGGTTTCTCCACAATTTCACCTTCACACTCCTCCAGTCACGTCTCGGACTTCCCTATCGATCAGCCTCTAATTGCAAGGACTTACCCCTCGCCAGTACCTATGAACAATAATTCCCTTGGTCTCGCCGCTACCCGTCCGATACCCTCACCTGTTCATTTTGTCAATACCTCTGGTCACCTCAGTCTCACCGCCACTCGTTCGATACCATCACCGGTTCATTCCGTCAATGCATCTAGTCACCTCGGTCTTAACACCCGTCCGATACCCTCACCTGTTCATCCTGTCAATACCTCTGGTCACCTCGGTCCCACGCCTGTTCATCCTGTCAATATCTCTGATCACCCTCAACTTCCGTACCCCATTCACCGCTCTCACCCTCACTCGCCCCACAATGCTCACCAAACTACTCACCCAACCCATCACCCCATTCAACTGGCGCAGAGCCTTGAACCTGTGACTTCTTGTGTCCCTGACCATCCACTTCCTATGGCAGATCGTTCATCTGAACTGATCCGTCCACCCCAGCTATCCATCACTAGCATCCCTAACCTACAGCCTCACCAGGAGGACCAGACTGAGGTCATTGACGTTGATGAGAACGGTGAGGATGGAAACAGTGATCCCAGTGATGGGGAGAATGAGGAGGATCCTGATGATGTGATCGAGGTTCCAGCAACGGCTGAACCCCCCTCTGAGAGTGGTATCAAGGTAACAGTTTTCTTGAAATAAGCTGTGGCCGCTTACTAACCCAGTCCCACAATTCCAGTTCTCTCCAACGGCTGTTGATGTCTTACAGCAACATTGGAAAACCAACGGACGTCCAGTCCTCACAGTTGGTGACCGTCCAAAGCGGGCCCGCCCAGTCCCCACACCAGATTCGCGCCGTTTCTATGACAATGACTGGATTGAGGTCCTCGACCTTGCGCAAAGCCTGATTTTGAGTCAGGTGATATTGGACTACGCCTTCCCCAACTCCACAGATCTTTCGATAGATTCAACAGAATGTCTGACGGATGCTTTTGCAACAGTTCGAGCAAAGCCCTCCGTTCAGCTCGATGAACAGTTTTGTATGTAACCAGGCCCTACCAGGGTTGTGATGAGTTGCTCATTTTATCTGCAGATGCGGAGTACCGGTCACCGATGGCCAAACTAGTAAGCCCACTCCTGCTTAGCTGGCACACTAATCCAACAAACTCCCCATTATAGATATCGCAGCAACCTGCCCACTATCGCGGCAACCTTCGTGATCACATTCGTGTTCTCGTCAGAGATGAAGTGACTAGGGCAATCAAGGACGCCCCCCCGGTTGTATATTTTGACAACAACGGAAGGTCTCGGGAGGTTCCTGAGGAAAAGGAGACCATCGTTTGTGAATTTATAAGAATGAAGCTATCTGGATCGAAATTCTTGGATG
>Ga0307515_10013994_pt1 | contig 14927 bp, 15 predicted proteins | sample 17_EM_MG_FD_194513 | JGI IMG/M metagenome (GOLD analysis project Ga0307515, IMG submission 194513) | Populus trichocarpa ectomycorrhiza microbial communities from riparian zone in the Pacific Northwest, United States - 17_EM | ecosystem: Host-associated > Plants > Roots > Unclassified | place... | reverse complement strand
TTCTTAATCTTTAGCCGTGATCTGACAGTTGTCATCTCATCTGACTACGGTTAATTACAATTACCGGTGATTTCCAATCTGTGACGGATCTGTCAAGCAGCGACAGCTGTCAGGTGCTCGACCGCAATTTGCGGGTCATTCGTCTCAAGTCATCTTGGAGCTGATTCCTCGAAGGCGCTTAGCGAATCGTCGCCGAATACTCTGTATATCTTCATGTGCGTGTTTTATGAACACCGCATGGCCCGCTCATCATATCTGAGCCTGGTTTACAGCGGTTCACCCAACCTACTTCGTCTAGATGGGAGAGGGACATGCGAAGCGCATTCCCACAGAGCTTGAAATCAAGGTCCTCCAATACATCGCCGGTGAAGATGAGGAGGATCATTCTCGTTGGCTTGATCTCGTCAACTGTGCGCTAGTCTGCAAGGCTTGGACCGAATATGCACGGAGCCATATGTACTACGCCATCGACATGAACATTCTAAGGGGGAATATCCAGTTCGAACGCCTCCGCGAATACACCCACTTGCGGCCCTTCCTTCGTGAATTTACGTGGCCTCAGATGAATGTGGTGGGGCCATTGTATCATTACGATGCGACAAGTGCAGATGTAATCAAGGATATTGCTCCTACGGTCACGAAACTCATATTTCGTAAAATCGATCATCGGCAACTCGATCCACGGTTCCAGGAAGCTATTTCCACGTTCACAAATTTAAACGAACTCGACATGATGGGGAGTATATTCGAAAATTGGACTGCGGTGGTTCGCGTTATTTCAAGCTCTCCTTTCATCGCCACACTCGCGTTGCCCTCGATACCCACACCCCATCATGATAACGGCCCCGACGGCCCTGAAATTTCGTACCCTCCTCATCCAAGCCACCTCGTACATATAATACTTGCTCCTGGGTGCTCAACGGAGGCGGTTGATTGGATCTGTAGAGAATCACCGATCCCTAATATTCAGGCCGTGGAAGCGCAAAGCGAAGTAGACTCAAAAGCGCTAGCGAAGCTTCTTAGGTCAATTGGTGGAAGTCTGCAGCATCTGATGATCCACATGAGTCCAAACCGTGCGTTTCTCGCTTTAGGCTCGTGTCGTCAAAACTTATTTTCATCGATCACCATAGTTGGAGGGAACATCTCAGAGGTATCTCCATCTTGCTATCGCCTCACCGAAAACACTGCCCTTGAGAGCATCCAAATCGTTGGTGCTTGGGAGTCAACATACAGCGATGCGTACAGATCAATCATCGCCAATATGTTTGAGTCTATTAGTTCGCCTCGCCTTTGGACTGTGAGTCTCAACTTTAGGAGCGTGGCAGGGGAGGTGGAGCATTTTCCCTGGAATGTCGTGAACGGCCTCGCAAAAGGATCCCCTTACGTGCTGCGGAGGGTGGAAATCGCTTTACTGCTGTTGGTATGGAACCCCCAATGGGGTATGTCTCTGCTCGACATCGACGGATACGGGAGCTATCTTCGTCAAGTCCATTCGGCGTTACCTGACCTTCACAAAATATTAACTATAGGCGTTGCGGTACGCCACTCCTCTTATCTATTAGCTAATCTCACATCCCTGTGTTCGGCTCGCTCAATGAAGGATTTTCATGATGCGGAGGTATGTGACACAAACGGGATTGAATAATAGAAACACCAATAACGCTGTTCCAGTTGTAATCTTTCCCGGAGTCAAACCTGTCTTTCTAATCGATGAATGACTACGACGACCGTACGGGTAGCTGTATCAGCAGAACACTCCAAAGTAATTTTACGACGGTGGCGGTATATGGAGATGGTGGTTGCCTGGTTGGTGACTGAATATAGGCCAAGTCGTCTGGCTCGTGGCGACGCAGGGGTTAGTTTCCAATAGGTCCTCATTTTATTCTCTGTTCCGTATAGTATACAGGTACTGTTGCCCGCCAGTCACATAGTCATACTCGTACGATTCTACTTTGCCTTGAGCCCTGCGAGCTGAAGCAAACCCGGGTTATTGATCAGAGTGAACTTCCCGGCAGGTAGCCCATCCTTTGAGGGCACGTCAATAACGGCTGGAGACGCCTCCTTAGGAATCTTGTCGGAACCGAGGAGTCCAAGCCTAACAGCAGCAGCGGCGACTCCGGTAACGGGTATCTCGGCATTATCGGATATCTTCGCAATAACGCTCGTGATGTAACTGGGAGAAAAATGAGTCAATGGAGGACTATGACAATACTTGGTGGTCAAACGCACCCAAACATCGTCTCGACAGGTCGACTCTCTTGGCGTCCAGCTTGGGCAAGGAAGGCAGGGCGTAGGACAATCGTATCCTTATACCCTAGACGAGCCAGGCCTTGCTCAGTCAAACCCTTGCTCCTGGATTTAGTGTTATTTCGGAAATTAAACGGGGCGAAAGTCTGAAGAACGCACTGGGGGTAAAGGAAAAGAGAACTCGGGTTAGCTCCGGTGGATGACACGTATATGACCCGCTGATGGTCCCCAGTCCTCGCCGCTGCCGCCGCTTTCAGGACGTATCTGGTGGCAAGGAACTATTAGGGCAGAGCAGCCATGAAGGAGATGGCTTGCTTACTCCCTGTCAATCTTTATAAAGGCCTCTGCACTTCCGGCTGCCGCCTTGGTTGTTCCAAGTCTAGACGAATGAAGAATACCGGATGACGACGCCGTCGGCTCGGCAACATGACAATACTCACGCAATTATGACAACATCCCAGCCATCTTTGATTCCCTCTACTTCCTCTACTTTGTCAAAGTCCGGGATTGTGCGCTGAATAAGTTTCTCGGGTCGACCTTCACTCTCGAGAGTGGTAACGCGACGACCAAATTCGCCCACGCGCGTATATTCTGGAGAGGCAAGGAGGCCTGAAAGAATGTGCTTTCCAACGGCACCGGTAGCTCCAAGAACGAGGGCGCTTGGCATTATAAAGGTGTCAGAATGGTATGGTCAGGTTCAAGGTTGTGCGAAGGGGGACTGTGGTGAAGAATCATAAACACAGGGTTATATACATTCACATATTACTCGATGTCTTAGAGGAATTTACAATCTCTGATATCAGACTCCACTCTTTGTTTGAGATACCAGGACAATCTTCGAATCGAACCTGGGCGACTACCGTCGTCGATGAAGGACGAGAACCTATACTCAGTGTCGGATCGTTCCATATCATCCTCCGTTTGACCCAGCGAAGCATTGTTTCCCCCTGTATCCTACAACGTTTGAGAGTTAAATCTGTCAACGCAGGCAGTATGGGAGGGATGCGGGTGTCGTCAAGCATTACATGGAAGAGGATATCCGCATCGGAATCCTTCAATACTAGTGAATGGACACTTGGCATTTCCGCCAGAATGTCCATTAATTGGGTGAAGTGTGACTCCACTGCACGATCTTCAGCTGGTTGAGGTCGCAATGAGGATATAACCAGCGACTGGATCGAGAACGTAGCACTCGCGGTGCGATTAAAGGCCATAAAAGTCTTCCAAGCAGCAATTGGCAAGGGCTCTGCGCGATTGGTGGGAAAATCAAACCAAAGCGATGAAAGGGAAGAGAGCTGAACAATGTCTTGAAGCACCGTGTAAGCTTCTACTATGGAGAAGATGTTGAGGCGTAGGCGCTGGAGGTTAGCAACTGCGAATGGCGCTGTAGTGGCTGGAGGTGTGTCAGCCCAGGATGACCAATCAAGATATAAGGTTTGCAAGTGGGGTGTTCTCTGGAAAAGGCTAACGAGCGATTCGGGGGTGACGGACGCATCCGAGGTCCAATGAACGGTCACTGTGCGAGCATGCATCCACGCTGCGTCTCCACTATCGAGTAGGGCATGCATGTTATAGTACTCGATCGATTTTGGGGCATTCTCTATGCTGTCTCCAGGAACCCCCACAGCCGCATACTGAACTCCTGGTCGCAGAAAATTGATCCATTTATCGACTATGCATTCAACGGGCCAATTGATACTACTTATGTAGCCCTGGAACTCCACAATCACCTCGACTAGTGAAATGCGAGGTGGAAGTACTTGTAGTGCTTCCCATGTCGAATCGGGCCAGCAGGCCTGATCAGTGCGAGTGACTGATACGGCGATATCCGCACCCTTGGCGAGATCGACCGCCTTCTTGATGTATTCAACGTCGTCGGGGCTATTGATATCGGCGGGTATGTACTGCCACAATGAGGGGTCTGAAAGCGCCACACTGCGCCATTTGCGGCAAACGAGGGAGAGGCGATAGGCGGATTTCAGAGGGTTGGATGTATACTTGATTCCTTGCCTCATCTGCCTACCCCGCTCTTTCTCAGTCTGTTCCACAAGGCCGCGGAAGATGTGGATGAGAACCTCAGCAGGAACTTTGCGCTGGGGGTGGAAATAGGATCGGTTGTAATTAATGGAGTCATCGATGATATGACGCGTGCTCTTGAGTCGCTCACAGCTCCGCTTAGATATGGCGAGCTTTGAAAGCGCGATATCGAGCATCTGCTGAACAGCATCCGCCTCTTTCTGGCAGGCCTTCACATGAGATTCAGCAGTGTGGATAGAGGCGTCCAAGGGTGCGATGAGGAGTTCTTCATTCGCGAGTTCTTGACGGGCGATTTCTTTCTCAGTTTCCGTGACCGGGTCGTTATGTAGAGCCCGTGCATCATATTTGAGGTCGCCCATGGTGGTCTCCTGTAAACGACTTTAGTTCATTAGTTGAGCGTATGGCGGGTTAGAGGGGAGTTTCCACTGGAGTGAATGTGGTATATGGTAAAGCTACGGCTCCGTATAGTAGAGATGGTTACTATCTCAAATTCGGTAGTAAAAATTTTAAGGGTCGGGGCATCGCGCACGCCTCCGGGGGGGCAAGCCGCATATCGAGAGGGAACGTAACTTTGCCACAGGGGGCTAACTGACACTTCGACCGGGGATAGATAGATATCGACTGAGAAGGTCACATACGTAAGTATTGAGCTAGCTCTGTGCAAAGGGTGAAGTTACGCCACGGTCAACAGCAAATTAGGTGGACAAAGCACGGTCCAGTAGGGCGCAAAAGGACTTAATAGAAATCATTAGATGCGCGGAGTGGCAATTGTGCTAGGGGATATAGTAGAGGTATTGGGTACTTTCGCTACCTCAGTATCTATCTCCATCGCATCACTCTCCCATCGGTGGACGACATGCTCTGTACGATCCACAACGCACTTCTCACGATCGCACTTTCCACATTCATATGCTCCTTCTTATCACTCCACATAAGCTTAATGCACGATCTCAGTTCTTGACGGAGTTGGCACAGTTTCGTGGTAAAAGAAATCCAAGGGTTCCATGGGCATTTCGACATCACAAATGCTAGTAGCTTCGGAGGAAAGGATAGATAGAGCATATGCTTGATTTGGAACGAACACCTAGCCATTTATCAGGGACCTCCGTTTGACCTTTTTCAAGCAACCTTCCCCTCTAGAATTCTAGTGATACCATGCTACAAGACACGTACAGGTTCATGAGCGACCGAGTAAGGTATTTACGTAAATAATGATCGGAGGTGGGATCGGAGAGAGGCTACCTATGGCCAAAGCCAAGGCCTGGGTTCAGGCCGGGGTAGGGCACCCAGTCGTTCTCGTTCTAGCGCATTCCACTCCATCCACTGACGCGCGAGCTCAGGCGTAGGGTAGTAGTGCGCCAAAGGGTACTTCCCATAAGGCCCAAACGGGTCCAATGGAGCGGCCTGTCCACCCAGGTGAGGAGGGATTGGACGATAGGGAAGTCCGTTGACCGGAATGTGTGCGGCAGCTGTTCCATCTGCGAGCAATTTGCGGCCCCATGCATATCGGGCATGAACCCAGAGACAGAAAATACCACAGTATTGAAGCTCTGCATTGCAGTCGGGTCAGGAAAGGAAGTTTGAGCAGGGAAGAACAAGGGTGCTGTACGCAGGGTGTAGTAGAACTAGTCGTGACGTACCGAGTTCGATCCTGTAGTCCCATTGATTGAGGACACGTTCGGAATCGCCCCTGTCGAGAAGCAGGTTTGAGCCTGAAACACGGAAGTCCTATAACATCGGAGAAAGGGATGATTAGGATATTGCATAGACGTGGAGGGGAATGTCACTCGCCCTGACATTTTGCCGCTCGAGTGTGCCGAGCATATCAAGTCGTTGGTGTTCCTCAGGGTTTGCGCCTGTTTGGTGCATTAGTACCAAGGTTTATATATATTGCAATACGCACGCAAAAGAGAAGGGAGCAGGGTAGGGGAGATGAATACTTACTTTGAGCCCACGGACCCATGGGTGCAAATATAGCTACCACGCCACAGCTATTAGGGTCTATCGCGGGGTGGTCCCATAGCCCGTGGTCGAGGCTTTGCAGGCCTTGCAGGACGTCACCACCACGGCCTACTTGGGCCATTAGGATCTCTGTGATAAGACGTGAGACAAATTCATTAGGTAGGCTGACGTCGGTCGATAGGTGCCGAGGGTGGAATAGACTATCAGACCACATACCATAGGCCTTCCGCGTTATCCAGGACTTTCCGCGTTGGAGGGTGTCGGGACAGTTGGGATCGGCAGGGGTGGCGAGAGTCACCTGGTCCTCAATTTGCCACTCAACGTCGCCTTCACCCAGGAGGAGCATACCCCCTGGCTTCAGGCATCTGACAAGCTCTCGGATAGTCTCGTGGTAACTTGTCAGCTGAGGGAGGATAAAACAAAGCGTCAGTAAACAATGAATGGAAGAAGGGTGGCCAGGAGACAGCCAAGACTTACTCCAGCACTGACTGCTCGCATGTGGACCAAATCCATTTGGTCGTAGAAGTGTTCCAGTCCTCGGTTGACATCATCGAGTTCAAACTGGCAGTTACCTGGTATGCCGTGCTCACTCATAATTGCAGGAGCCAGGTCCGTACCGATGACCTGAACATGCGGGTACCTGCAGGCCGTGGCCATAGTCCTGGAAACAGTAAAGATAAATATGCAGATAAATTTAGAAATACTAGGCAGAGAAGTGCTTACCAAATACCACTTCCACACCCTGAAAGTCGGAAGGAGGCAAAGATGAGTGAGCCTTTCGAGGGATAACAATAAGGGACCAACCTATATCGATAACCTTCTTCTCAACACCGGGTTCAGGTCGTAGGATGAAGTCAACCATATCGGAGTGCGGGTACAACTCGTCAAGGCAAATGCAATGGCGAATATGTTGCTTGTCACTGAACGAGGAATGACGTGAGGAATAGAAGAAAGGCAACCGGGATTAGATACGCACAGGCGGCTGTACTCGGTTTGATCTGCAAAAGGGGAAGAGGGCGTTAAGGGGTTTGAAACACAAGGCTGTAAAACAAGGCATTCAAACTCAGACTGACCAGCTGGGAGGAAGTAGGTGGTGTTCTGGGTGTTATAGCGTCGACCGTTGACTTCTCGTATAAACTCATGCACATCTCGCATGGAATCAAAGGACAAGACAGAGTCTATTGTAGACCTGCTATTCGAATCACCACCGATGGACATGTCGTCTCCTGAGTCGTCGCGAGCGAGGTTCATAGGCGGCTGGGACATGCGGGGCGCATTGTAAGGAGGATCGAGGACGTCGGAATGGGTTGGTTGTCTTGTTCGTGTGCACTCGGTTACATTAATGCCATTGTAATCATAGTGTTGCCGCTGCCGCTGTCGTTGCTGTTGCTGCCGGTCAGCCATCTTTAGTCTTTAGTGAGGGGAACGTGGATGACGTGTGTGGGAAAATCAAGATGGAAGGGATGGATCAAACACATGGTACTCATGCATCGGCAGTGTCGGACTGACCAGGCACCGTTCCTTGCGCGTGACCCGAAGTTTCTGCGCCTGACTAATCAGTGATGCAGATTAATATTATTATCGGAGAAGAAACGTGGATGCGAGGGGAGAAATACTCAAGTCTATGACGATCGAGGGCAGTTGGTTCAACAAAGCAGGCTACAGAACTCGAGCCCACCGGCCGCCGAATCACCACCATTTGTATGCCACTATCGACTGATCGACAAGTCCTGCAGGTCGAGAAAGAAATCCAATGACTGGACGCGATGCCATAGCAGAGCGACCAATATCGCATCGATCACATGCGAACAGCGAACACTGGGAATAGTCAACAGGCGATCTCTTTGACCTGTTCGCGCTGCTGCTCCGCTTTACTTATCACACCTTGTTCTGTTATTGACGATAGCGACATTTGAGCGTCCTGGAATCGACATTGTCACCATTTAACACAGCTCAGAGTGCGGACGCTTCCCCTTAGGAAATATCTACTTGTGGGCTTGCGGACGCGAGACGCAGTACGCAAGGGTAACCTGTGGTTACTTTATACATACCAGAAAGAATTGGACACTAAAAATTAGGCTAGAAGACGAGCGATGGACTCACAGACTCAGTGCAGCGAAGTAAACTGAGTCGGAGAGGTCTCATCACAGGCCTTGGTCTTACAATGAATAACTGGACGAGACAAACTATAGGTGATCTACTTCTGATATCCACTCGAGTGTCTTACCCCTGTCGAAATATGACGACGTCATTTCACTCATCCCACGCCCACCTCAAGACCGGGTGCTGTCGCATTTAGCCTCATGGGCCCCGTCACGGAACTATTCAGATGTTCAGATTAAAACTGGCTTAGTGCGCCTCCACCCTCCTCCCCCCACTGAGGGGCGACTGGGCGCGAGGTGGTTAACTTGGAAGCAGCTCGTACATTTTACACCATTTTCTTTTATCCCAAGGAAGGTTGAGGGCTTGCTGGGTGCCACTTGCTCAAACCGTGTAAATTGTAGATGCATAATTCAGAATCGAATCCTTTATTTTGATACCTTGAATAATGAGGTATGATAAAGGCCGGCTAGCTCAGTTGGTTAGAGCGTTGAGCTAATAACTCAAAGGTCATGGGTTCGACCCCCATGCGGGCCAGCTGTTTTGTGAGGCGGGGTAAGAATTTCCATTTTCTATCTTTATGTGTGGCGCGCAAAGGGAATGGGGACGCTCCTTAGCAGGGCGAACGGTAGTCAAGGGCTTGAGTACGGTTCAGATTATTATTATTTTGGGCAAGCTTGAGACTAAGCAGACGTTTCCCCCGATGTCTCCGGGTTGGAACGACAAAGGAGAGCATTTCTTCGCATGGACACCTTTTACCAAGACGTCTGCTATCTGCACCCGATTGATTGGTGTGATAACTGCCAACCCGACAGAACCATGGACAGGAATTGACCTCGAAACTGCCAATGACTCAACTTGATACGCCGCTCCCATCATACGTCCCTGTCCCGGTATCATTTGTCATCTATGCAACGCAACTCATTTCGTTGACAACCCTGCCGGCCACCGGCCTAAACCCCGCATCGTACCACCTGTTGTCTTGGCTCAACCTTGTTCAACCTTGCTCAACGCGTTGACTCGCTAGCCTCGACCATGTTGAACAAAACGAAGGAAGACACAAAAACGCAAGAGAGTCCAGCATCCGAAAGGTCAGCGTTGATTCCTTACGGAATCGTCAAGACGTCAGCAAAAGGCAAAGAGGTCGACAAACTTCTTGATACACACCAGAGGTCAGAGCGCGTATCTCGGCTTTCTTCCAACGCGTACTAATTCGTTAGTGTCACTTAGCTATGAATTTGGCGGCCCCATTGGCGTCACCTTCATGATGGGATTTTTCCCGTTGCTCATGTATTATTTCTGGATCTGCCTCTGGTTCTATGATGGACAGCTCGTTCATCCCCAGTCTTTGGATGATATAAAGCCTTTCTTCTTGCGAATGGCCCAGCACGTATACGAGGTGTGTCGGCCCCGCAATCCGCTTTCTTGAACACCGAAGGAAATGACTGACCATTCGCTATTGGCTATTCGCAGGACGCGTTCCCCACCTCCAAGGCATTTGCCATCTACACAGGTTTAATCGTCGTCCAACTACTCTTCGCATTCGTGATGCCGGGTTACAAACAAGAGGGCCTCCCCGTGCCATCCCTCAACTACCAGACTCTCACATACAACTGTAACGCCCTCGCGTCTTTTTACGCCACTATCGTTACCTCTGCTGCCCTGCACTACACCGGACTCTTCCGCCTAACGGCAATCATTGAAAACTTTGGCTCGATTATGACCGTCGCCATGTTCTATGGCTTCTTCGTCAGCTGGCTCACCTACATCATCGCTGTATACACGGGAGCCGCGATGAGGATGAGTGGCAACTTCTTCTACGACTTCTGGATGGGCGCTCCTCTCAATCCCAGGATTGGCAGTGTCGACTTGAAGATGTGGGCAGAAGTCCGTATCCCTTGGGTCCTTCTTTTCTTGATCTCCATTAGCGGTGGATGCCAGCAATACGAGAAGTATGGCTCTGTTACTCCTGTACGTCCCAGTTCTTTCATCGGTGTATTTCGACTCCGTGTCCTGAGTTTGCTGCTCTAGAATATGGCTTTCATGATTCTTGCTACTGGTCTCTATATCAACGCTTGGTCGGTGGTTCCCCTTGTATCCTCCGCTCATGCGCTGACGATTCTTTGCAGCGCCAAGGGTGAAGAGTGCATTCCACAGACGTGGGACATGTTCCACGAGAAGTGGGGCTTCATGGTCATCTTCTGGAACTTTGCTGGTGCGTATACTTCGTTCAAAGTAGTTCTCATTCGCTGAAGGTCGTTCCAGGTGTCCCATTTGTACGTACCTACATCTCGAAAATCTCAATTGTACTCATGGCGACCACTAGACCTACTGCTACTCCACCATCTACATGGCCTCGCATGATCCTTCGGCATATCGTTTCAGCACCCCGACTTACATCGCCCTCTATACTCTCCTTCTGACCGCTTACTACGTGTGAGTTCTTTACCTCCAACCCGAAACCGCGCTTGAACTCCAATACTGATAACCCCGTGCAGTTTCGATTCCTCGATGTCCCAGAAGTCGCGCTTCAGGATGCAAATGCAGGGAATCACCAAGTTCCGCAATACCTTCCCTCAACTTCCGTGGAGCATTGTTAAGAACCCGCAATTTATCCAGACTGCGCATGGGTACGTCCTTGTGCTATATTTTTTCCATGAGTTACTCGCACTCATACACCTTGAACAGTAACCGCCTCCTTACGAGTGGCTGGTGGGCATATGCACGCAAGATCGTAAGCAACGCTTGGTTTATTCTTAGCAGGATGATTGGTTGACAAATACTCTGTAGAACTATACAGCTGACTGGTTCCAATCCTTGTCTTGGGGTCTCGTCGTAGGAACAGCCTCACCTATTCCCTACTTCTACAGCGTCTTCTTCCTTGTCGTACTCGTACATCGCTGCTCGCGAGACTTTGAACGGTGTGCGAAAAAGTATGGGGAGGATTGGGCGAAGTATTGCGAGGTCGTCCCGTACAAGTTCATTCCGGGCGTCTACTAGGCTACTAGGCGAAAGCGATTGTCCTTGGAAGGCGCGTTATTCGCGTCCCACGAACTGGTGTGCAGGGTATCCCCCTTGCCGCCAGCCGCCATACAAAATACTAAATCTGCTGTAGTGCGAGTAGGACCATGTTGCGCTCCTGGGTTTCTACCAAGCGTCTCGTAATATAATGCTAGCATCATCGGAGTTATTGCTTTCTTGAGCCCCAGTGCCTCGCAGCCCTTCCAAATATCCTTGAGGCTTTCGGCGCATGAAAGCCTCAAACAAATACGGGAGAGATGCCCCTTATAACTGCCTCTGTGAGGGACCAAGTAAGCTATTTTGCTTTTGCTTTTTCTTTTCTTGTGTGGTCTTTGAATGAAAACCGCAAGTCAACCTCAGATAAAGCAGCTGTTACTGTAAATAGCACATAAACACTGGTGTTATCATTACTTGGAACCCGCAATTAAACTATCGCTATGGGATATGCCAAAAAAGAATTCGCTCCATTGATATGGTTCCCAGAAATACGCAGCGAGCAGAGTGTTGGCCCGACGCAAATGGGTATGCCCATTGTACGCATTTGTGTACAAGGACTCTGGAGATTGTACGAGTGCGTGGTGAGTTAATATTATTATTATTCTGGGCGTCATACGTACCCATTTTATGCATGACTTATGGGGGATTTACAGAAGTAGGTTTCCTATCACAAAGAAGAGGGTTTACTGGCCGTAAAAGGTGATGCAAGAGTGGAAGGTAACAGTTGTGCCCGATGCGTCGTTGGATCCCAAATGCGCGTAAGGTGGAGGATCGGAAATAGGACCATGGTGCAGCTGTTTGTGTTCTCCCGGGACGGAAGTGGACATTGCAGAGATGACTGCCTGAGCTGCTCTGAATCGTGATGCAGGAAAGCACCTCGACGGAGTGTGTGCGTAAGGGCAAGTGAATAGGTACCCTAATCAACACTAAATGGTCCAACGGTGGTCCTTGTAAAAATAGAGTGCATCGAAGTCCCCAGAATTGATATTGAAACACGGAATGATCTCTAGGCCAGAATTAATATTGTACCATACACCTGAACATTGCACCACTTGGTGTCTATGCGTGTGCACTTAGGTGACTTTGAGCCTTCTAGACAGGCCTGGTTGCGGCCCGAGGGCCCTACGCCTCTGGGTACGCATGTACGACATGAGGATATACAAGCCTGTAGACAGGGGCCATCAGCATTCCTCTTGTCTAGCCTCGTCATGATTTCAAGGGAGAAAACGGTACGTACTTGCAGGCCAAATAATGATCAAAGGAGCCTTTGACCAGGTGTCCCATCCCCATCCTGCAATCCATCTGGCAGTTCGTCCACTCAACCCCTCTACAACCCCTGTGCTCTTCTTCCCCGTCGTCCAACCGCCTGCCGTCGGCGTGCTTGCAGGGAATGACGGGAAGGAGGCGAGGATTAGTGCATATTCCGACCCGGCACCAACTGGGTATAAAATGTAGAAAGCGGTATACCGTAACCAGGTGAGGGCGTGGATGAATCGGAGGCGGCCGGATTCGAGAGTCCGGTGGGAGAAGTAGTGGGAATGCGTGGTAAGGCCTAGAAGGGAGGACGTATAGTAGACATCACGTATGATCTCGGCGGAGCACCAAGCGATCAGCATGGATGCGTAGAAGGGCGAGTTTCGAGCCTGAAATCGCGGAAAGCGTTAGTCAAGGAACCGTGAAGAGTAGAGAGCTAACGTGAATACCGTTTCGTAACCTTCGCCGATCCACCAGATAACGATCAAGCGACTAGCAACTTGCATCATGGTCGTGACCAATGGGCTCTTCGTCCACCCAAACCACGCATGGGCAACCTCAAGTATGGCAGCTGACTGAATGAGCGCGGCATATACCCCTATACCGCGGCTCGAGTACGTGGCTCGTGCCTTCTCGACCAACGCGAACGCAATGCCCCCCAATCTCAGCTTGACGCCTGCAGCAGCTTTGGCAGCTGGTGATGTCGGAGGAGGTGTTGAGAGGGGAAAGACATTTTGGAGACGGGAGCGAATGAAGGACGATGCGGTCGAATATGTCGCTGCTTGTGGAATCGAATTGAGCGGGGCAGACTTCTCCGTGGGTGCAAGGAAAAGATGAGAGAATACAAGTATGAGGAGATATGACCATAAGAAGGTGGTCACAGTGTTGTAGAGGATGAGGTATATGCCGACCCAATCCTTCTTCGTCTTCGGCATGGCAGGGAAACTCGTATGGACTGTAGGTGGTTCGTAGTAGTTACCGTATTCAATTTGAGGTGTAGGTGAAGGTTTATAATAAGCCATTCGTTGAGGGTGGTGTGTTGGTGTTGGCGAATCGGTTGATCGACCCAGGCAAAAACCAGGCAAATTCGGGTTCGAAGGAAGATTGGAGTAAAGGGCAGAATGGAGGTGCAGGAGAGACCGTGAGCATTTTTCATCACCGGATTGCGCGAGTGGGTTACAAGCAGGACACGAACTTGCCTTTGTGCGGCGAGCTCGTCTCTGTTGTAGAAGGAGATACAGACGGCACGTAAGACGCGGGTTGAGTCGATCGCGTACCACGAGGCATTGCTTCTGCTGGCTTAGATGGTTTCCAGTTTAACCTGGTAAATACGCGTCAGCTAGAGGCCTGCGTTGGTACTGAATGTGATTATAGAGGAACAGTTGTCGTTATGACTCGTACAACTGCACTTGATCGTGACCGGCGACCAACGACCGGCGGTGGGTCGTGGATACCGACGACGGTCGGTTACTGCTGTATGACTCACAAATGCAACAAGTCTCCTTGAAGAGGGCTTGGAGCTCACGGATAATGCCGGGATCGATAGTCGGAGTCGAGATTCGACTCTTTGTTTACCACCACCCTTCATTACGACGGGGCGAGCGGTTGAACCAATTCCTGACGCATCAGCTGCGATGTAGATAGGAGGCAGGAGATATCCACGGTTTATCCTCCCACCTAGCCACCGCCACGGGTTATGAGCCCTGAAAGATGGTCTACTAGGGAGTCGATCGAACCAACCCCGGTCTCTGCCTATCTACTAACGGCTGAAACGACAATACGACAATAGGTAAGGAATCATCACACGGAATCGCCATACAACATATTTGACGCTGGCTCTCGACATTGACACTGAACAATAAATTGGAAGTTCGAATGATACGAGACTCGTCATTTGTCCGAGACCAGCCGTGAAACAATCATCTAAAACCCCCATCTCTTGCTATACAGTGTTCGTTTGTGCCAAATGAGGGACCCCTTCCATTGATGATCAAAATCTTCTGCGCAGCCGTGTGCGTGTCCCAAAGTTCGAGGGTAGGGTTATATATATTTGGAGTATAACCCTTCTGTCGCACTATGTTTGGTTCTTGTTGTATAGATTGCACGACATGATCACCTTTATATACCTCACAGTTGTTTCCCCGCTCTCGTATGTCTCCCTGCGTTAGGTTGGTCGTGCTCCTCCAACATCATTTGCTGATGCCTCACAGGCCGTCTCGCAAAAGTCGCATAGGTAGGGCTCCAATCAGGGCCTCCCCCCCTCCAAAGCAAACTCGGTCCCAACATGCTGTCACTTACTGCGACCTATG
>Ga0307515_10013993_pt1 | contig 14928 bp, 10 predicted proteins | sample 17_EM_MG_FD_194513 | JGI IMG/M metagenome (GOLD analysis project Ga0307515, IMG submission 194513) | Populus trichocarpa ectomycorrhiza microbial communities from riparian zone in the Pacific Northwest, United States - 17_EM | ecosystem: Host-associated > Plants > Roots > Unclassified | place... | reverse complement strand
CAGCGCGGGGGGGGCGGCGTCCGGTGCGTACTCGCCGAAGCCCCGGTATCCGGAGACGCCTTCCAGGATCTCCTTCGAGCCGACGCGGTCGTAGGTGACGATCCGCAGCCGCTGCTGGACGGCCTCGATCACCGCCAACGGCATCGGGTCGTCCACACTCGACAGGAACAGCACGTCGGCCTCGGCCAGCTCGGCGCGGACGCGGTGGCGGGGCATCGCGCCCCTCCAGTCGACGCGGGTCGACTCCAGCGCCGCGTCGCTCACCCCGCCGCGGTGCCCGTACCAGGCGAAGTCCCACGGCAGCCCGGCCGCGCGCTCGGCGACCCGCGAGAACAGGTCGACGCCTTTGCGGTCCTGCACGGTCCCGACCATCACGACCCGGGGCCGCTCCCCGACGCGCGTGCGCGCCCGCGGCGGCAGGTCGTCCAGCGGCACGGTGTTGTAGACGACGACGGGGTTGCGCGCGCCGAGCTTGCGGTAGAAGTCGGCCTGCGCGCGCGACACGCACAGCAGCTGAAGGCGCGGCAGCAGCTCCAGCAGCCGCTCGTGCCGCACCCCGCGCGTGCCCGCCTCGTGGTTGAACACGTACTCGGTCTCGTGCACGTACACCGCGGTCGGCACGCGTGCCTCCAGTAGCGCCGCCGCGACCCGCGCGCCCAGCCAGTTGCGCCAGAAGAACGCCAGGCTGTTGATCAGCACCTGTTCGCAGCCCTCGATCGCCTTGAGGACGCCCTCGACGCTGGAGAAGGCCCAGATGTCGATGTAGCGGACGTCGACGGGCCCGGCCGCGACCAGGTCGCGCGTGTAGGTCAGCACGGGCACGGCGACGCCGGTGACGTAGCCGAAGTCGGTGCCGACGACCGCCAGCGAGCGCGGTCGGCGGATCCGGTCGCGGATCTCGTCGAGGGCGCGGTCGGCGAGGCTCGCGCGCGGTCCCGGCGCCGAGGCAGCGGGCGTCGCCGCAGGCGCGGGAAGCGCCGCCTCGGCGACGACCGCGAGCACGCGCTCGGCCACGTCGGTGTGGAAGGCGAGGTAGTGCTCGACCGGTTCGCCCGACGGGTTCCCCCGGAAGCGCCCGTCCACCTTGAGCCGCAGGGCGGTCTCGCCGAGCTCGCCCACGTCGGCGGTCGCGCGGATCAGGTTGTGCCGCAGGCTCGGGAAGACGGTGTCGCCGAGGCGGTGGTAGACCAGCGGGATCCCGGCGCGGAGGGTCTCGGGGTAGACGGCCTCAAGGGAGGTGACGACGAGGTCGGCGCCGTCGATGGCGGTGTCGAAGGCGACCTCGCCGTACACGCGCAGCTCGGCGGCGGCCTCGGTCCAGTCGCCCTCGCCGAGGATCACGATCCGCAGCGGCGTGCCGGGGGCGGCCGACCGGCGGTGCACGGCCGACCGGGCTGCGCGGAGGAGTTCGGGGTCGTCGCCGAGCCCGAGGGCGCCGGTGACGACGACGGCGGTGTCGGGGCCGCGGTCGGCGATGGCGCGGCGGGTCGCCGGGCCCCACACGCACACCGCGGCCGGTCCGGAGTCGCCCAGCCGGCCCTGCGCGGCGGCGACGGCGTCGAGGCGGGTGTGGCGGAAGTCGACGTGCCGGTCCTGGATCAGCACGACGGGCAGGCGCGTGCGCAGCCCCCGCGTCAACTGGCGCCCGAAACGCGAACGGTCGCCGCACAGCACGAGCCTGTCAACGCCGTGACCGTCCACAAAGGCCCGCACACGCGATTCCAGCTCATAGGGCAGATCGACCTCGCTGATCGCCTCCCGCGGGCCGACCAGCTCCGGTGCCAGCTCGTCGACGGTGTGCCCGGCCGCCTCGGCGGCCGCGCGGAACCTCGCGGCGACAGAACGGGCGCGGTCATCCTCGGTGAAAACGGCGATGCGCATGCGAGGGGGAGTCCTTACGGCGTGGACCTCACGGTCCCCGGGGAGCGGGCTGCGCAAGATTATGCGTCCGGAGCCGAACGCCGGGCGGTCCGCGCGTGAAAGTCACGTGAACGAAAGACGCCAAGGGTCTTGGTCCTCCGGGGCGAAGATCGTCATCCTCCACTCGCCCGCGAGCGACGGTTGATTAGGCTCACGTTCGTGAGCGTGCTCCAGACCGATCATTACGAGCTGACCATGGTGTCGGCCGCCCTCGCCGACGGCAGCGCACAGCGCCGCTGCGTCTTCGAGGTCTTCGCGCGCAGGCTGCCCAACGGGCGCCGCTACGGAGTCGTCGCCGGGACAGGTCGGCTCCTCGACCACCTGGCTTCATTCCGCTTCCGCGACGACCAGCTCGCCTACCTGCGCGAGCACAAGGTCGTCGACGACGAGACCATCGCCTGGCTCGCCGACTACCGCTTCAGCGGCGACGTCGACGGCTACGCCGAAGGCGAGCTCTACTTCCCCGGTTCGCCGATCCTGACCGTCTCGGGCACCTTCGCCGAGTGCGTGCTGCTGGAGACGCTCGCCCTGTCGGTGCTCAACTTCGACAGCGCGATCGCCTCGGCCGCCGCGCGGATGGTGACCGCCGCCCGCGGCCGCCCGATCATCGAGATGGGCTCCCGGCGCGCGCACGAGGACGCCGCCGTCGCCGCCGCGCGGGCCTCCTACCTGGCGGGCTTCGCGGTGACCTCGAACCTGGAGGCGGGCATGCGCTACGGCATCCCGACCGCCGGGACCTCCGCGCACGCCTACACGCTGCTCCACGACAGCGAGCCCGAGGCCTTCGCCTCGCAGGTGGCGACCCTTGGCGTGGACACCACGCTGCTCGTCGACACCTACGACATCTCCGAGGGCATCCGGCGGGCCATCGCCGCGGCCGGCCCGGGGCTGCGCGCGATCCGCATCGACTCCGGCGACCTGCACGTCCTCGGGCAGCAGTCGCGCGAGCAGCTCGACTCGCTCGGCGCCACCGACACGCGCATCGTCGTGTCCGGAGACCTCGACGAGTACTCGATCGCCTCGCTGGCGGCCACGCCCGTCGACATCTACGGCGCCGGCACGGCCGTCGTCACCGGTTCGGGCGCCCCGACGGCGGGCCTGGTCTACAAGCTCGTCGAGGTCGAGGGCCGCCCTGTGGTGAAGCGCTCGGAGAACAAGGCGACCGTCGGCGGCCGCAAGACCGCCGTGCGCCGCCACAAGCCGACCGGGACGGCCGTCGAGGAGATCGTGGTCTCGCAGGGCGCGCCCGAGCCGGAGCCCGGCGACCGGACGCTCCAGGTCCCGCTGATCCGCGGCGGCGAGCGGGTCCCCGACCTGCCGACGCTCGACGGTTCGCGCGACCATCTCCGCGAGTGCCTGATCTCGATCCCGTGGGAGGGCCTCAAGCTCTCTCAGGGCGACCCGGCGATCCCGGTGGTCATGAAGTCCTAGCCGACGTTCGGCGTGCCCACCAGGGTCACCTGGGCCGCGCGCAGCTGCTCAAGGGCGGACTCCGTCGTCTCGGCGGCGACGCCCGCGGTCAGGTCGAGCAGCACGGTCGTGGCGAAGCCCTCGCGGGCGGCGTCGAGGGCCGTGGCGCGCACGCAGTGGTCGGTGGCGATGCCGACGACGTCGACCTCGGTGACGTCGTGGGCGCGCAGCCAGTCGGCGAGGCCGGTGCTGTCGCTGGCGCCCTCGAACCCGGAGTAGGCGGCGGCGTAGGCGCCCTTGTCGAACACTGCCTCGGCGCGCGCGTGGTCGAAGTCGGGGTGGAAGCCCGCGCCCTCGGTGCCGACCACGCAGTGGACGGGCCAGCTGTCGACGTAGTCGGGCTCGGCGGAGAAGTGCGGGCCGGGGTCGATGTGGTGGTCGCGGGTGGCGACGACATGGGCCCAGCGGCCGGGCTCGTCGCGCAGCCTGGCGGAGATGGCGGCGGCGACGCCGGCGCCCCCGGTCACCGCGAGGGAGCCGCCCTCGCAGAAGTCCTTCTGTACGTCCACGACGATCAGTGCGCGTGCCATGCCCCAAGCCTAGGGGGTCGTGGCGAGGGGCAGGCTCAGCGGCGGGTGCGGTCGGTGCCGCCCGCGAAAAACCGCCGGCCCCTCGCGGGTACCGGCGGTTCTTCGTCGCGTCGAGAGGGCTAGTGCCCGATCTCCTTGCCGCCGTTCGCGTCGGCGATCGCCGCCAGCGCGGCCCCGTGCCGGGCGTCGAACGCCGGGCGCTCGGAGCGGATGCGCGGCATCTTGTCGAAGTTGCGCAGCGGGGGCGGGCAGCTCGTCGCCCACTCCAGCGAACCGCCGTAGCCCCACGGGTCGTCCACGTTCACGACGCGGCCCGCCTTGTAGGACTTGTACATGTTCCACAGGAACGGCAGCGTCGAGGCGCCGAGGATGAAGGCGCCGATCGACGAGATCGTGTTCAGCGTCGTGAACCCGTCCTCGGGCGCGTAGTCGGCGTAGCGGCGGGGGAAGCCCTCGTTGCCGAGCCAGTGCTGCACCAGGAACGTCGTGTGGAAACCGATCATGGTCAGCCAGAAGTGGACCTTCGCGAGCCGTTCGTCGTACATCCGCCCGAACATCTTCGGGAACCAGAAGTAGACCCCGGCGTACACGGCGAACACGATCGTGCCGAACAGGACGTAGTGGAAGTGCGCCACCACGAAGTAGGTGTCCGAGACGTGGAAGTCGATCGGGGGCGACGCGAGCAGCACGCCCGACAGGCCGCCGAAGAGGAAGGTGACCAGGAAGCCGATGGAGAACAGCATCGGCGCCTCGAAGGTCAACTGCCCCTTCCACATCGTGCCGATCCAGTCGAAGAACTTGATGCCGGTCGGCACCGCGATCAGGAACGTCATGAAGGAGAAGAACGGCAGCAGCACCTGGCCGGTGGCGAACATGTGGTGCGCCCACACGGCCATCGACAGGGCCGCGATGCTCAGGGTCGCGCCGATCAGCGTCTTGTAGCCGAAGATCGGCTTGCGGCTGAAGACCGGGATGATCTCCGAGACGATGCCGAAGAACGGCAGCGCGACGATGTAGACCTCCGGGTGCCCGAAGAACCAGAACAGGTTCTGCCACAGCATGGCGCCGCCGGTCTCGACGGCGAACACATGTGTCCCCAGATGCCGGTCGGCCAGCACCATGCACAGCGCGGCGGCCAGGATCGGGAAGACCATCAGGACCAGCAGGGAGGTGACCAGCAGGTTCCAGGTGAAGATCGGCATCCGGAACATGGTCATGCCCGGCGCGCGCAGCGTCAGGATCGTGGTGACCATGTTGACCGCGCCGAGGATCGTGCCCAGACCCGAGATCAGCAGGCCGACGAACCACATGTCGGCGCCGGCGCCCGGCGAGTTGACCACATCGGACAGCGGCTGGTAGGCGAACCATCCGAAGTCGGCCGCGCCGCCCGGCGTGGCGAACCCGGCGACGACGAGCGTGCCGCCGAAGAGGTACAGCCAGTAGGCGAAGGCGTTCAACCGCGGGAAGGCGACGTCCGGCGCGCCGATCTGCAGCGGGACGATGTAGTTGCCGAACGCGAACACCACCGGGGTGGCGAACAGCAGCAGCATGATCGTGCCGTGCATGGTGAACAGCTGGTTGAACTGCTCGGCCGACAGGAACTGCAAACCCGGCCGGGCGAGCTCCCCGCGCATCAGCAGGGCGAGCGTGCCCCCGATGCCGAAGAACACGAACGACGTGACCAGGTACATGATCCCGATCTGCTTCGCGTCGGTTGTCCGCAGCGTACGGGCCAGCCACGAGCCCTTGGGCTCGCGACGCACCGGCCAGGGCCGCGCGACGATCGGCTTCGGTGAAACGGTGGTCACCTGTCGGCCTCCTGTGGCGATGTCTCAATGTGGGCGGTCCGCGGGCATGCCGCTGGCCCAGCGATCGCAGAATAGCCCTCCGGGTCCTCTACGCGTTGTCGGGGTTGCCAAAAAGATCGGCGTGGCGTGGTGGCATCATGCGTGGCCATGGAGTCCACCGGGGACCGCCTCCCGCACGGGTATACCAACCTCACGACGAGCGACGGCACGACCGTCACCAAGAGGTTCGCCGGACCGCAGGTCAGCGAGCGGATCGAGCGCGAGGCCTCGGTGCTGCGCGCGATCGGCTCGGTCGTGCCGGTTCCGGCGGTGGAACGCGTCGGCGAGGACTACATCGCCATGCGGCACATGCCCGGCACGCACGGTCAGGCGCTTCTCACGCCGGAGACGGCGTCCGCCGTCCTCGCCGCCTGCGGTCGCGTCCTGGCCCGGATCCACGGCGTCCCGGCCGCTGTCCTGCCCTTCGAGCGGACGCCCGACATGGCCGCGCTGGGGCTGACGGTGCTGGTCCACGGCGACTTCGGTCCGCAGAACGTACTTCTGGACACCGGCTCGCGCGACGTCACCGCCGTGCTCGACTGGGAGTGGGCGCACCTGGGCCGTCCGGTCGAGGACCTGGCGTGGTGCGAGTGGATCGTCCGGATGCACCACCCCGACTGCATCGGCGCGCTCCCCCACCTCTACCACGGCTATGGGACGCAGGCCCCTCCGTGGGAGCAGTTGCGGGGGGCGATGCTCGCGCGCATCCGGGAGCTGCACGACTTCTGCGCGAGCGAGACCGACCCTGAGCGGCTCGCCGGAGCCCGGGCGGGTGTGGCCGAGTGGCGGCGGCGGCACGCCGTCACCACGAACTGGCGGCCCTGACCCGCGGCCCCGGCGGCGATGGCGCCCGCCGGGACCGCGTCACGGTCAGGGGTTCTCTTTGAAGAACTTCGAGGCACCGGGGTGCAGCGCCACCGGACTGGTGTCGGCGGCCGACGCCTTGGTGATGTTGTTGACCACGGGCACGAGCGCGCCGATGCTCTTCTGGTACTCGAAGAGGATGCGGGTGATGTCGAAGGCGAGGTCCTCCGGCATCTTGTCGCTGACCAGGAGCAGGGTCGGCGCCTCGACCGAGGCGAGGTCCTCGATCTTGTAGGCGTTGCCGGGGATCATCGACGGACGGTATCCGCCGAACTTGTTGCGCATGGTCTCGGCGACCGACCCCAGCGGGACGAGGTGGTGCCTGCCCTCGCTGAGGATCGTGGCGATCGCCGAGTTCGGCACACCGCTGGAGGCGAAGACGGCGTCCATGCCGTTGTCGTCTTCGAACGGGAGCCGCATCCGCGCGAGCGCGTCGGTGATCGGGATGTTCTCGGCGGAGACGTCGTTCTCGACGCTCAGACCGGCCGTCTCCAGGACTCGCCGGGAGAAGAGGTCGTCGCCGGAGCCGGCGCCGCCGCGGCTGACGCGCAGGCCCTTCAGCATGGTGACGTCGGTGACCTCGGGGCGGGGGGAGCCCGTCAGTTCGTCGATGCCGATGTCGTTGCGGCACACCAGGTGCAGCACGCCGGGGAAGACCGACGCGAGCGCGAGGATGGGCTGCTTGAGGTCCTGGAAGCCGCCGGTGCCGTTGTAGGCGTCGGCGGGCACACCGTCGCCGGACAGTGCCAGGGCCGCGTCGCCGCGGACGATCCGCAGGACGTTGTCGGCCGAGGCGCCGGTGGGCTGCGCCGTCGCGACCGCGCCCGGCAGACCGCTGTTGATGGCGTCGGCGAGGGCACCGCCGAACTGGTAGTAGACACCGCTGGTACCACCGGTGCCGATGGCGAGCCGGCCCTTGTTCCAGGCCGTGGCGGAGTTCTCCGGTTTGTCGGTGACCGCGTCGGAGCACGCGGCGAGCACCCCGGAGGACAGTCCGGCGGTGCCGAGGGCCGCGGCCAACCGGAGCAGTCGGCGACGGTCCATCAGCGCTCCCCGACGGGCGGTGCGCTGCCCGCCGCACGGCGGATGGCGGGCTCAAGGGCGCTGGCGACGCGTTTGACGAGCAGCGCCATCTCATAGCCGACAAGTCCAAGGTCGCAACCCGCGGCCGCCAGTACGGCGACCTGGGCGCGGTCCCCAACCGCCATCAGCAAGAGGACTCCGCCGTCCATGTCGACAACGGCCTGGCGTACCCGCCCTGCGGCGAGCACGCGCGAAGCACCCGTGGTCAAGCTGGCCAAACCGCTGGTGATCGCGGCGAGCTGGTCGGCGCGGTCAGTCGGGAGGCCCGCGGAGGCCGCGAGGGCGAGACCATCCACGGAGACCGTCAGCGCGTGCGCGACGTCTGGCACCTTCTGCGTGAACGAGGTGAGCAACCAGTCGAGCTCACCGACCGCGCCCGCATGTGCGCCATTGCCGGGCGGCATCGATCGAGTCATCGTTGGTCCGTCCTTCGGGAGTGGGATTGGGGGTTATTGGAACGCAACTGCATGGTCGAGCTGGAGGGGACCCGGCCGCTGACAGGTTCGTCCTCACGACCCGCGGCGGTGCCGCTGGCAAGGCCGGACAGCCGTGCGCGGATCTCGTCGGGGTCGATGCTTCCGGTGATCTCGGCGGCGGTGGGTACCTGACGGGCGCCTCGTCCGCCGGCCGGAACCGACGCGTCGATCGAGCCGGGGAGCAGTCGCGCGCCGGGGCGGCGCTGGGGCAGTCCACCGGTGGCGGTGGGGGCCGGTTCGGCCGTCGGTTCGGCGAGGACCCGCTGAACTTGAGCGTACGCCGTGTCGCTGGGTCCGCTGCGCCACTCAAGGGAGCCCGGCGGGAGCGACGGGGTGTCACCGGAGCCGGTGCTGGGGCGGAACCAGCCGGTCGGGACGATGTCGGTGCCGAGGGCGCCGTTCGCTCCGACGGTGGAGGGACGTTCGTCGCCGGACCGGGGGCGCGGGACGCGCTGGTCGGCGGGCGGGTTCGGCCTGCGGTCGGGGGTGACGACCGGCCGGGGTTCGGGCGCCGCCGCGATGGCGCGGGGGCGCTGTCCGTTGTCGAGGGCGGCCGTCGGGGGACGTCCGGCGATCGGCATGGGCCGCGCGGCACGGGGCGGGAGTTCGCGTCCCGGTCCGGCGCCCAGCGGCGGGCGCGGGTCGTCGTAGGTGTCGATCGCGTGGTCCTTGGCGATCATCACGTCGGGGACCCGCACCATGGCGAGGGTTCCCTTTCCGGCGGTGCTGTGGAGCTGCACCTCGATGTCGCGGCGGGCCGCGAGTCGCGCGACCACCAGGAGACCCATCGTGCCGGCGGTGGCACTGGTCAGCGCCGAGGGCTCGCGCAGTCGCTCGTTGGCGGCGTCGAGCTGCTCGGGCGGCATGCCGATGCCCTCGTCGGCGATGGAGATCGCGAGGTCGTTGACGCTGCGGCGGACCGTGACGCGGACCTGCGAGGTCGGCGGGGAGAACACCGCGGCATTCTCCAACAGCTCCGCAAGGAGGTGCACGAGGTCGCCGACGGAGTGCGCGGTGATCGGGACGTCGCCTGCGCCGTCGATCTCGACGCGGGTGTAGTCCTCGATCTCGCCCGCGGCGGCGCGGATGACGCTCGCGACCGGCTCGGGTGTGGTGTAGCGGCGACCGGGGTCGCCGCCGGCGAGGACGAGCAGGTTCTCCTCGTTGCGGCGCATACGGGCCGCGAGGTGGTCCAGCGCGAAGAGGCGGGCCAGCACGTCCGGGTCGGTCTCGGCTTCCTCGAACTCGTCGAGGAGGCGCAGCTGGCGCTGCACGAGGCTCTGGCCGCGTCGGGCCAGGGCGATGAACAGTGCCTCGACGTCGAGGCGCAGCAGCGACTGGTCGGCGGCGAGCCGGAGGGCCTGTTCGTGGACGGCGTCGAAGGCGACGGCCACCTGGCCGATCTCGTCGTCGTTGCGTCCGGCGCGGGCCATCGGCGCGGCGTCCATGGCCATCCGCAGGCGGCGTCCGACCTCGTCGGAGTTGCCGGCGCCCGCGACGTCGGCGACGGCGCCCGGCAGGGCCTCGTCGGCGACGGTGAGGGCGTTGCGGCGCAGCACTCGCAGCCGTCGAGACGTCCGGACCGCGAAGAGGATGGCGATGGTCAGGGTGATCGTGGTGACGCCGAGGGCGATCGACCCGGTCGCGAGGGCTCGCTGCTGGGCCGAGATCGTCAGGTCGGAGGCGCTCGTCTCCATCCAGGTCGTCACGTCGAGCTCGACGTAGTAGAGACGCAGGAGGAGGTTGCTCATCGCGACGGTCCAGGACTCGGGCGCGATCTCCCTCCAGGCCACCTCGGACTGGTCGATGCCCTTGATGATCGCCTTCTGGTAGTTGTCCACCGCGGCGGAGTCGACCGTCTGGCTGATCTGGTCGTAGTTGAAGCGGATGCCCGGGTCGGCGTACCGGTAGAACTCGCCGATGCGCTCCTTGGTCTGGCCGACGACGTCGGCGACCGTGGCGAGCTTCTGCGGGTTGTACTCCCCGGCGGCGAGGATGTCGCGGACCAGGATCAGCTCGTGGGCGGTGAACTGCTTCGCCGTCGCGATGGCGGCCATGGCGCGGGCCTGGGCGGCCAGTTTCGAGTTGGCGATCTGGTCGGGCAGCTTGTCGGCCACGACCAGGATCTGCTCACCGATCTTGTTGTAGGAGTCGAGTCCGGAGGTGCGCGAGTTGGGCTCGGTCGCGATCGACTCGGTGCGCGCGGTCTCCAGCTGGAGCAGCGAGCTGTTGGCGCTCGTCACCGCTCCGCGGAGGTCGGGCGCGGCCTCCTGCGCGGCGACGCCGGCGCCCTTGAACTTCTCCAGCGCCAGGTCGGTACGGATGCGCTGCGACTCCAGCAGCGGCTTGCCGACGCCGCCGGCGGCCAGCGAGTCGCCGGAGCGCTGCACGTAGGCGAGGGTCTCGCTGGCTTCTCGCTGTAGTTCCTGTACAAGGCTGGAGGTGCTGCCGGCGAGTGTGGCCAGCACCTGGGCTCGGTCGGCGTCATCGGCTTCGATCAGGGCGTTGCGGACTTGGATCGTTCCGAGTGCGACCAGGCCCACCAGCGCGATGACGATGGGCAGCATTAGCTGCACGCGGACCGATTGCACAGTCGCGCGCCTGGACGAATCGCCACGGGCCATGATGCGGTCTCGCTCTCATTTGCGGACAACTCAGCGGGTGCCACGGATATCCTGGCCGCCTTCCCGACCCCGCTCAAGTCCGGGGGCGGTATTTCACCCTATGAAGTCGACGGTCCACTGTGCGCTATCGGAATGTCACAGAATAAAGCCGACTGACTACATCAGGTAATGGCGGCGAAGGTCTCCACTTGCATTGTCGGGCCGGAGACGATGATCAGGTCGCCTTCGGCTATCGAAGTATCGGGCCGGGCGTAGGTGAAGTCCTCGCCCGGTCGTTTCACACCGACGACGGTGACACCGTACTTGGTGCGCAACTGCGCCTCCGCGAGGGTACGACCGACGGCCTCCGCCGGGGGGCGTGTTTTCACGATGGCGAATCCGTCGTCGAATTCAATGAAGTCGATCATGCGGCCGGTGACGAGATGCGCGACGCGCTCACCCATCGCAGCCTCCGGATATACGACGTGATGCGCGCCGACCCGGTGCAGAATGCGCCCGTGTTTGGCGGTGATCGCCTTCGCCCAGATCTCACCGACTCCCGCCTCCTCGACGGCGAGAACGGTGAGGACGCTGGCCTCGATGTCGGTTCCGATCGCGACGACGACCCGGTCGAACTCGCCGATGCCCAGCTGGGAGAGCACGGCGGCGTCGGTGGCGTCGGCCTGCACGACGTGCGTGAGCCGGTCGGACCACTGCTGGACGATCTCGGCGCGCTCGTCGATGGCGAGGACCTCGTGGCCCAGCCGGACCAGGGACTCGGCGACCGCGCCGCCGAACCGTCCGAGGCCGATGACCGCGACCGTCCCCGAGTCGGGCCGGATCAGCCGCTTCTTCTTAGCCGACAATGGGTCGCTCCTCTGGATAGCGGTACAGGCGCCCGCGCACGCGCAGCGCCATGGCGGTGGCGACGGCGATCGTGCCGACCCGCCCGATGTACATAAGGACGATGAGCACCAGCTGGGCCGCCCCGTTGAGCTGGGGCGTGATGCCCGTGGAGAGGCCGACGGTGCCGAAGGCGGAGAGGGCCTCGAAGAGGACCCGGTCGAGCGGGAAGTTCGTCACAAGGAGCAGCGCGACCGTCCCGGTGGCCGCCGCGGCGACACCGAGCAGCGCGACGGTCAGCGCCTGGCGCTGCACGGTCGGACTGATGCGGCGGCGGAAGATCGACACGTCGGGCTCGCCGCGGACCTCGGCCCAGATGACGAAGGCGAGCAGGAAGAAGGTCGTCACCTTCACGCCGCCGGCGGTACCGCCGGAGCCGCCGCCGATGAACATCAGGACGTCGGTGACGGCCAGGGTCTCGGGGCGCAGCGCGGTGATGTCGATGGAGTTGAAGCCGCCGGTCCGGGGCATGGAGCCGGAGAAGAAGGCGGGCAGGATCTTCTCCCACGCGCCCATCGGGCCGAGCGTGCCGGGGTTGTCCCACTCCAGGGCGAGGTAGGCGCCGAAGCCGGTGACCAGCAGGACCGCGGTGGCCAGGAGCGTGAGCTTGGTGTGGACGCTCCACTTCGCGGCGGGCATGTTGCGCCGGAAGATGTCGGCGAGGACGGGGAAGCCGATGCCGCCGATGATGACCGCGAAGATGATGGGCAGGCACATGACCGGGTCGGTGACGAAGCCGGTGAAACTGTCGGCGTGCGGGGAGAAGCCGCCGTTGGTGAAGGCCGAGACGGAGTGGAAGACGCTGTTCCAGGCGGCCTCGCCCCAGCTGTCGGTGTAGGTCGAGCGCATCCGGAGGAGCAGGACGAGCGCGACGGCGGCCTCGACGGTGAAGGTCAGCGCGGCCGTGCGGATGATGACGCTGCGGACGTCGCCGAGGGCGAGCGAGCGCGTCTCCATCTGGGTCATCATGCGGTCGCGCAGGCGCAGCCTGCGGGCGACGAGCAGGGCGAGCAGGGAGGCGCCGGTCATGATCCCGAAGCCGCCGGCCTGGACGAGGACGAGGATGACGACCTGGCCGAAGGGCGACCAGTAGGTGCCCGTGTCGACGGTGATGAGGCCGGTGAGACTGACCGCGGAGGTGCTGGTGAACAGCGCCGTCAGCGGTGGTGCCGCGCCTTCGCCGGCGCGGGCGATGGGCAGCATGAGCAGACCGGTTCCGACCGCTATCGCGGCCAGGAAGCCGAGCGGCACGATACGGGCAGGGTGCCGCAGTGATCGACGCACACGGGGATTCTGCCGCATGGAGGCGACCGGCGGGTGCTCATCCCTGCCGTGACCTCGATGCCGCACGGGTGGTTCCGGATCACTCGCCTACCGTGTGGGCGGCGGGAGAAGCGCACCAAGAGAAATAAGGTGCCCGTACGACGCCCGAGAGCGATGCGGCGACCGGTCGTTCACCCTGGTGGCAGTAGGGGCCTAACCTCCTCGACCGTGCCCGGGAGGGGCGTGTAAGCTACTGCGAGTGCCCGGGAAGAACACGGGCGCGGGGCTGTGGCGCAGCTGGTAGCGCACCACACTGGCAGTGTGGGGGTCAGGGGTTCGAGTCCCCTCAGCTCCACCCAATGTGAAGGCCGTTGACCTGGAAGAACAGGTCAACGGCCTTTGCTGTGTTCACGACTTGAACGCTCTGGGGCGTGAGTCGTGGCTCCGGTTGAGCCGGGCGAGGTGACCCGGATCCCGTTTTCTGGATCTCGTGAGCGGACGAACGTACGGTGATGCACGTGAGGATCACGGTACATTCCATCTTCGTACCGCGATACTCCGTCGCTTGGGTTTGGCCCGCAGGACGGGAGGATCCGTGGTCTACATCCAGAAGCGCGCAGAGCGTTCCGGACCCATCTGGCGGGTCAGGTGGGTCATCCCCGAGACGGGGGTAACCGATCAGGAGAAGTTCCCCCTCGATGAGGACGACCGTGCGAAGACCTTCGCATCGTTGGTGCGTCTCAACGGGGAGCGGTATCCGACGCTGGCGCAGATGACCGCGTTCGGGTTCGAGCCTCCGCCCGGCTTCGCTCGAACGGCGCCGCTCCCCACTGTCGGTGGATTCGACTTAGGGCAGCAGTTGGCGCCCGTCGGGGCGGGGGTCCCGATGGTGGCCATGGGCGCCGACGGGGTGCCGATCTGGATTCCGCCGCAAGTGCCGGTGGTGGAGGTGCCGCAGACGACGATCGAGGAGGCGTGTGAGGGCTTCATCGACACGCTGACGCGCCCGAACAAGGAATCGGTCCGCAAGTACAGGGAGCGGTTGCGGTTGCACGTGTATCCGTCGTTGGGGCCGCGGCCGGTTGCGGCGGTGACGCGTGGGGAGTTGCGGGACTGGCAGTCGGCGCTGGAGAACAAGGGTTTGGCGTCGAAGACGATCCAGAACACCCGTGGCGACGTCTTGAGTCCCATGTTCGATGCGTCCTGTTTGGAGGGTGAGCACGGTGAGCCGCCGTTGCGGAGGCAGAACCCGTTGAAGGGTCTGGCGTTGCCTCTGCGGGTGCGATCGCCCCGGGAGGTGTTGCAGGATCAGGCTCAGGTCGACATCTTCCTGAAGGCTGCCTACACGGTGGATCCGATGGCTGCGGAGCTGTTGGTGGTGAAGCTCGCTACGGGGATGCGTTGGGGTGAGATCGCCGGGTTGCCGGTGGAGAACGTGCTGCCGGATCAGGAGATTCTGGTGAACCAGGTGTATCGGCGTGAGGGGAACACGTGGGAGATCGTGCCGCAGCCGAAGACGGAGGCGGGGTTCCGGACGATCCCGACGCCGCGTGCGGCGTGGGAGATCGCGTGGCGGCGGTCGGAGTTGCGGTCGCCGGGGCGGCCGGTGTTCCCGGCGCCTGAGGGTGGGTTTTGGCGGTACAGCCAGTTCTATGACGGGCGGTGGAAGAAGATCCTAGCGCTCGCGATCAAGATGGGGTTGCGGGTCGCGCGGTTCACGTTGCACACGTTGCGGCACAGTCTGCTGACTCGGCTTGCCGATGAGGGGCTGGAGTTGTCGACGCTGGCGCAGATCGCTGGGCACAAGCCGGGGACGACGTATGCGATGTATGTGCATCCGACGCGGCGGAACCACCGGAGGGCACGGGAGATGTCGAGCTCGATGTTGCCGAGTGAGTTCGGTGGCTGGAACGTGTACGACGACAACGATTAGGGGCCTTTCGGACGGCAGGGTGGCGAGTTCGGCTTG